>OGLQ01000092.1_pt1 | contig 96348 bp, 93 predicted proteins | sample 1572941 | NCBI WGS metagenome assembly OGLQ01 (sample SAMEA2581891, study PRJEB24529) | metagenome | biome: Human gut stool | place: China | collected 2011
CTTCATCTGTGTGCTGTGCTTCCTCATCACCATTCTCTGCATTCTTATCCTGCTGTGCAAAACGTTCTCTCTGGTCGATTGGATCGTTAAGCTCTGAATAAGCATTACACATCTCCCATGTGTTGATGAAAAGCTCAAAACGTTCAACCTTTTCTGGATCAGATGGCTTCTTCTTAGTAAGTGGAGAGATTGCAAGCGGATGATCCATAATAAATGTAGGCTGGATTAACTTCTCTTCGCAGTACTCTTCAAAGAATAAGTTAATGATATCGCCCTTTGTATGACGTTCCTCGAACTCAATTCCTCTTTCCTTAGCAAGAGCCTTAGCTTCTTCATCTGTCTTTATTGTATCAAAATCAACGCCTGCATATTCCTTGATAGCATCATTCATAGTAAGTCTTCTGAATGGCTTTCCGAGGTCTATCTTAGTACCGTTGTAAGTAATTTCAGTTGTTCCACATACAGTCTTTGCAAGGTGTCTGAACATGCTCTCTGTAAGCTCCATCATACCTTCATAATCTGTGTATGCCTGATACAGCTCCATAAGTGTGAACTCAGGATTATGTCTTGTGTCAACACCTTCATTTCTGTATACACGTCCGATTTCATATACTCTTTCAAGACCACCAACGATAAGTCTCTTAAGGTAAAGCTCTAAAGATATACGAAGCTTAACGTCCTCATCAAGTGCGTTGTAGTGAGTTTCAAAAGGTCTTGCTGCTGCACCACCTGCATTAGAAACAAGTGTTGGAGTCTCAACTTCCATAAAGTCCCTGCCGTCAAGGAATCTTCTGATTTCCTTTATGATCTGTGATCTCTTTACAAATGTATCCTTAACCTCAGGATTCATTATTAAATCAACATATCTCTGACGGTATCTCATATCAGTATCTGTAATTCCATGGAACTTCTCTGGAAGTACCTGTAAGCTCTTAGAAAGAAGTGTTATTTCTTCTGCATGAACTGATATTTCACCTGTCTTAGTTCTGAATATAAAGCCCTTTATACCATATATATCACCTATATCAGACTTCTTAAAATCTGCATAAGCATCATCACCGATAGCATCTCTTGATATATATGCCTGCATTCTGCCCTTAAGATCTGCAATATTACAGAAAGATGCCTTTCCCATTACTCTCTTGAACATCATTCTTCCTGCAAAGCTTACCTCAATAGGAGAAGCATCCATGATAGCTCTTCTCTCATTATAATCAGCATTAACGGCTTCTCTTGCCTGCTGCTCATCCATACCATCAGTATTAACTGCTGGTCTGTCGCCAAGAAGTTCCTTTTCGTGTGCTTCATAGATTGCTCTTATTTCATCTGTATGATGTGTAACATCATACTTTGTTATCTGAAATGGATCTTTACCTGCTTCCTGTAATGCGGCGAGCTTGTCCATTCTTACTTTAATCTGCTCATTAACATCTGGCTGTGAATTATTCTTATCTGCCACTTTCTTATCTCCTTTATATATAATTAGTCATTCTGTACTGAGATAATCTTATATTCAATAACTCCTGCTGGTGCTTCAACCTTAACTGTATCTCCAACCTTCTTGCCAAGCATAGCTGCTCCAAGTGGTGATTCATTTGATATCTTGTTATTAAGACTATCTGCTTCTGAAGAACCTACGATTACATATTCAATATCTTCATCATATTCTACATCGTGAAGCTTAACAACGCTTTCCATCTTGATAGCGTCCTTATCTGTATTGTTATCCTGAACAACTTCTGCGTTCTTAAGAATTTCTTCAAGTTCTGCAATCTGTGTTTCAATATCTCTCTGCTCATCTTTAGCTGCATCGTACTCAGCATTTTCTGATAAATCGCCCTGTTCTCTTGCTTCCTTTAACTTCTGGGCAACTTCCTTTCTTCTATCAACCTTTAAGTGCTCAAGTAAAGCTACTCTTTCTTCATATCCTTTTTTTGTAAGTAACTGTTTCTCTGCCATAGCTCGTCACCTTTCTATAAATAATATTTATATAGTATTATTACTATTGCTTAATAAAATGTTCAAGATATTATATCTCAACTAATACTTTATGTCAATCCACGCATCTGCTGTACAAATTCATTGAACTCGTCCTGCTTTGTTATATGATTAACTTCATTTCTTAATGCCGCCGCGTGCTTTATTCCTGCTGTATACCACGCAAAATGTTTACGCATCTCGCGCACTGCTGTAAATTCGCCCTTTACATCGCATAACATCTGGCAGTGCCTGATAATCATATCAACTATCTCATCTATTGACGGAGGTGCTGTAATATTTCCTGTTTCAAGATAGTCCTTGACCTGTCTGAATATCCACGGATTACCCTGTGCCCCGCGTCCTATCATAACGGCATCACAGCCTGTCTCCTTAAACATTCTTACTGCATCTTCACCACTTCTTATATCGCCATTGCCTATTACCGGAATATGAACCTTTTCTTTAACACGCCTTATTACATCCCAGTCAGCCTTTCCAGAATAATACTGGCTTCTTGTCCTTCCATGAACCGCAACCGCAGCCCCACCTGACTCCTGTATAATATATGCTATTTCTTCAGCGTTAATGCAGGTTTCGTCAAATCCTGTCCTTATCTTTACGGTGACAGGCTTATCAACTGCATTTGCCATAGCCTCCACTATCTTTCCTACAAGCAGGGGATTTTTAAGCAGTGCCGACCCCTCTCCGTTATTAACCACCTTAGGAACTGGACATCCCATATTGACATCTATTATATCAAAATCTCTTTCCGCAAGCCTTTTGGCGATGTCTGCCATTATCTGTGGTTCTGAACCAAATAACTGTACAGCTATCGGACTTTCTTTCTTATCTGTCTTTAATAATTCTTCTGTATTTTTATTATTATACAATACCGCCTTGGCACTCACCATCTCTGTATACAAAAGTCCACAGCCCTGTTCCTTGCATAAAAGACGAAATGGCAGGTCTGTCACTCCTGCCATCGGTCCTAATGCGACATTTGTTTTAATATCAACATTACTTATTCTCATCTTAACTCCGTTGTTATAATATTTTACTCATCCAAACCTAAGAAGAATACTTTATAGAACATCTCTAACGATTCCAGCAGGTCTCTTTTTTCATACTGATTCTTCTTAACAAGAAGTCCGCACGCTATATCATCATACAGCAGATCTTCTTCATCTGCTGTGGATTTGAATAACAGGTTGCCCTCCTCGTCAAATTCCATATCAAGTATTCCGCCGACTTCCTCTGTAAAAAGAACACACATTATCTTTAATTCGTTCTTTATATCTTCTGGAAGCCTGTCAAAATCCGGGTTAAAATAATATTTCTTCTCATAAGAATTAGATGCACAAAGCACCACATTTTCATCACTATACATATCCATATAATCCTCTCACTGAAACTTCGCCAGCTCTTATTGCAATCTCTTTTCCTGCTTCATCTTTTACAATAAGCTCGCCTTCTTTATTAATTCCAATCGCTGTTGCTATAAGCTCCTCTTTCTCATATATAGCACGGACTGTCCTGTCTTTATTAATAAGAAGTTCATTATACTTATCAACTAGCAGTGACAAATCATTAGTCTTAAGGAATTCGTGATAATATTTATCAAAGCTTCTTGAAAATGCAGCAATTATATTACTTCTCTTAATCTTTCTATGTGTTTCAAGATATAAAGATGTAGCCATATCCCTTATTGCCTCATCAAATTCTGTTGTATTGACATTAATTCCTATGCCTATTACAACATAATGTATAAGATCCATCTCTGCACTCATCTCAGTAAGTATGCCTGTTATCTTCTTACCATTCACAACGATATCATTAGGCCATTTGATATAACAATCTATATCCTTAACCTCTTCCCTTATAGCCTCTACCATTGCTATCGCAAGAACAAGTGTAAGCATTGAAGCACTCTCCGGGCTCATATCCGGACGAAGCAGAAGGCTCATCCATATTCCTGTTCCCGCAGGTGACTCCCAGCTTCTTCCTCTTCGTCCCCTGCCGCCTGTCTGACATTCCGCAACAAATAATGTTCCGTCAGGAGCATTGCTTTCTGCCGCAAGCTTTGCCTGGTTATTAGTCGAATCTGTCTTCTCAAAATATCTGATATGCTGGAATATTCCCTCAAGCTTATTATCATCAGAGCTATTATCTTTAAGCTTGTTATAAGCCTCTTTGTCTGTGCTTACATTTCTATCCTTATTGCCAGCTTCCCTGTCCTGTTCTTTATCAGCCCTGGATTTTATTGCACTGTCTTTTATAAGAAGACTTCTTATCTCTGTATCTGTTATTATATCAGGATATTCTGTAATTCTGTAGCCTTTGTTCTGCACAGAATCTATAACATAGCCTTCCTCTTTTAACTGGTTAATAGCTTTCCATACAGCAGTCCTTGATACGCCAAATGCCTCACACAACTGCTGTCCTGATATATATCCATCTGCATTTCTTAACAAATGTAATATCTCTGATTTCATATTCGTACCGTCCTATAATTATTACAATACCACAAGTGCAGTAAATACAGTCATTATTCCAAGAAGAACTGCAACTACTGCCACTATAACACCAGATACCTTATTGCCATTTATAAAATGCTTCACAGCCGTAAGTGTATTAACAACTGTTCCAAGAAGAAACTCTATTGGAAAAAGCACTCCGCTTCTGCTTCTTAGGAACATTATTATAATAAATATAACTGTTGCTGCAATTGTAAGAACTATATTAGTGTAATCTATAATCATTTTGGTCTTTTTATAAGAACCACTTGTTGTATAATACATACCAATCCTCATTTCTATGCAATTAATAGTTACGTTACTTATAGGTTTAATATGCTCCAAGTGTAGCTGCCATTACAGCCTTGATTGTGTGCATACGGTTCTCTGCCTCATCAAATACAACTGACTGCTCTGACTCGAATACCTCATCTGTAACTTCCATTTCATCAAGTCCGAACTTATCGTGAATTTCCTTGCCTATTGTTGTCTTTAAGTCATGGAAAGCTGGAAGGCAATGCATAAATATAGCGTTCTTATCAGCATTGTCCATTACCTTCTTATTAACCTGATATGGAAGAAGTGCGTTAATTCTCTCTGTCCATACCTCATCAGGCTCACCCATTGATACCCATACATCTGTGTAAAGAACTTCTGCACCCTTAGTGCCTTCTGTAACATCTTCTGTTAATGTTACAGAACCGCCACTTTCTTTAGCCCATTCCCTGCACTGGTTTACAAGATCTTCATTAGGGAAATATTCCTTAGCTGTACAAGCTGTAAAATGTAATCCAAGCTTAGCACATACTATCATAAGTGAATTACCCATATTATATCTTGCATCTCCCATATATACGAACTTAACACCTTTTAATCTTCCAAGCTTTTCTTTTATTGTAAGCATATCAGCAAGCATCTGTGTTGGGTGGTACTCGTTAGTAAGTCCATTCCATACTGGAACTGATGAATACTTTGCAAGGTCTTCTACTATCTCCTGTCCAAAGCCTCTGTATTCAATACCCTCAAACATTGTACAAAGAACTCTTGCTGTATCTGCTATGCTCTCTTTCTTTCCTATCTGTGAACCCTTAGGGTCTAAGTAAGTTACGCCCATACCAAGGTCGTGTGCTGCAACTTCAAATGAACAACGTGTTCTTGTACTTGTCTTTTCAAATATAAGAGCAACATTCTTTCCAAGTAATGGCTGTTCAACAACTCCGTCCTTCTTCATCTTCTTAAGCTTTGCAGCCAATTCTATAAGATATTCTATTTCCTCTGGTGTATAGTCTTTTAATGTTAAAAAATCTCTTCCTTTAAGATTCATAATGTTCCTCCATTCTTTAGCATAAATCATATGTAAACAATCTCTGCTCTAAGGCTATAGCATATTATCCTGCTAATAATACCCGATTTATAAATTTAGATAACATTTTATCGCAAACAGCTCATAAATGCAACTTCTTACATATTCAAATAACACTTACCTGCTTACATCACTGTTTATTAATTATAAAAATACCAGCGTGGTAACATTCATCTATTTTCTAATCATAAAAAATACCAGCACAGTGACTTTTATCTGTTCACTGGCTGGTATTCTTATTTAGTGGAATACGTGTCCACCGATTATTACATAGTCTGACATTGCTGAAAGATTGGTTATTGAAACCATTCTGAATGATGTATATCCGCCGATATTGTTCTTTCCTGACAATGCCTCAAGTGCTGCATCCATACATTCCTGTGTACGGATACCACTGTTAAGTCTGTTCTGGAACTTAGCTGATGGGCCGCCTGCTCCATCTGATGCTCCTGAGAACTGTGACTTCTGATATATAACCCCTGTTATTGAATTAGGATAGTTAGAGCTTCTAACTCTGTTTAATACAACATTAGCAACTGCAAGCTTCCCCTCATATGGCTCATAAGCTGCTTCCCAGTCAATAATGCAGGCAAGAAGATATATTTCTTCATTACTTACGCTCATTGTTGAGTTATATGATATATCCGTTCCAGATATTGTTCTTGATATAACTGCCTGTATTCTTTCTTCTTCAGCTATCCTTGCAGCTTCCTGTTCTGCTGCAATTCTTTCTTCTTCGGCAATTCTGGCAGCTTCTTCCTCTGCCTCTTTTGCTTCTGCCTCTTCAATTGTATATCCTGTAAGGATATCTTCATCATCAAGAGTCTGGGCTATAACCTCTGCCTCCTGATTGAATAATAAAGCGGCTGTCTTAGTATATCCTTCGCAATTACCTGAGCTTATCTTAGTCATACTGCCATTAACTTCCAACACATCTACCACTGTGTTCTTATAAAGTCTTCCATTAACTGATGAATTCTCATCATCGGCTGAATATACATCAAGATAAGGTTCTGTAATTGCAAGCGCTTTATTTTGCATCTGCCCCTGCTGTTCTTCATAACCTGTTAAGATTACTTCCTCAACATTGGCTGCGTATGATGCAACTCTGACCTCGGTATCAGTAATTGTACTTTCGTGTTGCTCATAGGTAGGTTTGGCGTCTGTTACCTTTGGAAGAACCGGCATCATCATCACTACCAGCGTAGCTCCCAAACAACAAGCAGCTTTGCTACTTCTAAGTTTCATAAAGTTTTTCCCTTTCCGGCACAAGTTGTTAAATGCGCCTACAAAATGTTACAGAATTGTTACATTTTGTTACGAAAGTATAATAGCAAAGTTAATCAAATTTGTCAAATTTGTTACAAAAAGCCACGGAACACAGTGTTTCCGTGGCTTTGCGCTTATATTACTGATTTAACATTTATTAAATATTTATGAAAATACACCCTTAAAAAGAGAGCTTCGACACATTTCTGCCTGTTATTACAACCTCTGCCTTACTGCTTCGTATGTAAGAATTGTACACGCAATAGCAGCATTAAGTGACTCAACCTCACCCTGCATTGGAATTCTTACATATTCATCAGCCTTATCTGCTAACTTATCTGTAAGTCCATTGCCCTCATTGCCAATCATAAATGCAGTAGGGTTTGTATAATCTTTCTTATTATAATTATCTGTACCATTAAGGTGTGCCGCATATACTGTCACGCCCTTAGACTTACATACATCAGCCGCCTCGCATATATCATCTACATATATAACCGGCACACGGTAAAGTGAACCCATAGTCGAGCGGATTGTCTTAGGATTGTATATATCAACTGTGTTACTGCTCATAATAATTCCTGTAACACCTGCACCCTCAGCCATTCTTACAATAGTTCCAAGATTACCGGGGTCCTGAAGATTTTCAATAATAAGAAGTAATGGGTTGCGCTTGTCTGAAAGTATACCTTCCAAATCTGTATCTGACATTCTGACAACTGCCATAATTCCCTGTGGTGTCTGTGTATCTGCCATACGCATAAACACGTTGTCTGTCACAATCTCCAGCACGTCTTTTCCTATGCTGTCATAATTCATTCTTTCAAGGAATTCCTCATTATCAGCCTTAAAAGTCTCTGATACATATACCTTTACAAGTCTGTCTGCCGGTGCTTCTGACACCATTTTCACGCCCTCAACAACAAACTGCTTCTCCTCTTTTCTTAACTTTGCTTTTTTCTGCAAATTCACTACGTGCTTAACCTGCGAACTACTTGTACTTGTAATCATTTTTCACCATTTCCTGTATAATTAGTTAGAAAGCATAGCACTTATATTAAACTCATAATCACTAATATCCTTAGTCATGGCAAGTGCCTCATCAATATCATAATCAACAAACCTTCCGTCCTTATAAGCTACAAGTCTGTTGCTCTTTCCTGCAACTAAAAGATCAACTGCATAAGAACCCATAATAGAAGCATACATTCTGTCCTTACATGTAGGTGAGCCGCCTCTCTGCATATAACCAAGAATAGTAGCTCTTGTCTCTATTCCTGTAGCAGCTTCTATTCTTCTTGCCATTCCTGTTGAATGTCCGATTCCTTCAGCATTAATTATAAGGTGATGCTTCTTGCCTTTCTTTCTTCCGTCAATAATGTGATTAATTATTGCCTGTTCATCACCATTATATCTCTCTGGAAGAAGAATATCCTCTGCACCATTAGCAATACCACACCAAAGTGCAATATAGCCTGCATTACGTCCCATTACTTCAATAATACTACATCTTTCGTGAGATGTTGATGTATCTCTTATCTTATCAATAGCCTCCATAGCAGTGTTAACCGCTGTATCAAAACCAATTGTATAGTCTGTACAGGCAATATCAAGGTCAATTGTTCCTGGAAGACCTATTGTATTAACTCCAGTCTCAGCAAGCTTCTGTGCTCCACGGAAAGACCCGTCACCACCTATGACAACAATACCATCAATCCCGTGCTTTTTACATACCTCAGCAGCCTTCTTCTGTCCTTCTTCTGTCATAAACTCAAGACATCTAGCAGTATAAAGAATTGTACCACCTCTCTGTATAATATCAGAAACACTCTTCTTATCCATATCGATAATCTCATCATTAATAAGACCGTTGTAGCCCTTCTGAATTCCTTTTACTTTAAGACCCTTGTTAATAGCTGTTCTTACTACAGCTCTGATTGCAGGATTCATACCAGGGGCATCTCCACCGCTTGTTAATACACCGATTGTTTTAATTTCTTTAGCCATAAATAATTTCCCCTTTCATCTAAAGTCTATGACATTCACCATATAAATATCTTATAAGTAACAAAGTATTCTCTGTCAACAGATACAACTTTTATAACACTTACAGCTTTATAATTGTCTAAATAGTTTAACCTTTTTTAATAGTACCACAAATCTTTAAAAAGATATATTATTTTAGATAATTTTTATCTAAATTTTTATACAATTATTTTATGTTGTCGTAACATTTTTATCTCCATACAGACCCTTAAGCTTCATAAGAAGTTCTGAATTAACCTGTACAGTCCTGCTTGCAGGAAGGGCAATCCTTTTATTTTCTTTAGTGCAATATATAATAACAGAATCTTTTCCATCTGAATTGTAAAGAATATCATTAAGCTCACTCTGCTTTGACTGGTATTCTTCTTCACTCTCAAATCTTATCCAGAGCTTTCTTGGAACAGTGTTAAAATCTATAACCTTATCACATATAAGCCTTGCATTCTCATCTGCATTTGCCTGAACCCTTCCTGTAACAAACACCTTATCTGCTGTATCTATAACTGGCCGGTTAATAAGAAAGTTCCTCGGAAATACGATTACCTCAACAGTTCCAACAAGATCCTCAATTGTAAGATATGCCATAAGCTGTCCGTTCTTGGTTGTCTTAACGCTTTTATTCATTATCATTCCGCCAATCGTAGCAGTATTGCCATCTCTTACCTTAGTTTCGCCTGTCTCATCATCTATCTCAAAATCTGTTGTTACATTGGTTATATATTTCTTCACCATTCCAGTGTATTCATCAAGAGGATGTCCGCTTACATATACACCAAGAATTTCTTTCTCGTAACCAAGCAGTTCTTCCTTAGTGTATTCCGTAACATCCGGAACTTTTATCTCATAATCTTTCTTTTCTTCCTCGCCGACAAAATCAAACAGTGACATCTGTCCAGACATCGAATCTTTCTTCTGCTTAACCGCATTATCAAGCATACTATCTGCCACAAGCATCATCGCACGCCTCTTGTTACCAAAGGTATCAAATGCTCCCGCCTTAATAAAGTTCTCTACTGCCCTTTTATTAAGTGCATCTGACATACGATTAATAAAATCCTGCATTGATGTGAAAGTACCATTACTTGTTCTTTCATTTATAATTGCATTGATTGTCGGTCTTCCAAGTGACTTAATTCCTGCCATTGCAAAACGTATGCCACCATTATCTACTGAGAATTCCATCTGTGACTCGTTAACATCTGGTGGAAGAATATTGATATTCATCTGCTTACAGGCGTATATATATCCCGCTACCTTTGATGTATTATCAATTACTGATGTCATAAGTGCCGCCATAAATTCTACTGGATAATATGTCTTTAAAAATGCTGTCTGGAACGATACAACTGCATAGCAGGCAGCGTGGGATTTATTGAAGGCATACTTTGCAAAATCAATCATATCATCATATATCTTTCCTGCAACCGTCTCATCTATACCATTATTAACACAGCCCTTAACACCTTCTTCTGGATTGCCATATATGAAATTCTTACGCTCCTGCTCCATAACATATGCTTTTTTCTTAGACATCGCTCTACGGACAAGGTCACTTCGTCCCCACGAATATCCAGCAAGATCTCGTACAATCTGCATAACCTGTTCCTGATACACAATACAGCCATAGGTTGGTTTAAGAATTGGTTCTAACTGTGGGCAGGCATAAGTAACATTTTGCTGGTTATTCTTACCTTCTATATACTGTGGAATAAAGTCCATAGGACCTGGTCTGTATAATGATATACCAGCTATCAGATCTTCCAGATTGCTAGGTTTTAATTCCTTCATAAATGACTTCATTCCTGCACTTTCAAGCTGGAATATACCATCACATCTTCCTGTACTTATCGCATCAAATACCCCTTTATCAGTGTAGTCAATCTTATCTATAGAGAAGTCCTTATTGTGCTTTTTAATAAGATTTTCTGCATCTTTAATAACTGTAAGTGTTCTAAGACCAAGGAAATCCATTTTTAGAAGTCCTAATTCTTCAAGCGTTGTCATTACAAATTGGGCAACTACTGCACCGTCAGATCCAGTTGATAACGGAACATAATCTTCTACTGGCTTTCCACATATAAGAACTCCTGCGGCGTGCATAGATGCGTGCCGTGGAAGTCCCTCAAGCCTTTTACTCTTATCAATTAAATCTCTTACAGCCTCATTGTTCTCATATTCATTTCTAAGGTCTGGATTTTCATTAATTGCTTTATCTATTGTAATTCCAATCTCTCTTGGAACCATCTTGGCAATATTATCAACCATAGCATATGGAAGGTCTAACACTCTTCCAACGTCCTTTATAACAGCCCTAGCTGCCATAGTACCAAATGTAACAATCTGTGATACACAATCCTTACCATACTTGGCAACTACATAATCTATTACTTCCTGTCTTCTCTCATAACAGAAATCCACGTCAATATCGGGCATAGATACACGTTCAGGATTTAAGAAACGCTCAAAGATAAGGCTGTATTTAATAGGGTCAAGGTCTGTAATCTCAAGGCAGTAAGATACTATGCTTCCTGCCGCTGAACCTCTTCCCGGACCGACCGGTATATCGTGCCTTTTAGCATAATTAATGTAGTCCCATACAATAAGGAAATAATCTACATATCCCATTGAATATATTACTGAAAGTTCATATGCCAATCTTTCAAATATATTATTAGTATCCCTGGCAATCTTAATAACTACATCTTTTCTATCCTCAACTGCTTCCTCTTCTGCCTTTCTGACAAAATCCTCAACAGATATATCTGCCGCCTGATTTTGATATCTTTTCTTAAGTCCCTCGTAACACAGATAATTAAGATATGTCCAGGATGTATAGCCATCTGGCACTGCAAATTTAGGGAGCTTGGTAACTCCAAATTCTATCTCTACATTACATCTTTGTGCGATCTTTTCTGTATTGGCTATTGCCTGAGGTGCATATTTGAATAAATCGGACATTTCTTCCGGTGATTTAAGATAATACTGTCCACCTGTATATCTCATTCTGTTCTCATCTGTAACTTTCTTTCCTGTCTGTATACAGAGCAGTATATCGTGTGCCTCAGCATCATCTGCATATGTATAATGCACATCATTAGTACATATAAGTTCAATTCCTGTCTCCTCAGACATTCTTAAAAGCTGTGGATTAACATAATGCTGTTCTGCAATTCCGTGATCCTGTAATTCAAGGAAGAAATTGCCCTTGCCAAATATGTCCTGATATTCCAGTGCTACCTTCTTAGCTTCTTCATACATTCCTCTTGTGAGGTATCTTTGAACCTCTCCTGCAAGACAGGCACTTGATGCGATTATCCCCTCACCAAACTGCCTTAATACTTCTTTATCAACTCTTGGCTTATAATAAAAGCCTTCTGTAAAGCCCCTTGATACAATCTTCATCAGGTTCTGGTAACCCTTGTTATTCTCTGCTAACAGAACAAGGTGGTTATATTTATCATCACCTGTTCCTGCTTCCTTATCAAATCTTGAACCCGGAGCAACATACACCTCACAACCAAGAATAGGCTTTATTCCTGCATCCTTTGCAGCCCTGTAGAAATCAATAACTCCGTACATAACACCATGATCTGTTATCGCAAGACTATCCATTCCAAGCTCTGCCGCTCTTTTAGTTATCTCTTTTATTTTACTTGAACCGTCCAGAAGTGAATACTCTGTATGGACGTGTAAATGTGTAAATGGCATATGCTCCCTCCATAACAATTATTATTAACAGCATACCATAATTCATGGTAAAAAGAAACCGTATCAGCCATATGACCAATACGGTTTCCATACATAATATTAGGAAAAAAGTTTATATAAATGTGGTGTATATCCACATTTTATCGTTATTAATAGTGCTGTTCTTTCTTAAGTTAATAGCACATTTTCTTTATCTATATACCTTTATTTATACAAGTCCAAGTACCTTAGGAAGGAACATTGAAAGCATTGGTATATAAGTTACAAGCAAGAGGGCAATAAGTATTATTGCAAAGTATGGAAGCAATGTCTTTATTACGCTTTCGATTGTAGTTCCACCAACTCGGCAGCCTGTAAAGAGAATTGTTCCTACAGGTGGTGTTATTGTACCAATTGATAAGTTGAAGCAGAGTAAGATACCAAAGTGAATTGGATCCATTCCGAATGACTTACAGATTGGTAATAAAATTGGTGTGAAGATAAGTATCGCTGGTGTTACGTCCATAAATGTACCAACTACAAGTAATAATACATTGATAAGAAGTAAGATAAGATACTTATTAGTTGTAAGACCAAGGATTGCATTTGCTATCATATCTGGAATTCCTGTAAATGCCATAGCCCATGACATAATTGATGAAAGTCCGATCATAAATGTAATGATACCTGTTGTCTTAGCTGCTTCAAGGACAATTCTTGGAATGTCTTTAATCTTGAAAGCCTTATATATAAGTGATAATACTGTTGCATATACTACTGCGATAGCAGAACCTTCTGTTGCTGTGAAGATACCACCAAGGATACCTCCGATTACGATTACGATAAGTAAAAGGCTTGGGATTGCCTGCCAGAATGTCTTAAGAGCAACCTTAACTGGAACTCTCTGCTCTGCCTGATAACCACGCTTCTTAGCCATAATTCCTGCAAGTATCATAACTGCACCACCCCAGAGAAGACCTGGAATATAACCTGCCATAAAGAGTGCTGCGATTGATACGCTTCCTGCAACGCTTGAATATACGATCATTGTGTTACTTGGTGGAATTAACATACCTACTGGAGCAGATGCTACGTTTACTGCTGTACTGTAGTTCTTGTCATATCCTTCTTTTTCTTCAAGTGGTCCGATTGTACCACCCATAGCAGCGGCTGCTGCTGCACCAGAACCTGATATAGCTCCGAATAACATATTAGCTACTACATTTGACTGTGCAAGTGCACCTGGCATACGTCCACTGATTACCTTGGCACAATTAACAAGTCTTGTTGCTATACCACCATTATTCATTATATTACCTGCCAGAATGAAGAATGGAATTGCTATAAGCGAGAATGAATTAGAACCCGCAAATATTCTCTGAGCAGAAGTTGCAAATGAAACATCTGCTGGAATCATACATATCATTGATACTGCTGATGACATACCAATTGCTACACCGATTGGAGCGCCGATAACAAGCAGTACAACCAGTATTGTAACCATTACTAAGGCTACCTGTAATGCTATACTCATATATACCTCTCATTTCTATGCACTTATGTGCATTGCGTACCTTTATGCTTCATCTTTTTTAAGTTCAAGTCCGATATTGTATATGCTGTAAAAGATAATTATTACGCCGCATATTGGAATAATTGAATATATAATACCTGTTGGAATATGCAAGATTGAGTCAAACTGTACGAAATTCATATGTGTAATCTTAAAACCACCAAATACCATTATAAGACCAGCAAATGCGATTGTTACACATTCAATTATTATATTGACGATTCTCTTAGCTTTCTTAGGAAGCTTATCTTTTACTACTGCAATATTAATGTGCTCTCTCTGTCCAAACATATATGTTGCAGATATGATTATTAACCATACAAATGAATATCTTGTAAGTATTTCTGTTACACTGCTTGGAGCTGAGAAAATGTATCTGGCAACAACCTGATAAGTTACCATAAGTACCATCATTATAAATATGAATACACTTGCATACGAAGTTACTTTATCTAATATATTTTTTACTGTCTTCATATTAATTCTCCTCTCTTAAAGCTTCTACTTTATTATAAATATCCTTTGTCATATCTGACTGGTTAGCAATACTGTCAAGTAATGGCTGGCATTTTTCCCTGAATTCGTTAGTATCCGGATACACAAAGATTGCACCGTGCTCTTCTGCTTCTTTCTTACCTGCCTCAACAGCTTCCTTAAATGTATCAAATTCATATTCTGTTGATTCCATTACAAGCTTATCAAATATTGCTCTGTCTTCTTCTGACATGCTGTCAAGGAAATTAGTACTTGCTACAACTACATCAGGGTGAACAATATGTCTTGTATATGAGTAATATTTAGCTACTTCATAATGCTTGAAATCTGAATATACAAGCTCACTGTTCTCACCTGCATCAATTACACCCTGCTGAAGTGCTGTATACACTTCTGACTGTGACATTGCTGTACCTGTACCACCCATATACTTAACCATATTAAGATATGTTGTACTATCATTTACTCTTACAATCATACCCTTAAGATCATCTGCTGAGTTGATAGGCTTGTCAGCATATATATTTCTTTCACCTGCTGTATATATTGTAAGGACTTCAAAATTGTACTTTCTTGTTGACTTGAAAAGGTCTGTAAATACCCCTGATTCTGTTGCTCTTCTTAAATGATCCATATCCTGATAAAGATAAGGTGCACCGACAATAGCAAAGTTAGAATCATATCCTTCTGGAACTGAACATGGTACTATAGCCATATCAAGTGCACCAGTTCTGATGAATTCTGCCATAGAACCCTGCTCACCAAGTACACCGTTAGCATATATAGTCATTTTGTATCTGCCATTAGTAGCTTTCTCGAACTTCTCACCAAGCTCCTTCATAGCTTTATATTGTGGGTGGTTCTCATTCTGGTTAAATGCTACTCTGATAATCTTAACTTCCTGACCATCTGCACTTTTACTTCCGCACCCTGTAAGTGTAAAGCTGGCCATTAAACATACGCATAATAATAATGCCATCAATTTTTTACCCATAAAATCCTCCATTCTTATGCTTTTGCATACAAGTGAATTACTTTAAAAGTTCTACACTTACTTTAACTACAACTTTTCTTACCTTCATAGGCTCTCCATCTGCAACCTGTGGTCTGTGAATATCTGTAGGGAAGAATACACAGAAACAGCCTGGTGTTGATGTGATAAAGCCTTCATTTTCTACATCTTTAACAAATATAAGATCTCTCTCATCATATCTTTCTGCCACTTCGTAGTTACCTGTATCTGGTGTGAAGCCTAACTTTTCCCTTCCTGTTACAAGAAACTGTACATCAAGATATTTCTCGTGGTATTCCGGCTTTCTTGCCTCTAATGGTTCTGTCTCAGCATCGAATACCTGTGCATACATAAGCTTTCCTTCTATCTCATATACGCCGGTTTCCATTTTAGTAAAATCATTGTTCTTTAAATATTCTATTGCTCTTTGTACTGCTGCTGGATAATTCTTAAAATCATCCTTTGTATGAATTGATGAAAATATCATAACAAAACTCCCTTCTATATATAAATATGAAATTCTATAATATATACATTTATATTTTATTCTACATTATTCTTGCTTTTGTTCTCCATTGCATGAACCATATTAACAATCATCTTATGTGATGGAACTGGAACTCCCAATCTGTCACCAGCCTTAACTACCGCACCGCTGATTGTATTAACCTCCGTAAGCCTTCCTGCCTTAAGGTCTGCATATATAGATGTTCTTCCTTCTGGAGAATTAAGAGATGTATTTCTTACCCGTTCAATCATCTCTTCTTCATTAAACTCAAGCCCCATAGCTTTAGCTACCTGCATTGCCTCTTTTATAAGAATAACTGTCATATTCCAAGCATATTCATCTGTTGCGATAAATCCGATTGGAACCTGAAGAACTCCTGTAAGAGCACTAAGTGAAACATTAGTAAACAGCTTGTCCCATATAAGCTGCTGGATATTATCATAAATGTGTGTATCAAATCCACAAGAGTCAAGACAGACCTTAACTTTGTCAAGCATATGCTGTGAATCTTCAACAAGCATACCGATATTGGTCTTGCCCTTGCCGCCTCTTCTTACATATCCGTCACCAAGGATTGCTCCATTATCTTCTGTTGTACCTATGATAATTCTTTCCTTAGGAACAAATTCCAAGATAATGTCTTCATGGCCTGCACCATTCTGAAGAGTCATTACATATGTGTTATCTCCTATTATTCCCTTATTCTCCATAAGTGCTGCTCTTGAATATAAAGCCTTGACAAATATAATTACTAAATCTACTTCACCTATTCCTTCACTACTAAGTAATGCTGCTGGGTGATATATTACATCTGTATCATTCTCAAATAACTTTAATCCGTCTGCATTAATCTTATCTACAAGTTCTGCCTTCTTATCAATCATATATACATCATTGTTAGTAGAAAGATGTCCACCATATATAGAACCCATGGCACCAGCTCCAAGTACCGCTATCTTCATAGTATGCCTCCATTTCTTCACATTTTTGTTATCTTAAATATTATTTCTTCTTAAAATATTCTTCTTTTATCTGTTTATTATTACCATAATAAATATTTTTCTTTATTTATTATTTTTGCTATTGCGGTAATAAATATTTTTTTATTATTTCTATTGCTGCCGGCAGCCCTTAAGACCGCCAGCATATTATATTATGTTAAATACATTTTTCACTGATTAGCGGGTAAATTCTGCAAGACCTTCAATAGCATAAGCTCTGATTGGGCAAGAATCCAAGCCATATATTGGAAGTGGTGAGTATGACATAAAGAATGTATCCTGTGAAAGCTTATCAAGGTTCTTTAATACTTCAAGGAATACGATGTTCTCTGCCATACAGATGTCGTGGAAAGGCTTAACATCTTCGTTGCAGTTCTCAATTGAAACACCATCACCGAAGCCTACACACTTAATCTTGTGGTCTACACACCACTGTGCTGTCTCACCATTTACTAATAATCTCTGATCCTTGTCTGTATTAGTATCAGGTGTGAATGGGTCAAGCTTGTAAGATGAGTCGATGATAAGAATATCACCTTCCTTTACCCAGCCTTCTGTTGCCTTGTCAAGGTCTGCCGCACTGATGTGCTTTCTGTGAGGAAGTGTATCCTTGAAGTCAACATATATTGCTCTTCCCATAAATGTTGTAAGTGGAAGTTCAGCAACTGATGGCCAGTTGTCATCGTGATGATAAGGACACTCGCAATGTGTTCCTAAGTGGCTTGTAAGATCCATTGCTGTGTGGAAATCAGGAATTGGTCCGCCTGTGTTATATCTGATAAGGTGGCATCTTCTTGACTCTGTCTTTGGGTCTAATGGCTTTGTAAGATCGATTACCTTTAATCCGTTTCCTAAAGCAAATGTTGTGTTCATAATTAAATCCTCCTGTGAATTAAATATTTTGTTTACTTGTTAGCTTTTTAGATACTTGTTAAATTTTCCTGTTTGTTACTTATTTGTCATTTCCTTTGACATTTGCAGTATACCAGTATACCGGTTTATAATCAATTATCAAAACTTTATAAATTTCCGATAACATTTTTGTAATATATGCATAAATGTAAGTCGATTTTCAAATACTTTTACTAAAATAGCATATCCATTTTTATATATTTGTTAAACTTTTGACATTGCACCAGATGAAAACATTGTAAAAATATAGCATTTGTTGTATCATAATGGTTTGCATAAGCTTTAATGTCTATTGCAATTTTTATATTATTTTGCAAGATTGGAGAATATATGAATAATTCAACCTCTTATTGGTTAAAAAAAGGAATTCACAACGGTATGCCTATAGCACTTGGCTACCTTGCTGTTTCTTTTACATTGGGAATTGCCGCTAAGAATGCAGGACTGACCGCCTTACAGGCTGCCCTTGCAAGCATAACATGCCACGCTTCTGCTGGTGAGTTTGCCGGATTTACACTTATTGCGGCACTTGCTGCATATACAGAGATTGCTGTTATGGAACTTATAATTAATGCACGATATTTTCTTATGTCGTGTGCCTTAAGCCAGAAATTAGATAATAAAATGCCATTTTTTCACAGACTTATTATGGGATTGTTCGTTACTGATGAGATATTCGGACTGACAGTATCTGTTCCTGAAAAACTCAACCCCGCATATATGTACGGAATGGTTCTTGTAGCCTCACCCGCGTGGGTTCTTGGAACATACTTCGGCGTGCTGTTTGGAAATATACTTCCAGCTAATATTGTAAGTGCTTTAAGTGTCGGATTATACGGAATGTTCATTGCAATAATAATTCCTCCGGCAAGGAAAAATCACATAATTGCAGGCGTTGTAGCAATATCAATGATTATAAGCTGTATATTCAGCTATGCCCCTGTTATAAGCAGCATTTCCTCTGGAACTCGAATTATTATATTAACAGTTATCATCTCACTTGCGGCAGCAATTCTTTTTCCTGTGAAGGAAGAAAATGCCAGAAGTGCTGATAATGCTGGCAATGCTGATAACACTAATGCTACTAATAATACTTAAGAAACATATTACTTATATAGAATTGGGAGATTATTTATGCCTACACATAATACATACATATACATATTAATTATGGCTCTTGTAACATATCTTGTAAGAGTTCTCCCTCTTACACTGATACGAAAAGAGATTAAAAATATCACAGTTAAATCATTTCTTTACTATGTGCCTTATGTAACACTTGCTATTATGACTTTTCCAGCGATATTATCTGCAACCTCCAGTATAATATCAGCGGCTATCGCTTTTGTAATAGCCATCGTGCTTGCGTGGATTGGAAAAAGCCTTTTTCAGGTTGCAATGTTAAGCTGTGCATCAGTATTTATTGTAGAACTTGTTATAACATTTTTACAGACACATTAATATAAAGATTAAACCGCCGTCAGCCCTTGAAATTAAAGGCTGGCGGCGGTTTCTATCAACACATTTTGTCCTATAAGTCTTTTATCCTATAAGTTCATTAATACCTTAATAAATATTAACTATCTGCTAGTGTATGTTAATTTATAGCTGAAGCTTAATAAGCATTATCTCATATGTGCTGCTTTTACTAAATGCTTGGCAAGTACAGAGGTTGTAACTGAACCAACGCCGCCCGGTACTGGAGTTGCGATTGAGGCAATATTCCCTATTGCTTCAAAATCCACATCTCCGCAGAGCTTTCCTTCCTCATCAACATTTATTCCAACATCAATAACAACAGCACCATCTGCAACATATTCAGGCTTTATCATCTTTGCTGAGCCTGCCGCTGCAACAAGTATCTCTGCATGCTTACAGGTCGCCGCCATATCGACTGTCTTTGTATGTACAACTGTAACTGTTGCATTTCTTTTCATAAGAAGCATAGCCACAGGCTTACCAATAACAAGGCTTCTTCCAACTACTGTAACTCTCTTGCCTTTAATATCTACACCTGCATAATCTAACATCTCTATAACAGCCTCCGCTGTACAAGGTGCATATCCTGTTTCATCTCCTGCATATACCTTAGCAAGATTAACCGGTGATATTCCATCAAGGTCTTTTCTTGGGTCTATTCTGTTCTCGACAGCCTTCTCATCAATATGCTTTGGCAATGGTCTTAAGAGAAGGATTCCATCTATGTCGGGATTATTGTTAATCTGGTCGAATTCCTTCTGAAATTCATCATTAGATATATCTGCCGCAAATGTATATGTTGTACATCTTACACCTACTTTATCCATTTTCTTTACTGCTCCACGTTCATATGAACAGTCATCCGGTCTTTCACCAACTCTTATTATTGCAAGATGTGGAAGTTCCCCATCTATATTCTTAATATCTTCTGTAAGCTGCTCATTAATAGAATTAGCAACTGGCAGTCCTTTTAATATTTCCATTAGATAATACCTCCATTATTCTGACTGTATATATTGTTATCCTGGTATTTTTATATAACTACAATGCCAATATCTTGTGATTATTATGGATGTACGCAATCCATAACTCTGTCATATACTTTATCAGCAAGTTCATTGCCTGTAATTACAAGCTCGTCAGCTTTAGTATTCATATCCTCTGCAACATCAATATTTTTCATAAGCTTTGTATTGATATACACATTTAATGAAGCTCCGTTAAGAGCCGCCTTGCACATCTGTACACCAACACCTGCATCACTGATTGCAAGTCTGCTTCCAATAACCGATATTCTGTCAATAAGCTTTATTGCCTCAACTATAAGCTCCATCATAGAAAGAGGAGCTTCACTTGCAATAAGCAAAGCATTTTCCATAACCTTATTACGGTGCTCTAACTGTTCTTCTGTATCCTTAGGAAGTCCGTAAGCTTCTGATAACGGCTTAAATGCCTTGGCATCCTTATCCATACACTCATACAATCTGTTAGTAATGTCCCCAGCTTTAACAATAAGTTCTTCTATTTCTTCCTGATATTCTGCATATTTTTTCTTTCCTGTTGTCAAAGAAAGCACCATATTGCCCAATGCCATTCCTACTGCTGCCACATATCCGCAGGCTCCCCCTCCTCCAGGAACCGGCTCTTTAGAAGCTAGAACATTTAAAAAATCCTTCATATCCATATACTTTTCCTCACTTCCTTAAATATCTGCTAAATTTCTATTGTACCTGTAAATACTGTTGTTGCAGGACCTTCCATATACACATTTCCTGACTCTGTATCCCAGCTTATATTAAGGTCTCCGCCAAGAAGATGAAGTGTTGCATCAATATCACACATTCCATTAAGCACTGTCGCCACAAGGCTTGCACAAGCACCAGTACCACATGCACGAGTTTCCCCTGAACCTCTCTCCCATACTCTCATATTAAGATTTTTTCTATCAACTACCTGAATGAATTCAGTATTAACTCTTTCTGGAAATGCCATATGGCTTTCAAAATGAGGTCCGATTTGTTCAATTGCAAACTTCTTTATATCAATATCTTTATCAAGATACACTATTCCGTGTGGATTACCCATTGATACGCCTGTTATCTCATATATACCGCCATTAACTTCTATCTTTTCTGCTACAACGGCGTTGGTTACTTCACTAAGTGCCTTTACTGCAACTTTGCTAAGTCCTGTATCCTTTGCGTTAGAAAGTATATCCTTGTATACAGCTTTATAATCCTTTAATGCACTTATATCCATCGGAATATCTGCGGCTTCAAGAACCGGACATCCCATATTAACCTTTGCTGTTGCGACCTTTCCGTCTGTACCTATATTTAATTCGAGTATCTTTATACCAGCAAGTGTATCAATATTTACTGTTGTCTTATCTGTAAGACCATTATCATATACATACTTTCCGACACAACGTATGCCATTGCCGCACATCTTTCCCTGTGAGCCGTCAGCATTGTACATTTCCATAAAGAAATCAGCCTTATCTGATGACTTTATAAGGATAAGTCCGTCCGAGCCTATTCCTGTATGTCTGTCACTTACCTTAATTGCAACCTCACTTGGATTATCTAATTCTTCTTTAGTGCAGTCAACATATACATAATCATTGCCTGCTCCGTGCATTTTTGTAAATACCATATATCCTCCAATCACCTTACTATAAAATTATATATCAGTATCTTTCATTAATAATACCAATCTGTTACATCTATATCTTTCTTTAATACCCATCTTTAGTGTTACGCATCCGTAAATATACTCATAACCATAGTCGCCGATTCTACCATAGTATTACCGCTGTCCATACTGCATTTTTGTATATAACGGAATGCTTCCTGCTCAGTCATATTATTCTTTTCCATAAGCATATGCTTTGCAGTATCTATTATCTTTTGTTCCTCAGGGCTTCTCTGCCTTGGCGTGGTTCTAGCTTTTCTTCTGCGGCGAATCTGCGATTGCTGCATAATCTCAATTGTAGATAATAAATCATTAACTTTAATCGGCATGGCAACGCATACAACATTGCTGTCGTGACATTCCTCCCACAAATTCTGCGACGCGACAAGCAGTATTTCAAAACTCTTTGGCTTGTATTCGTATAGTTCTGAATACAACATATTATCAGACAGCTTATAACCACATATTATAATTCCGTCTGACAGATTATCTGCCTGATTGATAGCCTGAGCACCGCTTGTACAGGGAACTGCCACATCATAACCTCTTCTTACTAAAAGACTGCGAACCGCCTTGGCCTCCTCTATTTTCGGAAACGCAACTATTAATGTAGACATATTCTAACCTCTTATCACAGTCAGTTTTTAAAATTTGTAAAGGTATTCATCAAGTTCCCACTGGGTAACCTGTGTCTTGTAATCGTTCCATTCTCTTAACTTGGCCTCTGTGTACTTAGATGTAATATGTTCTCCTAATACATCACATATGAACTTATCCTCATTAAGATATCTGACAGCATCATAAAGACTTTCAGGAAGCACCTCTATAGCCGCATGCTTTCTTTCTTCATCTGTCATCTCAAATATATTACAGTCAACACTTGCTGGAACCTCAAGTTTATTCTTAATTCCATCAAGACCAGCCGCAAGGCAGGTTGCAAGTACAAGATATGGATTAGCTGATGGGTCTGGATTTCTTAATTCAACTCTTGTACCCTGTCCTCTTGAAGCCGGAATTCTTATAAGCGGACTTCTGTTAGTTACTGACCACGCAATATATACAGGAGCTTCATAACCCGGAACTAATCTCTTATAAGAATTGACTAATGGATTAGTAAGTGCCGCCATACCCTTTGCGTGCTTCATAAGTCCTGCTATAAAATGATATGCATCCTCTGACAAACCAAGTGTGTCATTCTCATCAGCAAATATATTCTTTCCATCCTTCGCAAGTGACATATTAACGTGCATACCTGAGCCATTAATTCCATACTTTGGCTTTGGCATAAATGTTGCATAAAGTCCGTGTCTTTTAGCTATAGTCTTTACTGTAAGCTTAAATGTCATTATATTATCGGCTGTCTTTAACGCCTCATCATATTTAAAATCAATCTCGTGCTGTGCTGGTGCAACCTCATGATGTGAAGCTTCTATTTCAAAGCCCATATCTTCAAGTGTAAGCACCATATCTCGTCTTACATTTTCACCTAAATCTGTTGGACCTAAATCAAAATATCCAGCTTTCTCGTGTGAAAGTGTTGTTGGCAGTCCGTTATCATCTGTGTGGAACAGGAAGAATTCACATTCAGGTCCTACCTCGAATACATATCCCATATCCTCAGCTTCTTTAATTACTTTCTTAAGAATCCAGCGTGGATCACCTTCAAATGGCTTACCATCAGGTGTATACACATCGCATATAAGCCTTGCAACTTTGCCCTGCTGTGGTCTCCATGGGAATATCTCAAATGTATCATAGTCTGGATAAAGATACATATCCGACTCTTCAATTCTTACAAATCCTTCTACTGAAGAACCATCAAACATACATTTGTTATCAAGTGCTTTTCCTAACTGGCTTGATGTAATAGCTACATTTTTCAAAACTCCGAACATATCAGTAAACTGAAGTCTGATAAATTCAACATCTTCTTCCTCAACCATTCTGAATATGTCCTGCTTGGTATACTTTCCCATATCACTCTGTTCCTTTCCTGATTAAATGATAAGCATAAGCGTTATTATAATATTCACCAGTGCACATTTTACGCACCCTCAACTAATACGCCAATACAGATAATATACTACATTTACCTTTATCTTGTATACATTGTTTTGTCAAAAACTAATAATGTAAACCGTCATATTAACTTTGACTTTAACATATAATATTCCAACAATAAGTGCCTGTATCATACAGAAATGAGGATTACAATGAAGATCAGCCATTACAAATTATCAGTATTACTTTCCATAATACTTCTTAGTCTTGCTACTTTTTTCTACATATACACGACAATATTCACACCACACGGTGCATATGCCAACAGTTCGGCTGTTGTTAATGGAATTGGCGGAGGTAATATAACTGGTGATTGTCAGGCAGGAAAAAAAGCACTGCCAATATACTGCGTGCAGACTGACAAGAAACAGATTTCGATATCTTTTGATGCTGCGTGGGGTGCTGACGATACTATCCAGATACTGGACGTTTTAGATAAACATAATGTAAAGACTACATTTTTTATGACGGGAGGCTGGGTATCAACTTATCCTGATATGGTTAAAGAAATATACAGCCGTGGCCACGACCTTGGAAATCACAGCGAGAACCACAAACAGATGAGTAAGCTTGATACTGCCTCACAGAAAGAGGAAATTATGTCTGTACACCAGAAAATAGAGGAGCTCACAGGATACAACTGTTTCTTGTTCCGCCCTCCTTACGGTGATTATAATTCTGAACTTATTAATACTATATATGGCTGTAACCACTATCCTGTACAATGGAATGTTGACTCTCTTGACTGGAAAGACTACGGCGTTGAAAGCATTATAAAAACCGTCACCACGCACAAAGCACTTGGCAACGGCTCTATAATTCTTATGCACAACGGTGCTAAATTCACGGCTGATGCACTCGATACTGTCCTTACTAATCTTAAACAACAGGGATATGAGATTGTTCCTATATCACAGCTTATCTTAAAAGAAAACTTCCATATGGATGGTACTGGACGACAATTAAATGATTAAACGTTACATAAACCTCATCTTATAACCACCACTGAACACTTTCCCAACTGCAAGCTTATTGCCCCATTCCCTGTCTGTAAGCCTGCAGTTAAAATCTGCTGCATCAGCACGTCCATACCAAGGCTCTATGCACACAAAAGGTACTCCTTTTCCTGCTGATGACCACAATCCAAATACCGGTGTATCAAATATAACCTCAACAACCGGTTTGCAATCTTTACAAAGGCTTACACATTTTATGTCGCTGTTCTCAATAATATAAGCATCCTTATCAAAGAAATTCTCTGTCAATGTCACATTTTTATTAGTGATTGGCATATAGTGGATATCTGGCTGTACAAGTCCATCCTTTGATAACAAATGGTATTGTATTCCATTCTCTTTGGTTTCGAATCTTACCTGTGCTCCAATGGCATTTTCACCACACACAAAAGCTGGATGTCCACCAATGCTGAAATACATCTCTTTATTATCCTTATTCACAACTTCCCATATAGTTATGACATTATTATCTGCCAGTCTGTGTGTTATCTTTAACTCAAAGTCAAAAGGATATACAGCTTTAGTGTTCTCATCAGACTCCAGTTTCATTACCACGGCACTATTATCCTTCATAACAAGACTAAACTCCATATCTCTTGCAAAACCATGCTGTGTCATATGATATTCTTTTTCCTCGTATATTGAAGTATCGTTCTTATACCTTCCAACCAGCGGGAATAATACTGGTGTATGTCTTTTCCATACGTCTGGCTGTCCTGACCATATATACTGCTTATTATCGCTCTTTCTAATAACTGATACTATCTCACAGCCCTTACTATCTACAATCACCTCAAAATTATCATTACTAAGTGTATACTGCATATATTTCCTCTCTCTTATGTTTATTTGCAGTTACCTGCCTTATTATCTGTCGTTATTCATCCTCCAGTCTATGCATCTTTGGAGATATTCAACATATTCTGGATTTTTGCACATACCCTTTCCCGGATTATCTGAAATCTTAGCAACGTCCATTCCATTACATTTAGTAGTCTTCATTACTATATTAAGTGCCGGAACATCTGTATCATTACTTATATATGTTCCTATTCCAAATGCAACCTTAGCCTTTCCATTGAAATATCTATAAAGCTTATCTGCTCTTTCAAAATCAAGGCTGTCACTGAATAATAATGTCTTATTAGCAGCATCTATCCCAAGACTCTCATAATGCTTAATCATCTTATCTCCCCATTCGTATGGGTCGCCGCTGTCATGTCTTACACCTCCAAAAAGTGTTGCATAAGTAAGCTGGAAATCCTTTAAGAAGCAGTCTGTTGTTATCGCATCTGTAAGTGCAATACCATTAAGAATTCCATATTCCCTTACCCAGGCATCAAGTGCATACCAGTTAGAATATGCCGGATTGTGCTTATGGTTGCCCTGTCCTGTACACATTATCCACTCGTGTGCCATTGTTCCAACAGGTGTAAGATTATATTTCTTGGCAAGATATACATTACTTGTTCCTACGAACAAAGAATTACCATTATAGTCAGCCTCTGCAAGTGTCTTAACCGCAAGTTCCTGTGCCTCTGATGATAATCTTCTTCTAAGTCCGAATTCGCTGAAACTTCCAAGCCTGTATACATTCTTCCCTTGTGCTTCATCAGCCTCGTCGGCCTCAAGTGCCGCCACCTTGGCACTTAATCTTTCCTTAAAGCTCTTAAGAAGTTCATCATAATTATATGCCATTCTGAAATACACTTCGTTGACAATGGCAAGTGTTGGTATCTCATATAATGAAGTATTAAGCCACGTTCCAAAAGTTTCTATGCTAAGTCCACATTCTGCATCAGTTGTAATCTTAAAATCAGCATATCTTGCCTGCCATAATCTTAAGAAATCAACATAACTTCCTTTCATCCACTTAACATTTTCAAGATAATCAAGCTCGTCCTCTGTAAATCTTAAAGTACAGAAATGCTTTATCTGCTCTCTGATTTCTTCTACCATCTCTTCTGTAAAATGTACATCTTTATTCCTGCACTTAAATGTCCAGGTTGTCTTATAATCAGAGAACTGGTGGTAAATTGCCTGTCCCATACTGAACTTGTACATATCAGTTTCCAAAAGACTTACTATAATTGGATTTAATTTCATAAGTAATCCTCCGTTCTTGTGCTGCTGCACTTACTCCTGACTTTCATTACTGTATACATATAACTCTGATAATTTATTGCCTGTTATTGATACACCTTTTTTATTAACGGCCTTTATTTTATCATTTATACTTCTTTTGAAACTTGTCTTATACAACTGCTTTCCAAGTATAATCTCGTACACTCTCTGCAAATCCGGAAGTGTGAATTCCTTAGGCATAAGATTAAATGCAACATCACTATATTGTGTCTTATTCCTTAATCTCATAAGCCCCTCTATGATAATCTGGGCGTGGTCAAATGCTAACGCCTCATAACTTATAAGTTCAGGAATGTAACTCTTCACGCTGATGCAGCCATTTTTAAATATCTTTTCCTTAAGTGAATATTTAATCGTAATATTTTTCTCTTTATTAGCAAATGTCACTATCTCATCATTAAATGTTATGTCAAACCATAACGCCTCACTCGCATCATCTCCAGCCTGTGGCTTAATTCCATCAATCGGAATAAGTGTCATATACGCTATATCTATAACCCTCATTCTTGGATCTCTGTCCGGCTGGCTCATTGTATAGAGCTGTTCCATATATATATCTTTAAGTCCTGTTTCTTCTTCAAGCTCTCTGCACGCCGCCGTATACGCTGATTCTGTTATATTAACAAAACCTCCCGGAAGTGCATAACAATCTATATATGGATGATTATTACGCTTTATAAGCAGTACTTTAAGACATTTTAAATCCCTGCTCATGCCAAAAAGAAGCATATCAACCGTAACACTAGGTCTTTCATAGTGTCCCGGATTATATTGTTCAAGAAACTCCTTTTCTGTAAGCCCATCTTTATTCCTTCTTTCAGCTCTTGGTATATACTCATTATTATTGTTAATTTCACTCATAAAACCTATACCTCTTATAAAAAGTAGCTTTTTGATACTTTTATATATACTACTTTTGTACTAATATGTCCAGTACTTTTTACTAACCAGCCACGTTCCTGTCTTATCCTGCTCCGATTTTTTTATTCATTATCTCCATAACCATTCTCTGCAGCAACATAAAAATAGAGCTGTCACACTAAACTCAATCTATACATTATGCGGCTGTAAGCATACTGCCTTCTGCCTGCATATTATACAAATCACCATTTAGTGTAACAGCCCAATTACCATTTAATTATAACTTTCTTAATAATTGTATCATTCTTTAATTATAATTGTTAAACATTAATATCCCAACGACTTTAAAGTACTATAATCACTAAGCTGCATATAATACTTAACATTATTATAAGTATCCTCATCATAATAGCTTACTGATAATACAACCTTATCAGTATCAAAGGTCTTATCAAATGGATTGTCAAGTTCTTTTCTTATTTCGCTGATAAGATTCATATCTGATATATAACTGCTGTCCTCATAATAATAGCTGCCATCCTTTATTGAATATATATACAATGTAAAATCATCATTAATGTCCGATTTATTCAATCGTATATTTTCAAAGTTATCAAGATACTTTTTAAGCTTATTACTTGTCTGTGATATATTCTGTGATGCAATCCTATTAACTGCATTATAATAAGCATTTAAAGTCTTAGGAAGCTTATCACCTAATAATATCTGTGCTGAGTATGGTATTCCATTTCTTGTAAACGAAATGTATATATATGGCATGACACCTCTGTATCTTGATGAAACATCATTAATACTGCTATAGTACTGTGTAAATGGAATACTGTTAATTTCATTAATGAAAGTTTCATACACTTCCTTGGCAGCTTCCTGTGTAATTATGTTATCCATAAATGTAAGCTTGGCATCTTCAAATGCAGGAAGATTCTTATATTCCTTACTTATATCCTGCATATTCTCGAACTTGGAAGCAAGCTTAACAACCTCTGACTGCTTAATGAATACTTTTCTGTATCTTCCAAATATGCCGTCTTTAATATATACATTATATTTTATATATTCTTCATTTTTTCTTCCATTATTATAATAACCTGCACTGATATCCTGTATATTCTGTAAATTATCCTCAATACTGTCTGCTACAAGCTTTATAACTTCTTCATCTGTTATCTTGAGTCTGCCTAATATATCCTCAAAATAATCTTTTTCTTCTGAATAACTGTATGACAACATATTGTCGTTTACAATTGACATCTTTACATACTTTACCTTTGAAGTATCTGGAACGTACGAAAGCATCTGCCCAATTCCTGCATTAACAATCACTCCAAATACTGCCGCAAGGACGTAAGCCAGAATAATTGAAGGCATTGCTTTTATTATTCTGTGAAGTTTCCTGCTTGATATGACTTCATATATTATTACAACAAATGCAGCCACCACAAATGAAACCACTATATATTCAAGAAAATATCCTCTGTAACCACCACGCTTTTCCCTTATATAAAGCATAACTCCAAGAACACTTATAACAAAACCGATTGCAGTTCTTATTGCAAACTGTAACTTCCAGCCGGGTGCCGGCTTACCTGCTGTCTCACTCTTTCTCTTAGTAAACAGTACACAGCCAAGAACAATATAAATAACTGCAAGAACCAGTGTGTATATATTAGAGGCGATCGACAAAAGCATCTGTGGAACACTTGACGATGTAATATATAAAGGTTCAAATGCACCAAATACCTGTGCTGTAAGCATATTATAAGAATTATCAAGTATCCACACAGGACATTCCATAGTCGCTGTAGCAACTGAATCTGTAACTGTACTTGCGATAAGCAGTATAATAAATCTTGGTAGAAATACTATAAGTCCTGACACACATATGTTGCTGAATATATTACCTGTTATTGAACAAGCTAGTGCAATTGCCGCACTGCAAAGAAGTGCACATATAAATTCTGCAACATATATATGAATTGTTACACCGTAATCAACTATAAAATAGTTCCTAAAAATGTGGTAGCCTATAAAGCTTGCCACAAAAGCTGTCAGCATTGATACTGCCTGCCAGAATGTAACTGCAGCGAACTTACTTATAAATAATGCCTTTCTTTTGTACGGAAGTGAATGGTAGAAATCACTTGTACTTCTTTTATTAAGAAATGACCACGCATAAAGAGCAAGTATCGGTGTTATAACCAATACAACAATCAGCAGCACTCCTTGTGATGATATCGGTGACACCAATGATGTATAAGGCGATGACATATTAATAACTTCTGTGCCACTCTCTGCCGCAGCATTAGCGGCATTTATCATTTTTTTAATATTAAGTCCTTCTATGATAATTGGAAATCCTGATACAAATGCCACAACTGCTAAAGATATAAATCCAATCACCTTTAACTGTATTACTGTCTGCCAGAACAGCTTTAAACTAAATACATTTTTATTATTAGTATTATCCATCAAGTTCCACCTCCAATGCTGTATCAAATTCATAACCTAACGCTTCCATCTCATAAGTAAATACTTCTTCTAATGTAAGCGGAAGCACATCAAGAACAAGCGGATTTAACTTACTAAGCTTCTCAACAGTTGTATCCCTGTCACCATTAATAATCATATTGGCAACAGAACCTTCCTGTCTGTATCTTATTATGTTAAATTCATCAAATGTACTTCTTGAGAATTCATTCCTGAATGCAACCTGAATTTTAAACTGTGATGTCTTTAATTCAAGCACATCACTGTCAAGTACAAGACCTCCTCTGTGCAGTAATGCAAGATGGTCACATATATCCTCAAGCTCCCTTAATGAATGTGAAGTCACAATAACAGTTGCATTATATTCAATAACATCATTGCATATAAGCTTTTTAACAAGATTTCTCATAACAGGGTCAAGCCCGTCAAATGTCTCATCAAAGAACATATACTTTGCCCTTGTAGACAATGCCAGTATAATAGCCGCCTGTCTTTTCATTCCTTTAGAAAAATTACCTATTGGCTTTGCTGGATTTAACTCGAAAAGCTCTGTAAGCTTATTAAATCTTTCCCAATCGAACTTTTCATATATCGATGCGTACAGCTTTGCCATTTTATTCATATTAGCACCTGGCAGGAAGAATAATTCATCTGCCACAAGAACCACATTTTCCTTAATCTTAGGATTTTCATATATTGGGGCATCATCTATATATGCCTCACCCTTTTCCGGCTTATATATGCCTGCAAGAACTCTTAAAAATGTTGACTTTCCTGCACCGTTAGAGCCGACCATTCCGTATATACAGCCGTCACTGATGTTACAAGTAATATTATCAAGTGCAACAAAGTCTTCAAAATTCTTGCTGACTTCCTTAACCTTAATCATCACAAGCCCTCCCTTATTTATTCTATTTCTTCATATACCTTATTAACATTTTCAATAATCTCATCTTTAGAAATACCTGCTAATGCAAGCTCCCTTACAATCTGGTTTAACTTAGGAAGCTTCTCCCTTACATTAACTCCCAAAGCTTCAAGTGCGTCAGGCGATATAAACGACCCTTTACCCGGAACTGTGACTATCATCTGTCTTCTGTCCAGCTCTGAATACGCTTTCTGAATTGTATTAGGATTAGTTGACAGTTTAACTGACAGGCTTCTTACAGATGGCATTTTATCTCCCTCTTTAAGAATTCCAGTCATTATCTGCTCCTCAACCTGATTTATAATCTGTTCATATACAGGCACTCGCGACATGACATCTATAACGAACATCGTATTACCAATCCTTTCTAATATTTAATTCATATTGATTATAATTTATCTATAATTGTTATTAACTATCATAAGTCTTATAGATCTTATAATTACTACCAGTATTCTATACCAGTTATCCATTGCAATGTATTAACTGTACTATATTAATTAGTACAGTTGTTATGATTAATATATTATATACCTTGAATTTTGTCAATATGAAATTAATTAGTATATTTGCATAACATCTTCCTCTTTGATTAACACTTAAATTATGCTACAATAATTCTAATTATGACGTGTCACAGGTAAATATGCTTTTCTTCGCTAAGAAACCGCTGTTTATGCCCCTGACACTCACATTATTAACAATTATTAATACAGGAGGATTATCTAATGAGCGAAGCATGTTCACATAACTGTTCAAGCTGCGGTTCTGACTGTAGCGAAAGAACAGCACCACAGAACTCAAGAAATGATAATAATAAAAATGTAAAGAAAGTTATAGCTGTTGTCAGTGGTAAGGGCGGTGTCGGAAAGTCACTTGTAACTTCACTTCTTGCAGTTAAAGCACGCCAGTCTGGTCTTAAAACTGCCATTCTTGATGCTGATATAACAGGACCATCTATCCCTAAATCTTTTGGTCTTTCAGGCAAGGCAACCTGCAATGAAGAAGGTACAATAATATACCCACCAGAAACCCGCACCGGTATCAAGACTATGTCACTTAACTATCTTCTTGATAACGAAACCGACCCTGTTATATGGAGAGGTCCTGTTATCGCCAGTGCTGTTAAGCAGTTCTGGGAGGAAGTAGCATGGGAAGATACAGACTGTATGTTCATCGACTGCCCACCTGGAACTGGCGATGTTCCACTTACTGTATTCCAGACACTCCCGGTTGACGGAATTGTTGTTGTAACATCACCTCAGGATCTCGTATCTATGATTGTTGAAAAGGCTGTTAATATGGCTAAGATGATGGATATTCCTGTTATCGGAATTGTAGAGAATATGTCATATTTCAAATGTCCTGACTGTGGCAATATCCACTACATTTACGGAAAAAGCAATATTGATAAGGTTGCCGAAGATATGGGCATTAAAAATGTTGCTAAAATGCCTATAGACCCACACGTTGCTGAATATATCGATGCAGGACGTGCTGAGGAGCTTGATGCCTCTGCACTTGATACTATATTCAAAGATATTTAAGGATTATATTATGAAAAGGATAATAATGTTTAAAGGTGGAGTTGAAACACTTGAGTTCTTCTCTGTTGAAATAGCTGAATATTTAGAAAGCAAGGGATACGAAATATTCTGGTACAACCTGCTTTTATCAAAGAACAGCTTTAATGAGCTTATGCACTATTATAATAATCAATGCAATGAACAGCTCTATGCAATTACCTTTAACTTTGAGGGACTTGAGGGCGAAGAAGGGTTATATAACAATGATGGCTGGAACTTCTGGGACTATTCTGGTGTTACAGTTATTAATATCGTTGTTGACCACCCTTTATATTACAATCAGTTTCTTAAAGCTCTGCCTGAACATTATCGTCAGGTCAATATTGACCATATGCATATTGATTATATGAAACGCTTCTTTCCCGATGTTGATGTATATTTTATCCCATCTGCCGGAACCGAGCTCAATAAACACAGAAAGCTTATTAAAGATTATGATTACCTGCCAATGTGCCAACGTCCAATCGATGTAATATTTACAGGCAATTACACTCCTAAGCATATTCTAAGAAAGCAGCTTAATAATATGGAACAGGATTATATTGATTTCTATGAAAGTGCCTTAGAACACCTTATTATGTCACCAGACCTTACTATTGATGAGCTCTCAGAAATGTGTCTTAAAGAAGAATTTCCAGAAATAACTGATGAACAGCTCGCCAACTGTATGCCGCCAATGATGTATGTTGACCTTTCTGTAAGATTTCACTACAGACAGCTTGTTATCCGTATGCTTGCAGACTCTGGAATAAAGCTTAATACATATGGTTCCGGCTATAATTATATAGAATGTAACCACCCTGAGAATATCATTATGCACGGCGGTGTTAATTCCCAGAAATGCCTTGATATGATAAGCCAGTCCAAAATATCACTTAATGTAATGCCCTGGTTTAAAAATGGCATTCACGACCGTATATTTAACAGCTGTCTTAATGGTGCTGTCAGCCTCTCTGACTCATCTATATATATTGATGAATTATTCACTGACAGACAGAATATAATATTGTATGACCTTAATATGTTAAGGGATTATGAGCTTTCCGGGTATGACCTTAATATCACCAAGCCTCTTACAGACTATATTAAAGAATTATTAGCAGACGACAATAAGCTTCAGGCTATTGCTGATAACGCTTACAGCCTGTGCCATAACAGACACGACTGGAAAAACAGAGCCTCCATTATAGAGGCCCTGTTAAGATAAGTTGACTATTTTTTTATTATATGTTAAAGTAGTATTCGCTTGCGGATGTGGCGGAACTGGCAGACGCGCTAGATTTAGGTTCTAGTATCGTACGATGTGCAGGTTCGATTCCTGTCATCCGCATTTTTTATTTTAAAATATTTATATTTTGATTATATCTTTAATTCTAATTATATTTTAGTATCCTTTGATTATCTTATGTATTACAAGATACTCTGCCACAAGCGTTACTGGTGCAAGTATTATACACCACAGCGATAACACGATACATTCCTTCATACAGATTTTCTCTATTACTTCCCTGTCTGCACCTGTATTCCTCATAACACGTATTATATCTTTATACTGTTTCATTCTCGTTACAAGAATAACCAGAGATACTGCTATATACACGAATACTGCTGCCGCCAGAGATACTCCATATAATATGTAATTGACTATTGCTTCCCTTCTGGCATCATCTTTATCATCTGAATACACATAATATGAAAATCCTGCTGGTCCAAGATATGATTGCAGATTATTGCCTGTAGAAAGATTTACCGAATCTAAGCTGTACTTTACATTAATCTGGTTGTATTTCATTGCAAGTGTAATTGTTTCTGGTAATTCTTCCATACCAAGCAGATTTCTAAGCAATTCATTCTGGCGGTCTACGGCCCGTTGTCCAAGCTTATTAGAAGCTACCATCGTATATTTGGCATACTCAGGTATATACTCTTTTAATCTTTCCTTTATTTCATCATTAACATAGACTACATTAGCAGCCCTTGTCACTGCCGCCGGTGCAAAAAGAGTATCATATTCATATTCATTTAAAATAGTATTTCCAACGATACCTTCAGCAACTGACCTGCTGACCTGAATATTTTCATCTATATTCATTATTTCCCTGCACCTTTTATCAAGCTCTTCTGTGGTTATATCAGAAGTAAGATAATCCTCATTAAATGACTTGTAATTATCATTAACCGTTATCATTCCATTATTATACATATATTCATATAAATTTTCGTAATATTCACCACCATAAGAACTGTCATAAGATGTAGAACCTTTTGGAAAGCTGCAATAATTCATAAGATTTATCTTCGTATCTTTGCCAATTGTACTATCATACCCTCCATGTATATTGGGTTCTTCAAATACAATTACCGCATCGCCATTACAGAAATCTTCATAACTAAAATCGCAATCCTTAGCATAATCTATCAGTATATTATAGATTTCATAAGATGGCTCAACATACTCAGCCGCATACAGATAATTATTATTTACTGACTTAGCCTCCTGTATATTCCAGCCTTCCCAGGTCCACATCCTTGACGTTTCAAAACAGGAATACTGCACATCTTTTATTCCGGATATTCCCTTTATATAATCTATTATGTGCTCATCTATTCCCTGATACATATAGGCATCTGCATACTTTTCAATAACCACATTGCCATATGTATAAATTATTCCACTGTCATTGTTCTGTGGTATATTTTTTGACCTCTGAAAATATTCTTCTTTTGTTACATTATCAACTTTGCCATTCTGCTCAGCTATTAATAAATAACTGCTGTCTTTACTGAATTTCTCCTTCATCTCATTGGTCCATATTGCAACAGGGTTATATATATAATTAATATTATAATAGCCTTTTTTATCAACCTTTTTAAAAGCTATTATATCTGAACTCTTTGTGATATTATTATAGTTTTTATATGTTACGGATATGTTCATAGCACATACAACTATTATTACTAGCATTAATATGCCAAATACCCTTGTAAGTATATTCTGGACTGCTCCGTGCGACTGCATAAGCCTTTTATGCGTGTAACATATATAATTATCCTTATTGATTGACTTACTGCGTATCCTTGGTTTCTTATACTTTCTAACCCTGTAAGACTGTCCCCTGCTTCTTTTACTCCATTGAATTATATTGATGACACAGCACATAATTACAGCTATTATAAATGTCAGAAATGTATTAACATACACACTATTATCTATTGAGTAGAACTCAAAACCACATTTGTGTTCAATAAAGATACATACCGCTTTCCCTACAACTATTGAAAAAATCAGACATAACAGCAATGAACTTATCAATATAACAGCATTTTCAATTATAATTATAAATGCCATCTGTACATTGCCTGCACCTATGTTCTTAACAATACTGCGTGTCCTGCTTCTTGCTTTATTATACGATATAAGCTGATATATTATTGCTGCTATGGCAAGTATCATAACAACTATGTACATATATTTATATACATAATTATTCTGCCACGGCTTATAATCATATACACTGCTGTTATATGTAATATATATAGGCCTTACCTTCTGCTCAATTCCATTGTATATATCCCTATAATCCTCTTTGATGTAATCATTAATAGGATAAATAAATATACCGCCGCCATATCTGTTAATGGCTTTTCCCTCACTCTCAGTTACAATGATACCTGGAAGCTTATCACCGCCCTGCCACACATCTGTGTAACTGTTAAGTATTCCAACAAGCTTATATGTCTTAGTTAATTTATCAGAAGTTCCATTCAGATATGTATCAATAACTATATCCTGTCCAATATCACTGCCCTGTTCAAGCTTTATAAGTGTACTCCACTCAACTGCAATCTCATTATCCTTTGCTGGCATTCTTCCTTTATTAAGCTTTATATTACCTATCTCAATAAATCTGTCTGACAACGTGCCAATACTTATATCAGTCTTTCCCACCGAATTATATACATAATTATTAACCTGTGCCAGACCGGCAGTTCCAAGATACGGATGATTTTTCAAATCATTATTTTCAGCCTTGACTGAGCCCTCATACATTACATACCAGCTTCCAAAACGGCTCTTAGCTGACTGTATCTGCCATTTATACATATTGCTCTGGAATATAAGTGTTCCAGCTACAAATGTAAAGGCTATAAATATCACAATCGAAGTTCTTAATACTTCTTTCCACCTTTTACGCAGTCCTTTGAGGCAGTATTCCAGCAATTCTATGTTCATACGTTCACCTCCGATGATACATTTCCATCTACAATACTCAATACCCTGTCTGCATATCCAGCCATCTGCTTATCGTGTGTTACCATAATAATCGTCTGGCGGTATTTACTTGCCGCTAATGCAAGCATTGCAGCTACATTTTCTGAACTTCCTGCATCAAGATTACCAGTTGGTTCATCAGCATATACAACAGCCGGATGATTAATCAATGCCCTTGCTATTGCCACCCTCTGCTGCTCACCCCCTGACATCTCATACGGATATTTCTCATAACAATATTCTATCTGCAACGAACTCATCAATTCCCTTACTTCGTCCCCGTCAATGTCTTTATTGTCAAGAATTAATGGCAGGACTATATTCTCATACGCTGTATATTCTGGTATAAGGCTGTAATCCTGATATATATATCCGATATTCTCACGTCTGAACTTTGATAACTGCCTGTCCTTAAGTTCAGCTATATTAATGCCATCTATACATACATTACCCTCATCTGGCTTATCAAGCGTTCCTAATATTCTTAAAAGTGTCGATTTACCCGAACCACTCTTTCCTACTATCGCAGTAAATTCACCTTTCTTAATATTAATGTCGCATTTTTTCAATGCGTGTACCTCAACCATTCCAGTATGATAGGTTCTGCATATACCCTCTGCTTTCAATATGTATTCCATCTTCACACCTCCTTATCTTTTGTTATCAGACTTGTCCGCTGTACTTCATCACTACACAATGTCCTGCTTCCTGCCTGTCTGATTACTGACTGTTTTTAATTTATTATTTATTGCTATGACTGTATTATATATTGCACGACTTACATACGGCTTACAATTTGCCCTTAAATTTATATAATGGCAATATTATTTTAAATTGTGCCCCGCCATACTTATCACTATTGCCTGCCCTTATATTTCCGTGGTGTGCTTCTATTATAAGTTTCGACAGGTTAAGTCCTATTCCTGCGTGGAATTCGTCCTGACTTTTCCTGCTCATAAATCTGTCAAATATTCCTGCTATATCACAATCCTGTATTCCATCTCCATTATCAGATATAGTTATCATACATACCTCTGAATTACTGCTTATATCTATATAGACCATACCATCCTTCTTCTGGTTAATATGTTCATAACAGTTACTTATAACATTAATCAACGCCTCTAAAAGCCAGCCCTCATCTGCATACATCTTTCTATGTCTGTCTTCATTGCCATAATTAACCGACACTTTCTGCTTATCATCAACCGAACACTCCACACTCTCCTCAACTATATAATCGATAACTATCTCATCTGATGAAAGTGTGATTTTTCCTGACTCTATACGGCTTATGTCTAGTAATTTCTTAATAAACATCTTAATTTTAAATGTATTCTTCGTACAATCTGTTATCAGTCTGCATATATCTTCATTAATGCCGCATAATTCCTGTATCATCTCAAGCTTCATTGTAATTACAGACAGCGGTGTCTTAATCTGATGTGCTATATTCTCAACAAACTCCTGCATTTTCTTATATTGTATTTTATTATACTCCTGCTCTTTATTAAGCTCCTCCTTCAAAGAAACATTCTTTCCTGCAATCAGCTTAATCTGTCCCATATAATCTTTCTTGCCAATCTTATAACAGCTGATAAGACCGTATATAAGAATTACAGCAAGTATTAAAGCTATTACAATATAACTTACAAGCTCTCCATTTATCCTTAATAAATATGTGTAGCCTTTAGCTGAATAACCTGCCGCAAGCATTGCATCAGAACCTGCCTGTAACGTATACTTATTAATATTAAGATACATCAGGTTATTAACAAGCTGTAATGCAGAATTCTCATCTGACAAATAAAGAGCTCCGACAAGAGCCCTTTGTTTAATATTATAATATACAATTAACGACACTATTATAATTACACTTACAGCCATTACCCCTAATACAAAAAATGTCTGTTTTATTCTATAATTTCTTACGTTTTCCTTAACATCTTCTTCTGTAATTTTTACTATTCCCATAGCTTTCCCCCTCTTTTTATATTATCCAGCGGTATCCTACATTTCTTATTGTTTCAATATATGGAATATGCTCATCTGAGAATGTTCCAAGCTTTGCTTTTAATCTGCTCATTGTAACTGTCAGTGTGTTATATTCCACATAATTGCCGTGCATATCCCACAGTCTGTCAAAGAACACATCACGCCTTACAACCCTGCCTTTATTCTCAATCAATATCTTTATAATATCCCATTCATTTGATGATAGCTTAAGCTCTTTGCCGTCACGATAAAGCTTATACTGGTCAAAATGCACTGACAGGCTTCCTTTATTATAGACATCACCTGAATTCATATCTCTTCTTCGCAAATTGGCACTTATTCTTGATAACAGCACCGCATTATGAAATGGTTTCGTCACATAGTCATCTCCGCCCATATCAAGCCCTTTTATAATAGATTCCTCATCATCGCACGAGGTAATAAATATAATCGGTGCATCGCTGTTATGTCTTATTCTTTCACAAATGTCAAACCCATCACCATCAGGAAGCTTCACATCAAGCAGATACATATCATATATATCCGTATGCTCATCAAATTCTTTAACACTTCCCGACGTTATAACGTCATAATTCTTTAAGATAAGCAGTTCCTTTAATGTCTCCCTTAATTCCCTGTCATCTTCCACAATCATTATCCTGTACACTAACCCCACCTCTTTTACTCTCACTAATTCTCTTAACATTGTAATAATTGTAATATGATTAATATTAACATATATAGCTTGCAATCAGCTTACAAAATGTTCTTTAATATTGTATCTGCATTACTTATTGTGTAATCTGTCAATCTATATGCCATAATTCTTACCCCTGTAATAACAGGAACTACAAATCCATTAGAATATAATTTCGCACATCTGTTAATAACGGTCTTATTAGTAACTTTCAATGCTCCTGCCACATCAACAGGCTTAAATTCATACATTTTATTCTCTATTAAATATGCTAATAATTCTTTATCCTTCTTATTAAGATAAGATAAATTAACTTGTTCACTCTGCTTATTGGTTTCCATTGATAACTCGCAGACCTTATTAGAATATAATTCCATCATTCTCAAAAAATACGTTATCCATATCTCTGGATGAGGTGGATTTTCGCGCCCCATATAGTACAATGCTGGCAGACCCATTTGTAATGAACTATAGTATTCATCTGAGTCATATGCAAAATATTCCTCTAATGAGCCTATACCCTGAAATCCATAACCATAATAATCTAATATATATCCTGAAAGCAGTCTCGCTGTTCTTCCATTACCATCTTCAAATGCGTGTATTGTAATTATCTGATAATGAACAATTGCCGCTATAATAAGTGGATGGTCATCAGTTGTATTAACATACTCAACAAGTTCATCTAATAATTCAGGTATCTCATTATACTCTGGTGGTATATATTCTGCTTCCTGTGTCTCAGAATCATACACAGCAAATAAATATCCCGGCGGCATTGCACCCCTTAAACCTATTTTTTCTTTAGATGCCCCTTTTTCTACAATTGACTGGACCTTTAATATAAGTTCCTTTGTAAATGGTGCTTTCTTAGCTATCTGCTCCTCAAGATAATTCAGTGCCATATAATAATTACGAACTTCCTGCTCTGGCTTTAAAAAATGCTTATGCTCATCTTTATCTATAACATCGCTTACCTGCTTTTCCGTCAACGGATTTCCCTCTATTTTATTAGAAGCATACGAACTCTTTTTCTTAGAATTCTTACGAAGTTTATTTCTCGTAATAGCTGGTAATTTTATATTATTAAGCGTAAATTTATTCTGTTCAATATTAGTTATCATTCGTACAATATCGTTATTTAAAACAGCCTTTATCACTAATAACATCATCTCCTTACATATATCCTCATAAATATATAATACAATCCCCCTCATATTTTTTCCACTAAAATTACACTATTATTACACTATTTTTCACTAAAATTACACTATTATCCCCTGTAATTACACTATCCCCAAAATACATCTACACAATTATTACACTATCCCCAAAATTGAACATAAAAAAAGCCACGGCTACATTTCCTTATATTTCTTAAGAAAATATCACCGTGTCCGCTACGGCTACAAGCAGCGAGAGCGTGCCCAGCGGTAATATAACACCCTCGCACAACGTCCGTCTTGTCTTATATTTACCTACCTCCCCATAGTCCCCATCACCACAAGTGACATAATAGGAATCATAAGTATCGTAGATATCGGATTTAACGCCGCCGCTATATCGGTAGATACACCCAGCCTCTCGCTATATATTATTGACACAGCCGCTGATGATGCGAACATTGCCGCCGCTAATATCTGTCTCATAACTAGCGGTGCCGGAAGTACGCAATATATAAGCACAGCTGCAATAATACCAATAACATAACGCATTGAAAGCAGTGTTATCACTTCTTTTGCAGACTCTCTGCTCATATGAAGTTCTAATGACACACCTATCATTATCATTGTAAGAAATCCGTTTCCTTTTCCACAGAAATCTGCTGCCATCGTTATAAAATCCGGAAGCCTGCAATTAAGAAATGACAGTATTGTCATAATCATATATGTATCAAATGGAACTGATGTTAACAATCCTTTTAAAATTGTTAATACATAATTCTCATTTTTATCTTTACTGCCTCCATTAAGTCTCATTTTGCCTATTGCATAGGTTGTTCCCAATGTATAAAAAGAATCTCCGACATCAAACATACATAGATAAGGCACACCTGCTGGATAAAAGGTTGATAAGAATGGAATTGCAATACAGGCCATATTAAATCCCGAAGCATTAACCGAATATATTGCCTTTAATTCAGGACTTTTATCAGCCGAAACTATCTGTCCTGATATCACCATAACCGTATTAACCAGAAATCCCAGCAGTATCGCTATTACATAGTATACATTTACTTCTGCCCCAGCGAAGCTGCTTATTAAAGAAGCTGGCAGAGTAATATAAAATATCAGGTTTGACAACACCTTTTTGTCTTCTTTATGAAACAGCCCTGCTCTTTTTAAAATATACGACATCACCATAGTCAGCAGATACACAAGTGCAGTCATAACAACATTTACCATACTTCACCAGCTCCTACACAAATATATTATTTACTCTGTACCCATAACCCCAGTCTCAGGAATTATGTTACCACCATCTATTATATTGGCTGTGCCTGTAACATACTCTGCATCATCACTTGCAAGACTCTAAGAATTTCTTTGCAATTCCATAGCCTATTCCGCCAGCCGCACCCGTAATAACAGCTACCCTGGTATTGGCTTTTAACCACTCCTTAGCCATATCAATAGTGACATCAAGATATTCATCATCTACAGTCTTGGCTGTGTCACTGTCACTATGAGTCGCAAGCCACGCAAGTCTTGTAATACGCCTTAATAATACGAACATCGGTATAAACTTCTTGTCTTCGTCTGATAATTTTCTTACTTTCTCATAGCCTCTTACCCACGCTCCTTCAAGCTTAGTAAGATTTCTCGAATAAGTAACAAGTGCACAGCCCATATCATACATATAAAATCCATAACCGCTGTCATCAAAATCTATTATCTGGTTGACACCATTATTATTAATCACATTATAAAAATGTAAATCTGCGTGGATAAGTCCGAATTTTTCATTGCTTCTGCCATAATGATTAAGCTTGTCCTTCATTACAGATATACATTTTTCAAGTATCCTGTACTGCTCTTTAGTTAAAGCCTTATAATCACGCCACGAGCCCCATATTCCATCGTTATTGTCGCCAAAAAGATTGTTGATATCCCAACAGAATCTTTTAATAACAACGCTCTTATCTCTATTAATTGACTGCATATGAAGCTTCGCTGTTATTTCTCCAAGGCTTTCAAGTCCTTTTATAAGTTCGTCATCTTTAAGCTCACCAAGTGGGCTTCCTTCAAGAAATGATATAACTGAAACATATACTTCTTCACCAGAAAATGTAGTCATTTTTTGAAGAAATCTGCCATCCCTGCCACGATATACGACTGGAAGTTCTACGTCCGTATCACGGTGGATTTCGTCCATCCATAATATTTCACCTTCCAGTTCTTCTATATTGTGATACCCCGGTCTGTGTATACGCAATACTACAGGAAAAGCTTCTTTAAATGTAATTTTGAATATAACATTTTCTGAATATTTCAATAACTTTACATCATAATCTTTATCAAAATCATACAGCAATAATAAATTATCTCTTACATCTTTTTCCAAAGTCTGTGGCGTATCATTCATAACTTCCTCTTTTCCAAAACTGTCTACTTTGATAATGCCTGTGCAAGACCCTTATCCATTTTTTCAAATAATTCGTCCATAAATGCATCATCACACAAAAGTCCTAACTTTAACTGCAATGTATTAGGGTGGAGTCTTGAATTGTGTGACCATACGCCGTTATCAAATAATGGCTTGCATACTGTCTTGCTTGCATCTTCACAGTCAAAATTAATACCCATAATTACGCCACGCTGTGTATAACCTGTAATAAAGCCATCATATTTATCAATAAGTGCATTAACTCTTTCTGTCAGAAGCTTGGCATTCTTATTAATATTATCAACTGTTTCTTTTCTTGTTGATATTTCAAGAACCTTCATCGCAACAACACAGCCTAATTCTGAATTACCACAGGTAGAACCGTGCATTCTTCCTATATCAAACATCCAGCTTGCCGCTTTTCTGTTCATAACCGTTGCTGATATTGGATATATTCCACCTCCAAAGCCTTTAGCTGTTGTAATCATATCCGGAACGAAGCCCTCGTGTTCAAAGCACCACATTTTTCCGGTTCTCATAAGACCTGTCTGTGTTTCATCTGCTATATACAATGTTCCATATTTCTCGCAAAGCTTCTTAACACCTGCAAGATAGCCCTTATCTGGAATTGGGAAGCCATAAGTTGCAAGAAGTGATTCTATAATTACACACGCTACATCTTCTTTCTTAAGCTCTGCCTCCATTGCATCAAGATCATTAAGGGGAACTTGTACGAATTCTCCAGGTGCTCCCTGACAAAGAAATGGATCTTTAAATCTTGCATCTCCTGTCGATACTGAAAGACCTGTATGTCCATGATAACAGCCCTGAATTGATACAACTCTCTTTCTTTGTGTAGCATATCTTGCACTCTTTATTGCAAGGTCAACTGCTTCACCACCACAGGTTGAAAAGCACGCATAATCAAGTCCGTCAGGACAAAGGCTTGTCAACTGCTCCGCAAGCAGTGCCTTGGTTATTCCTGTAAAATGGTGATTACCTATATCCAGCTCTGTCATAGCATCTGTTAAAGCACCTATAATCTCTTTATTTCTATGTCCTAAGTTGTAGGTACCACCATTAATATGTATATCTAAGAACTTTCTGCCATCCAGATCCCAGAAATAATAGCCCTCTCTTTTGCCCATAACGATAGCCATATCCCTGTCAATCCATTCCTGTGTCTTTCCAACATTCCAATGTGCCAAACTTTTCTTTAATATATCTTCCTTAGTAATATCTGAATTATTAATATAACTCATAGACTACCTCTTTTCTATAACACTTATGTTACTGCTGCCATCAACTATACTATCTTATACTGGCTGTTGACTCTCTCAAACCTGCTCGGTGTAAGTGAAGTATTTTTCTTGAAATCCTTTATAAAATGTGCCTGATCATAATATCCAAGCCTTTCGTATATCTCATAAGTAAGACTGTTCTGCAAATAATATATTGCCTTCTGTATTCTTATTATTTCCGCATATTTTTTCATAGAAACCCCAACAGCTTCCTTAAACACACGATCAAGATATCTCTGGTTGTAGCCTACCTCTTCGGCTATCTTTGCAATATTTATATTGCCCTTACCCTTATGAATAATGCCTGCTATGCTTGCAACAATATTTTTCTTATCTGCAAAATGCCTGTCATACCGGAAATTATCCATAAAAATATCCACCATTTTTTCAAAATCATCTTCATTTTGAAGCATAGATGATATATTCTGTATATCGTCTATATAAGCAAGGCATTTTCTGTCACATACTATGTCCGAAATATACTCTTTCATAAAATCTGGAATTACACCTGGTTCAAATTTAACTGCAAAAGTTTTCTTGCTTCCACTTATATATGCAGGACTGACCTTAGTATGTGTTCCGCACGCATATGGAACATATCTGCCCTTTTCATATATAAACTGTATGTCTATGCAGGCATCAGGAATTGCATATATATCTTTCCTGCAATTATCAACTTTATATATCTTATTAATATAACCATCTTCTATTATGGTCTCTGTATATTTAACACCTTCTGATATAAGATAAGTCTTAACCTGCATAGTAACACCTTCTTTCTTATGTGCACTTAACTTCAGGCTTTTTATTAAGCTTCCTGTGTGCTTCCTGTATTAGTGCATTTTATATTAAAATCTGGATATTTTATCTTTATATAATCTTCAACAAGCTTTACAGCACCCTCAAATCCCACTCTTTCCGTATTTATAGTAAGATCATAGTTCACTGGGTTAGTCCAGTAGTTGCCGCCTGTATAATGTTCATAATATTCTGCACGGTATTTATCTGTCTGTGTAATTGACCTTGCCGCTGTTGCTTCATTAACACCCATTCTGTCCATAATCTCTTTAAGTGTAAATCTTCTTGGTGCTTCAATATAAAGGCTTATAACATTAGGTCTGTCCTTTAATATCCAGTCAGCACATTTTCCGACAATCACACAACTTTCTGTATCGGCAAGCTGTTCTATAATCTGTTTCTGGTACTCAAATAACTTCTCATCTGATACAAACTTCCTGTCCTCTACTTTAGGAGAACGCTGCATTGGAAGTCCTTTAAGAAATGCCGAAAATACATTCTGGCTTCTCAATTTCTCATTAACCTCTGCAAATACTTCCTCATCAAGTCCACTCATCTGAGAGGCGAGCATAAGTATTCTGTTCTCATAACAATGTATTCCCAAATCATCTGCTATCTGCTTGGCAATTCTTTTTCCACAGCTGCCAAAGCCTCTTGCTACTGTAATAACCAAATTATCCATAATAATCCTCTTTTCTGCACGCGTTTCCTGTGCACGTCAAGTTAGTGCCTGCTCACTTTGTTACATATATTCCACTATTACTTATATTTCGCTGTTACTTAAATTACCATTATTAAGCACCTTTCTTTACGCCGCTTTCCATATATCTTGTTAAGAATGTTCTTGTTCGTTCATTCTTAGGATTAGTAAATAATATATCCGGACTTTCGTCCTCAACAACATATCCGTTATCCATAAATATTGTTCTTGTTGATACATTTTTCGCAAATTCCATCTCGTGGGTTACAATTATCATTGTAAGTCCCTCATCTGCTAACTCTTTCATAACATTAAGGACTTCTCCTACCATCTCTGGGTCAAGTGCTGAGGTAGGTTCGTCAAATAAAAGTACCTCTGGATTCATACAAAGACCTCTTGCAATGGCAACTCTCTGTTTCTGTCCACCTGATAACTGTGCCGGCTTGGCATTGATATATGCTGCCATTCCAACCTCTCTTAAATGCTTTATAGCCCTAAGTTTAGCTTCTTCCTTGCTAAGATGAAGTATCTTCTGTACACCAAACATACAGTTCTTTAATACCGTCATATTATTAAACAGGTTAAATGACTGGAACACCATTCCAACCTGTGACCGGTATTTGGAAAGTGAGCTTTGTGTATTCTTAACCTCTTCCCCATGAAATAATATTTTGCCGCCTGTAGGTGTTTCAAGGTGGTTAATACAACGTAGCAATGTTGATTTGCCTGAACCTGAAGAACCTATAATACATACGACTTCACCCTTTGATATTTCAAAATCTATCTTTTTTAATACTTCGTGGTCACCAAATGACTTTACAAGATTTTCTACTTTAATAATTGACTCTGCCATAATAACCTCCATTCCTGCCTGCTTATCACTCATTATCAAGGAATTCAGTTGCAAGCTCATAATCGCTTCGTCCCTGTAACTTCTTTTCAACAACTGCAAATATTCTGTTAAATACAAAACATAAAACAAAATAAATGATTGAAATTACGATATATGATTCAAAATATTTGTAATATGCACCACCTGCTGTCTTTGCCATAAGGAACAGCTCCGATACACCAATAACGTTTAATACTGATGTCATCTTCAAATTATTAACAAATGTATTACACATTTCAGGTATTACATTCTTTAATGCCTGTGGAACGATTATGTAAAGCATTGCCTTGAAATGTGACATTCCCATAGCGAGTGCTCCTTCTTCCTGTCCTGCATCTACTGACTTAATACCTGCTCTTACTGTTTCACCCATATAAGCACCGGTATTAAGTGTTGTAACAAGAATACCTGCAATAATTGAAGTTATCATTATGTCATTCTGTCTTAAGCCATAGTAAATAACCATTCCCTGAACAATCATTGGGGTATCCCTGAATATTTCAACATATACAACTACAATTATCTTTAATATTCTTATTAGGATCTTCTTTACTATATTGTCTTCTTTATGTATCTGTACTGTATTGATTATTCCTACTGCAAAACCAAGAATAAATCCTAATATTGTACCTATAAGTGACACATAAAGTGTTACCCAGGTAGCTTTTAAAAATAGTGTTGAGTATTTATTAAATATAAACCAGCTCCATTGGAACAGTGTTCCATCAGCACCTGGCGTATTGGCCGCTAATGCCACTATTGAACTATACATACCTTTACCTCCCATACATTTAATTATAAAAAGGAATGTGCAAAGCACATTCCCGCACCGGGCACGGTCATTTGCGTCAAACTATATCTTCGTGCGAGTGTGCATTATAGGCACATAGTGCATTTTATGTAATAGGGGATTCTATCGGAATTTCCTGTTACATAAAAAAGCCACAGACTTCCCCTGTAAGGTCCTGCCGCCTTTGACAGGAAAGTCTGTGGACTTTTATTATTTTTATAAGGTTAAACTATTATGTAGTACTTTGTCAGATTAATTATCAACTATTACTTTAGTCTTATTTAGTTAGATGATGGCTGTAACTTAACCATTTCATCCATTAACTTATCAAATTCAGCCTTGTCATTCCAGTTAAGCTTATCAAGTGCTTCCTGAACTGTATCTCTCATTGGATCACCTTCCCTGAATACTATACAGCAGTCATTCGATGCACCCTCTGGCTCTGTGAAATCAAGATTGAGCATCTTTAAATTATTCATAGTTGAAAGTGCTGATATTGATGTTGTGTAATCAAGTATAACCATATCGGCTGTCTTATTCTGTACTGCAAGAAAACATTCTGATGATGTTTCATAGTCTGTTGCAATTACACCGCCAGGTACTTCGTCCTTGTAAGGTACATAGTTAGTTGCAATCTGTGTTGTTAACTTAGTATTCTTACCTGCAAACTGTGAAAGCTTAGTATAATTAGCATATTCACTATCTGCTCTTACAACACCAACAATCTGTCTTTTATAATAAGGTGTTGAAAAATCATATGTCTCATCTCTTTCAGGACTGTAGCATACACCAGTCATTACTGCATCATATGATCCATCCTGAAGTCCCATAAGTATTGAACTCCATTCAATCTTGTATACCTCTAATTCATAACCAAGTTCGTCTGCAATTCTTTGTGCAAGCTCAACTTCATATCCATATGCATATCCATCTGCATTTTTAATCTTTACTGCCTGCTTGCCATTACCAACCTCTGGTGATTCCTGTGTCCAATTGTAAGGTGCATATGCACATTCAAATGCTACCTTCAATACTTTCTTGTCTGAATCGGAACTCTTACTTCCACAACCTGTAACTCCTAATGTCATTGAAACCACAAGTGACATTATAACCATTAACGATAATAACTTCTTCTTCATAACTTTTCTCTCCTTTCACCATTGCCATAGTAAAAAATACATACAGAAAAGGCGCCTAATTCACTGGAATTAGACGCCTTTGTCAATCTTGTATTCTGTTGACGCTATTAACATAGCAGATATATTAATATAATAATTGTAAAAATTTCACTTATGAATTATATACCACATTCTTATGCAGATTGCAATAGATAATTTATCTATATGCAGTTATAAGAAACATTGGTGCTTCTTTGATGTCCTTTTCTTTCAATAATTTCTCACCAATAGCTTTGTCTGCACTGCAATTACTAAATCCATTTTTTTCTAATAAAGATATATCATATTCTGGTCTTTGGTGTCTTCCTATATCCATAGCTTTCGTGATATACGCATTTTCTGCTTCAAGTGCATAGGTCATTCCCTGGTGTCCGTATGGTTCTTCTTTCTTATCATCATCAATAAGCGTTGCATCCAGATTCTTCATATTGGCATAATTCGCATCGTAATTTAACAACACTCCGCCTTTTCTTAACACCCTGTGCCATTCCTTATAGGCTTTATCCACATCAGGGAGTGTCCATGTAAGATTTCTCGTTATAACAACATCGAAGCTTTCGTCTTCATATTCCAGATTCATAGCATCCATAACCTTGAAATTAACATCTGCCCCATATCTGTCAGCCAGAACTTCAGCCCTTTCTATCATATCCGGTGTTAAATCTATTCCCGTAACCTGAAGTCCTTTGCCATAAAGAAGTATCGCAAAATATCCAACACCTGTTCCAACATCAAGCACCCTTACATTCTGTCCATTATCTATAAGCGGACTTATATATTGCATAATGTTATCAACCCATTCACGGCTTAACTCACTGTCAAGCTCATTCTCCCTGACATCTGAAAAATCTGCCACACGCTTAGTCCAGTAGTCTACAACTTTTTCTTCTATATTATTTTTATCCTGTATCATAATCTATTTTCTTTCATAATCCGTTACATATTTCTTATAGGCATATTACTGCATATCCAGCTCTGCCGTTATCTCATAATAATCTGATGGGTGTGCAGTTAAACCGCTCACACCTTTCCCTGAAACAATTGACATTTTAAGATGCGATGCAAATATAAAAGCATTGTCGTCCAGTATTGTCTGTGTCATCTTTATTCCAAGCTGTTCCCTGCCTTCTGTATCAAATGTAGTACTGAGCTGTTCTTCAAGCTGTTCAAGCTGTTCATTATAATAACCACCACGGTTCTTTGACGAATTCTTAAGACAGTGTGTTGTAAAGAAATATTCAGGATCACCTGTTGGTGCACACACAAAGGCACTTGCATATATATCCCACTCACCTTTTTTAACATAATCAAGATGATTAGCCGTACAGTTAATCTTAACCTCTATTCCTATCTGCTTTAATGATGCCTGAACATTTTCTGCAAGCAAAGGAAGCTCCTGTCTGCTTGGATATGTAAGCCACCTTAATGTAAGCTTTTCTCCATTTTTATCAACATATCCATCACCATCTGTATCCTTCCAGCCCGACTGTGCTAATAAATTTCTGGCATTATCAATATTATACTCCGCAGCTTTAACATAGCTGTCACCAAATGTATAATCTTTTGGAAATGGTCCTTCTGCCAACGTTCCATTGCCTTTTAATAATACATTAGTAAAATCTTTCTTATTAATTGCCATAGCAATTGCAGCTCTTACATTGCTGTCCTGTAAATTGACATTAGCATAATTCATCTGTGCAAAAAATGAACGTGAAGTTTCGCTTGATGATATTGTATAATTGCTGTTATTAAACAGCGAAAGACTTGAATATGGCAGACCATAAGCCGCATTAAGTTCACCTGACTGCAATGCCATTGTAAGAGTATCACCATCACTTATCGTCTTAACAATTATTTTATCAAGCCTAGGCTCTCCATTCCAGTAATTCTGATTCTTAACAAGTGTAAGTCCTGAGTCTGTCACAATCTCCTCGGCTATATAAGGTCCTGTCGCTGATACATTACCCTCATCAGTAATTCCTGCCTGCATATCAATAATACAGCCATAAGGGTCAGAAAGATAATTAATAAGTGCTGGCACCGGCTTGGCTGTTGTTATTATGACTGTATCAGCTTCTGCCTCAACCCTCTCTATATTCAAATCCCCTGCTGCTCTTTTATGCACCGCAACAAGATGTTCTATACATTCTTTAACAGCCTCACCATCAAGCTTTCTTCCACTTGTAAATGTAATTCCATCTTTTAAATTAATCTTCCAAGTAAGCTCATCTACATTCTCATAGCTTTCAGCAAGCCATGGCTCTAATTCCATTGTATCCGAATATTTAAAAAGTGTCTCTCCAACGCCATATCTTATGCACGCCCAGCCTGAATATCCGTTATGTGGGTTGACATCTGTCTCATCATTTTCTGCGTTAAATGTTGTATCTCCATAGTAGAATACTTTCTCTGTGGAAGCTGTACTTTTCCCACAGCCGGCAATACCTGATACAGCTGCCATTACAAGTATAATTCCTGCTAATTTTATTATATTCTGCTTTAATCTATCTATATTCATTCTGCTTTCACCTAATTTATCTATTCTGGTTCTGTTATTCTTCATTATAATTTCTTTTAATTTATATATGCATATCCTGTTGTTCTTCATTTTATTTATCTTTAATCTGTTCATAATTCATATACCTCATCTTATATATTTCTTATATTTAAAGTACCGACTTTATAAGAAGCCTTGTATATTCCTTTTCCGGCCTGTTGATTATATTATCTGTGTCTGAATACTCTATTATTTTCCCGTCCTTCATAACAGCTGTCTTATTGCATATCTGGCTTACCAGTGCAATATCGTGGCTTATGAATAATACTGTCATTTTCCTGCTTTGCTGCAACTGCTTAATAAGTGCAATTATCTGACTCTGCACTGTAACATCAAGTGCACTTGTAGCTTCATCACATATAAGAAACTCCGGCTTCACAGCCAATGCCCTCGCTATTGCCGCTCTCTGGCACTCGCCACCGCTCACCTGTCCTGGATATTTATTAACATATTCCGCTGAAAGTCCAACACTTATAAACAATTCCGACACAAGATTATCACTCTTATTATTTCTTAATGCTTCGGCAACACTTTTTCCTAATGTATATTCAGGATCAAATGAAGCCACAGGTGACTGATAAATCATCTGCATATTCTTATAAATATCCCTCATTTTACGGGCATTGAATCTACTTATATCTTCACCTTTAAAGATTACTGAACCACTGTATAACTTAACTGTATTCGTTATAATTCCAGCAAGCGTGCTTTTTCCGCAACCGCTTTCCCCAACAAGTCCTACACAGTCGCCATCTTCTATAACCAGCTTGTCTATATCTACTGCCATTTTCACATCATACGCCTTTTTAATATTATTAAGCTCTAATATTGTACTCATCAGCACACTCCCGTCTTAACACTGGAACAGCCGATATAAGCTGTTTCGTATATTCTTGCTTTGGATAATTCATAATTATCTCTGTATCTTCGTATTCTACAATCCTGCCAGATTTCATAACAATTATTTTATCAGCAAGCTCCCTAACAACATTTATATTGTGCGACACGATAATCATTGAAGTATCTCCACTGCATTTTATGTCTTTAAAGATATCCACAACCTGCCTCTGTGCTATAACATCCAATGCACTTGTCGGCTCATCTGCAAGCAGCAAATCAGGCTTCATAAGCATAGCCATCATAATTCCAACTCTCTGGTTCATTCCACCTGATAACTCAAACGGATAACTGTTAAGAACCTTGATAGCATTTTTAATATTCATCTGTTCAAGCATATGAACTGCTTTCTCATCAATTATACGCTTTGCCTTTCTTTTATCTTTTACGGCTTCATTACTGAAAATGCTCTCATAAAGCTGGCTCTTTATTGTTCTTACCGGACACATTGCTCTCTCGGTATTCTGAAATATCATACCTATGTTACTGCCTCTTAAACTTTTCAGACACTTTTCATTACCAGTTATATCCACTCCGTTATATTCTATTACACCACCGTCTATATGCCCCTCCTTAGGAAAAAGTCCTATTATTGCTTTAATAAGTGTACTTTTTCCGCTTCCTGATTCACCTGCAATCCCTAATATCTCACCTTTTTTAAGCTGTAACGTTACATTTTCCAATACTGTGCTGTCAGAATAGCTTACAGATAAACCACTGATATTTAACTGAGTGCTGTTAACACTATCTATATCCTTTTTATTCAATTTTTCCTTATTGTCTGCCTGTAATATCACTTAAAGTATCTCCTAACATATTAAACACAAGTACAGTAATAAATATTGCCAGCCCCGGTGCTATAACAACCCATGGTGCTGTCTGCATAAAGCTTCTGCCTTGACTTACCATAAGTCCCCACTCTGCAAGCGGAGGTTCTGCTCCAAGCCCTAAGAATGACAACCCAGCAATCTCCATCATCATATTTCCAATATCAAGAACCGCTGTTACTATAATCATATCTGCAATATTAGGTATAATATGCTTTATTAATATTCTTATGGTATTAAGTCCTGACATCCTTGCCACCTGTATATATGGCTCATTCTTTATGGCAAGCACCTCTGCCCTTGCTATTCTTGCATACTTGGGCCACGATATTAGTGCAAGTGCAATAACAGCACTTACTAACCCTCCTGACATTACGCTTGCAACCGCAATTGCAAATACCAGCCCCGGAAATGCAAGAAATATATCTGACAGCCTCATTATAATGCTGTCTATAATTCCACCGTAATAACCACTTATTATTCCGGCAATACAGCCTGTTAACGTTATAATCACAACAAGTGCAAATGATGATGACAACGATATTCCTGCTCCTTTAATGACGCGTGATAACATATCACGCCCATACTGGTCAGTTCCTAACAGATGATGACTATCTGGCGGCATAAGTGCGGCTGACAAATCCTGCTCATAAGGATCATATGGAACAATCACATCTGCCAATACCGCTATAAGCACTATTAATAATGCAAATATAAGCCATATAATTAAGCTTGTATTGCTTTTATTAATTTTCCCTCTGAATATCAACCGCTGTCTGTTATTATTGACATTTTCTGTTCTTTTCTTAATCTTCATAACAATCTCCCAGACGTATCCTTGGATTGAGATAATGGTATACTATATCTGTTATAAGATTAATAACTACATATATAATTGCCATCCATATCACATATGCCTGTATAACCGGATAATCTCTCATCGTAATTGCATCTATCGCCATTTTCCCTACTCCGTCCCACATAAATATGCTCTCAACAATAGCTGTTCCACCAAGCAGTGAACCTATTGATAATGCGAGCAGTGTTATGATTGTAAGCAGGCTTGATTTAAGTACGCTTCCTGTAATTATCTTTAATCTGCCAACACCTCTTGCTATAGCACCCTGCACATAATCCTTCTGTAATTCATTAATCACAGCCGTCCTTATCTGTCTTATATATCTTGACGACATTGCTATTGCGAGGGTAACTGCTGGCAGTATCACGCTTTTAATTCCTGCATTCATTCCCATAACCGGCAGTAAATTAAGCTTCAGTGCAAATATGTATATAAGCATTATGGCGGCAAAAAAATTAGGCATTGAATTGCCTAAGAAACTTAATAACCTGATAATATAATCGATACACCGGTTCTTATTAACTGCCGCAATAATTCCAAGTGGCAATGATATTATAAGTGTCAATAATATTGAAACCACACATAAATATATAGTCGCTGGAAGCTTTGATATAAATGTTGCAAACACGGGCTTTCCTGATATATAGGAATTACCCATATTGCCTGTAATAACGCCCTTAAGCCACACAACATATCTGACAATGACTGGCTGGTCAAGCCCCAGTTCTTCTCTTAATTCATTCTTCTGTTCTTCTGATATAGCCGTTCCCCTGTTAGCCTCTAACATATCTATTGCATCTGTATTGCTTACATTTACAAGCAGAAAAGACAGCAGTGTAATGCCTATAATAATAGGAATAAGCTGTACCAGACGCTTTATTATAAACTTCTTCATAAATACCTTTTCTAATAGTCTTATATTGTCTGATTAGTATAACAATAAAAATGGAATGGCACAATTATTTTTCAATCGTGTCATTCCATTCTGTTATACCTATATTAATTAAAGCCACTTAAATAATCACGCTGTATATATTACAGCTTCACTATCAGATATTTATTTCTTTAATTCCTCCCTTACAAATGCTAAGAATTGCTCGCCAATCCTACTTACTGCTTCGTCACATTTTTTGATATATCCAAATAACACTTTCCTTGTGTCATCATATAATGGAATACCATCAAAATTAGGCTGTTTGCTGAAATGGCTGCTGCTTATATTACACAGCTTGGAATATTTCAGCATATAATTCATAACATAATCACTATTAGTAATAACAGCAACGTGTTTGTTAAATTCCTCATCATCTTTTCTTATATTATCCCAATAATGATTAAGTGCAAACTCATCTTCGTAGCACTGAACAAGCATTTTATCTTTAAGATAACTCTCAACATCTTTATCCTTAGGTGCTTCATTATTGCCATAATATAAATAAGCCTCATTATCTTTAAGCTTAACAAATTGAAGATTATGCTTTTTAAGCTTATACTCAATCTGCTGTAACTGGTTATCCATAAAGAATATAAAACCTAATTCATCAAGCCCTGTTCCAACACGCTTAATAACGCTGTTGACACTTCCCTCCATTATATTATATCTGACATTCTCATCAGAATATTTGATGTAATAATCTGTAAAGCACCGTGCCACCCACGAACTGGGATTGCTTGATATGCTGAATTCTTCCCTGTCATCAATCTTATAAATCTGCGCAAGCTGGCGTTCCTGCTCTAATATCTTTCCAGCATATTCATACGCCTGCCTGCCACGCCTTGTAAGCTTAATGCCCCTGTTATCCCTTTCAAATACTTCAAAGCCAAGCTTCTCCTCAAGACTTCTTATAACCTTACTGACATTGGGCTGTGTTGTATACAATACTTCTGCCGCTCTACTGAAAGACGAAAGATCTGCACACACGACAAAATATTGTAATTCCTTTACCTCAAGCATATTAATCACCGCTGTATTCTTTAACTATCTTGTCCACATCAATATTTCCAGCAAGAAAATCTACCCAGAACTGCTTATCACTGGAAAATTTCAGGTTAGCATCCTTCTCAAATCTGTCTAAGAAATCTAATACCTTCTTATAATCACTGCTGTTATTATACGGAATATCCCAAAGTTCTGTCTTATTGCCGTCTTTATCAAATGAAGCACAGGAAATGCCCTGCTCTGAAAATACTGTTATATACCACGTTACATTTTCATCATCATCACTTGTGCTTGCAGTTTCCCTTGTACTCTCTGTACCAGATATTCCCGCACTTGTATTACCTGTAAGAAGTGCTTCCTGTGTCTTAGACATATTCACAGCCTTAGTTTCTTCAGGGTCACTTGGAAAAAGTCCATCTGTAAGCTCATAATCAGCCTTATCAGATGTATCATCACCTGCTACTGTCTGTGACACAAAACCATATGCCGCTGTCCTAAGTGCCGCACTTGCCGCCGCATTAGCCCTCATATCTGACCTTGCACCAGCCACCGCTCTATCTGCTGCCTTATCCTGCATCTCCTTAAGCCTCTTTAAGTTCTCCTTGAAATCATCAACATAGTCGTCTATTCCGTCAAGCATTTTATCCCACTGCTTATCAGACATACTGCGCCAGTCATTCTCATCAGCATTTTCATTAGCAAGTATCTTCTGATTGTAATAATCAGTATAGCTTTCTCTGAATGTCTGTGTACTAATATCCATTTTTCTCCTTTCTGCCACTGTTCAGTCAGTCACAGCCGCTCCACTTTCCTGTACGGTCCAAGTGGTAAGTAAAATAAATCTGCATAAAAAAACACACTTATCCAACAGCAATCAATCCATTGAATAAATGTGCTCTCCGTAGCTTAATGTATATCGGCATATGTATACATTTTCTTAATAAAACTGTACATTTTTTTCAATGAGCTTATCGCCCTCATATCTTAACTTTATTGTAAAAAATCTCTGTTCATCACTAAGCAGAAGCTTTAAAAATACGGCATCACCCTCCCACGTTGGAAGCTCTAATATTTTGTCTTTACTAACCCAGCAAAGGTCACCTTCATCACATATGATTACCTCACCGTCATAGTCATTCGCGGTAAACAGACACATAAGCTCAGGCTCACATTCATCACTTATAAATGTTATAAGCCCCCTGAAACGATATGCCGTAAGTGTAAGTCCTGTCTCTTCCTTCGCTTCCCTTAAAAGACATTCCTCTGGTGTCTCACAGCCCTCTGCGTGACCTCCAACACCAATCCACTTACCCTTATTGATATCATTTTCTTTCTTGGTTCTATGTAACATCAGATAGTTGTTATCTTTCTCAATATAACACAGAGTTGTCATCTTCATAGTTAATCTCCATATCTTGCATTATAAATATGTCTGTATTTTAAAATAGATATCTCGTCCACAATATAAAGTTCTTGATAAGCTTCATTCTCTTTTCCCTGTATGGCGTAAGCTCCACAGGTTCTACATCATATGGATTGTCGTAACTTCCATCTGCATCAGCCTTTCTTGCTATATGCTCATATGACTCCATAGCTTCATTTAACTGGCTGTTAATCTCCCTGCTGTCAATTACAAGCATAAGCTCCGTATCCAGATAGACGCTTCGCATATCCACATTAAATGAGCCAATGACCGATATATTATCATCTATAAGTATCGACTTTCCATGATAAGAATATCCGCCCTCGTACTCCCATACCTCAAGCCCGGTATTAAGTATTTTATCTTTATTCACATAATAATCTGCCGAGCCAAATGGATTACCATTATTACCAATAGAATTAGTCATCAAAGATACATTTTCTACCTTATCACATATCTCAGTAAGTCCTTCATACATATAATCATTACATATTATATAAGGTGTATGTATCTTCACCTTAGAATCTGCCGATTTCATAAGCCTTACAAGCTGATACCACACAACCGGCTTCTTTACCTTGTAATCTATCGGATTGCTAAGAAGTGCTATGCTGTTGACCTCCACTGTCTCACTGGCATAATCTGTATTGTCTACGAACTCCTGATTATCAGCACAATATGCCTCATAACCTGCTAAAAGCTCATCTTTGGCTGTCTTAACCTTGTCCTTTGCAGCTATCTTTTCTTTATAAGAAGTCTTACTGCTTGATAAAAGAGTCTTGCTCTCCTTATAGTTCCACACGCTGTCATAATAGTCTATAAGCTGGTTGACCGAACTGTTCTCATCTGTCTTGGCACAATATACTAACACATCTCGGTCATAATTCTTATGTCCCTCATTATCTCCAAGGAAATAATTAAATGTATTACGTCCACCAAGAATATAATTCTGCCTGTCTATAACTATATATTTGTCGTGCAGTCTTCCCATTGACTTATAAGACTTTAACGGATTGACCTTGTTATATATCTTAACTGTTGCCTCTGGCATAGCCGCAAGTGCCGCAAAATACGCATTGCCCCTCATTCTAAGAAAACCTGACACTCCATCAACTATAACATTAACCGATACTCCCCTGTCTGCCGCATCAATAAGTGCACCTAATATAAGCTTTCCACTATCATCAGACCTGAAATCAAAGGTCGAAAGTATTATTTCTTCCTTTGCCTGGCTAATCATTCTTATACGTTCTTTTAACGCATCATTATTATCCTCTATTATCTTGGCTCTCTCAGGACTAGTCTGGCGTTTTAAAAGATCCGTGTTATCTAATTCCTGTTTCTCACCATCTGTAAGCTTCGGCTGCTTTTTGTAGCTTACAAGTGCAATCGTAACTATTCCTATTATCACAGCAAGAACAAAACCTATCACAGATAATATTACATACCTGACACGTATTGTATGCTTCTTAACTTTGTCCATAGTCTTTTATACAGCCTGTCTTATTAATTATCACTAATATAATCGAGCAAATATATCTAACACTTTTAATGTATACAACATATCAATATATCCGCATATCTAATATATCCAACATATCTAAATATATTATAATAATGTAATTGTAACAGGCTTCCTTTCTTCTATTATGTGCCAGGCATTTTATATCTGTGTATACATTACTTACTAAATATTTTATTAATCCTGGCTATTTTAATTCTTATTGGTATATAGATACATAACCATATTATAACAAAAATAGCAACAAAAATAATCGTAAATGTGAGTATTTTATCTACCGTAATCCAGCCATTTGAAAGATATATATAACCCTTCGATATTCGGTTGGATTTTGGAGTTGAATGGTATTTTTGATACTTTATAGTGAATTTTATTAATCTTCATAGTTTTAAATACTATATCAAGAAGTATTGTTAATAATAAAATCTTGACATCTCTGCCACGATGTATTATTATCACAATAGTTTGAGTATCAAAACATTGTGATAATGGTTTAATAATTCTTGTATACTCCAACAATATATACATAGAAATGAGGATTGGTTTAATATGAATCTTAGTACAAATAAATATAAGCTTCCCGAATTACATATTGGTAATAAAACAGCAAGAATTCCAATTATTCAAGGTGGCATGGGTGTTGGTGTCAGCTTAAGCGGTCTTGCAGGTGCAGTAGCAAAGGAGGGGGGAGTCGGAATTATTTCAACTGCCCAGATTGGTTATGATGATGATGCATTTGAATATGATCAGGCCGGCTGCAATTTAGCAGCAATAAAGAAACATATCCGTAAAGCTAAAGAAATTGCCGGTGGTAATGGACTTGTTGGCGTAAATATTATGGTTGCACTTAAACATTATAAAGAACATGTAAAAGCAGCTGTTGCAGCAGGTGCCGATATAATTATCAGCGGTGCTGGTCTTCCGATAGATTTACCAGCACTTGTAGACAAAGCCTGTCAGACTAAGATAGCTCCTATCATATCATCAAAAAGAGCTGCACAGCTTATATTAAAAATGTGGTCACATAAGTATGACCGAACCGCTGATTTTATCGTAATAGAAGGACCAAAGGCTGGCGGACACCTCGGATTTTCTAATGAACAGCTGAACAATACAGCTTCACTTGATTTCGATAATGAAATAACTAATATTATAGAATGTAAAAAAGAATATGAAGATAAATACTCCAAAAAAATACCTGTTATTGTTGCAGGTGGAATATTCGATAAACAGGATATTATTCATGCAATTAATCTTGGAGCTGATGGAGTGCAGATAGCAAGCAGATTCGTTGCTACTAAAGAATGTGATGCATCACCTGCTTATAAACAGGCTTATATCAATGCCAGACAAGAAGATGTTCAGATTATCCAAAGTCCTGTCGGAATGCCTGGAAGAGCACTTCGTAATGCATTTATCAAACGACTTGACAATTCAAGAATTCCTATTTCCAAATGCTACAATTGTCTTGAAAAATGTAACCCTGCAAAGGTTCCATATTGTATTACAAAAGCTCTTATAAATGCTGTAAAGGGAGATGTGGATAATGGCTTAATCTTCTGTGGTGACAATGTTGGCCGGATAAATGAAATTACAACTGTAAACTCACTTATGAAGGAACTTACAGAATAACTACCTTGAACTACTGCCAGTTACTTGCCAGCCGGATTATCCGGCTGGCAATATTAAATACTGTTCCTTATAGTGCTACTTAAATTCCAATCATGCAAATAAACTATCCCTCTGGTAATATTAAATACTGTGCCTCGTATCCGGCTGGCAGTCCCATTGTTCTATACTCTCTTATAAATAATAGGAACATCATATCCGAAGGTTCTCTTTCCATTCACCTCCATGCTTTCTGATACCTCAAGACAAGCTTCTGAAAAACGCTCCCATAATCTGAATATCATAACTGGTGTAAACTGGCTTACGCTTCCTCCCTCCCAGCTTCCATTATTTTCCTTATATAATGCTGGCGTAAACTTCTCAGATTTTTTAAGTTCACTATAATCTACACTCTTCATTGAGTTATAAGAAAATGTATTCTTGTCTTCTCCTGCAGGAATTTCATAAGAAGAAAGTATAACTCCAGCGTTACTATCTGTAATCAGAAATAAATGTGGTGACGCATGACGTTTTCCATCTGTTTCATAATAACTTTCCTCTACAACAAATATTCCGTTAAAATCCTCTGGAATATTTTTTATTTTATCATTGCAGACTGTGTTTATATGTTGTGCATACGGAAAGCTTTTACCAGCCTCCTTCATTTCCATAAACTGTTCTTTGTTATCAAATTCTCCAGTCATAAGCTCTACAAACTTTTTAATTTCCATAATAATGTTATGCCTCCATATGATAATATTTTATTATATTTATAATTGTAATAATATGAACAATGAACGTAAATTCTACCGCTTAGTGATGCCTCAGAGCTGCTCCACATAATTCTAAAACAAAAGCTTAAGTCCCATAGCTATAATCCACATATATGCACTAGTTTTCGGAATCATTAAAAGTCCAACCTTTGGTTTGGTTTTACTGAATAAGGTTACTGGTATATAGCATCCAAATGAAATAATAATTGCTGCTACCATCCTTGTCAGATGATATCCATTAGCATTTCCTGAAATCATATACAGAATAATTACGCCTATACCGGTAACTGCAAAAACTGAATTTCTGATAACGGATAATTTCATATTTCCCTCATCTGTACACCAATTATTCTGTGGTAACATACATATTACAATTCTAACAATTGCTGATATCCATATTATAACCTCAATTATTACTGGTATTGTAAACCCTGGAAATGTAAATTTCCAGATATACATCAAAATAATATAAAATACTGTCATTGTAATAGATGATATCTGTAATCCAATTCCTAGCTGTTTCTTTATCTTATCACTACTTCCACATACTGCTCTGATAATTCTTGGCACAAGATGAAATGCATCTCCACCGCAAAGTGTTAATGTTAATATTCCATAAAGAATAAATAACATATTCCCATTTGAATATATAAAAAATAATATTGCAGCAACAAGATCAAAAATCAGATATGCTGCATCAAATATTGATTCCATAACATCTGGAAGCTGTGGTTTATAATTGTTCTGCTTCATTACTAGTTCTGCTCCTTATACTCTTTTATATATTTTTCTGCATTATTGCAGATCTTATCAAACACATCTATGCACATATGCTTTTCTTCTTCTGTTAAACCACTTAAAACATCCTTAGCAAACTGTTTCTGTGCGTTTATTCCTGCTTTTAAAATTATCTCTGCCTTATCTAATAAAACAATCTCAATATGCTTTTTATTATCCTTACTTTGTATTCGTTCAACAAGGCCTTTATTTTCAAGGTTCTTTAGTGATGTTGAAACGTGGGACTTTGTTGATTTTCTGATCTTTACTATGTCTGCTGCTGTATTATGCTGTGGATTATTATGAAGGAACATAAGTATATCATATTCCATCTGTGTCAATTCATACCTGTCGCACACTTCTCCTGAAAGTAATTCATAGTAGCTTGTAATTGTTTTATGCTTATCCCAGAAATACATCCTGCCCTCCTTTAATATCGTTCTTTTTAGAACGATTATAAGTAGATTATTTTGTTATGTCAATCATTTTTTCCTATTCAACTCACAATTTTTTTTCCTATTCAACTCACAAAATCTTTGCTCTATTTTGTGTAACAATTTTTATGTAAGCATTAGTGATAAAATAAGAGCAAGTACTGAAAGGTTTTCGTTGCCTTAGTACTTGCTCTGCTTCTTTATATCAAAGTTATTATATATATTTGTATGTTGGTGGTTTACCGGTCTTTAATTTTTTTCAATCTTATTGCACTCTTTTCGCAAGCCTGCAATCTTACTTACGCCAGATTCTTCTCACCTTCATTTTGTTTCTTTTCCGCCATTTTCATAACTTCCTTCCAGGCCGGTGAGAACAGATAATAACCTATCATTGCAAACATTCCAAAGCTGAAAGAAATTGGGAAGCACAACATTACCCATGTTCCATCAAAGTATCTGTTAATAATATATGCACTTGGAATTCTGACTGCCCAAAGCATAAGAATGTTGACAATTGTAGTATAGCGCACCTTTCCAGTTCCGTTTACAATAGATATTATACAGTTAAAAATAGCAAAAAACCACTGTGAAAGCAGCATAACAACAACATGTCTGCTAGCATACATCAATACCATTTCATCTGATGAAAAGAAACGGATTATAGGTTTATGTATCATAATGAAAAAAAATCCGAAGCTTAATGTAATCAATCCTGAGCATATAGGAATTCTCCATTGTCCCTCTTTGATTCTTGCATATTTCTTTGCACCATAATTCTGTCCTGAAAATGTAGTGGCTGCCGAAGACAATCCTGTAATTGCTATGTTAGCGCATCCTGTAATTCTTCCTGCTACTGCACCTCCAGCCATAAATATAGCACCCTGTGAGTTATTAAATGTCTGTAATGCAACATGTCCTAATGAATAAAGCGAATTGTTAAGTCCAACAGGCAAGCCAATAGCCAGAATATCTTTCATCATTGTTCCAGAAAATCTTCTAGGCAAATATGTAAACTGTATATCTGGAAACTTCTTTCTTATATAAACAATACTTACAATCCATGAAATAAACATAGCAATACTTGTAGAAAGTGCCGCTCCGGCTACATCCATTCCGAACCCAGCAACAAACAATAAATCAAATACTATATTAGAAACACATGACACAACCAAAAACCATAATGAAGCCTTACTGTCTCCAAGTCCTCTTAAAATACCAGCATTCATATTATAACCCAGATTACCAAGTGTACCTAAGAATACAACCCTCGTATATATTAATGCAGCATTCCACACATCCTGCGGCACTTTCATGAATTCAAGAATATATGGTGCTGCAAACCATCCAAGAATTCCAATCGGAATACCTACAATATATATAAATGTTATTGAAGTTCCACATACTGAAACAACCTTTCCCGATTCCCTTGCTCCGGTATATTGTGAAATAAGAATAGACACACCTGTTCCTATTCCTAAAAAAACACATAATAATACTTCAACCGGCTGTGAACTCGTTCCTACCGCAGCTAAAGATGTATCTCCACAATATTTACCTATTACAAGTGCATCAACCGTAGTATATAACTGCTGCAAAACATTTCCAATAATAATCGGTATCGCAAACAGTATAATATTTTTCATTATATGACCTGTTGTCATATCAATCTTTCCTTTTTTTGAATCTGCCATAGTAATCTCCATTCTTGCGCTGCTTCTAAGCGCATCTCAAGTTTGTGCGAAGCACAAATCTTGCGTGTGAAAAATCTTATTTTTCACACTATACTCCTATCATAGAATAATCTGTCTGTATCTGTTATTTATAATAATACTGTAATTGAATTACGTTTGCTAGCGATTTATGGTATGGAGTACAGAAAAAGTGTCTAACTAATGATTATAAAAAAGCAAATGGAATTTTCTTTACAATAATGAGGATTAAGGTAATAAACACTTTCCTGGGCAACGCCATTTTCTTCATATAATGTATTTGTTTGTTACATCATATTAATAGTACATAAACATAATTAAACAAAAAATATATCCGGCAACCTTTTTTATAGGATACCGGATATAATTCTATTAATTCTTTCAGACTTATTTTCGTGATGTCCATATTCATCAAATATACTTGTAACATTCATAACCGACATAAGATGCTCATGAACCATATGTGCCTTTACGGGTGCCTGTTCAAGCAGATTCCCGTGATTTACCCCCTCCTGTTCACCATTGAGAAGATAAACAGCTGCATTTCTGTTTTTTACATTATTATTAACTACATAGTCTGCAAAACCCGGATACCAAAACGAACCGCAGACTGAAAATATGGTAGAAAATGTTTCATCAAAATACAGGCTGTATATAGCAGCAAGACCACCCAGTGAATACCCTCCATATGCCATTGATTCTGCATATACATTATAATGCTTGCGGATGTATGGAACTATTTCCCCAACAAGCTGGTTGTGATATTCCCTGCACTCACCACCAAAGTCTTCAGCCCCTTCTCTTATCGCTTTATATGGCCATGGTGTATATGCAGCCAGTCTGTTTTTTGGAATAAGTCCAACGTATATCTGATTATCAGGCTGTTCAATATTATTTACTATTTCTCCATCATTTATAAATATCACTTTATATTTTCTGCCGCATAAATAATTGTCCGGGAGCCGCACAATAGTTTTAATACCTGATATTTCAATATATTCTATCATTTTTAATTCACTTCTTTTATTCACACTTTATTTAACACTATCTGCAATCTTTGATAATGCTTCGAATACAGCCGGTCCATAATCCATAAATTCATCATATCCTATTGTAACTATTTTCTTATTCTTTATAGCTTCAACATCAGATACTGCATCAGATGAAAGCAATTTATTAACTGCATCTGCATCATTCTTAGCATTGCGGTCACTTGTTACATATACTATAAGCTCAGGATTCATTGTTACAAGTGTCTCTAATGAAAGACCCGATGTACCTGTTGATACGTTTGTATATCCTAGTTTATTCAACATGTTCTCCTGTAAAGATGATTTGTATGTGCCAAATGTATTTCCATCAAATGCGCACATTACAAGTGCATTTTTCTTGTCTGTTCCTGTATTTCCTACTGATGTCAGGACTGAATCATATTTCTTCTGAAGTTCATCTGCATATGAGTCTGCCTTGTCCTGAACATTAAATATAACACCAAGATTCCTAACATCCTGTATAACACTTTCAATCTTAGTCTCTCCCTTTGTTACACTTGCAGCCTGTGCATAAACTTCAACGCCATTTGCATTCCATTCTGTGTATTCTCCAAGAGATTTATCAGAAAACATAGCTGCTCTGCCCACGATTATATCCGGCATCGCAGATAAGACTATTTCTTTAGATATAGTTTTCTTATCACCCAGCTTATTTATATTTGCAATACTGTCCTTATATATTGAGGTAACTTCATTGTCCGGATTCATCATTCCGACTATTTTATCACCAAGCCCCAATTCAATAAGTGTTTCTGTTGCTGACAAATTATTCGTTACAATTCTTTCCGGTGCTTTATCAAATGTCTGCTTAACTTCATTACCAGATGCATCATATGTTGTTATTGTTACAGGATACTGTGTCTGCTTCGATTCATCCTGTAACTGCGAACTGCTGTTACTATCATTGGAACCTGTATTCCCACAACCGGTAAATAATGCTGCTGATGTAACTGTTATTGCTAAAACTGTTATTAGTGATTTGAATTTTCTCATTGCTTCAAGTCTCCTTTATTATACATTTATACTTTATGATATGAGTGTAAAAAGTAATTCTTCCACTCACGATGTATCAAAATCTGAATCCTGCTGCTCTTCTTTGTCTGCCTGACATAAATTATGTGTATTGAATTAATATCTGATTGCTGCCACGATTGATAACTTCACATTCTACATCATATATTTCTCTCATATTATCTTTTGTAATAACCTCTTCCGGTTTTCCTTTATATCTAATTCTCCCATCCTTTATAAGATATATATAATCTGAAAATCTACATGCAAGCTGTATATCATGCAAAACTGCCAGAACATTTACATTTAAATTTTTTACAATTTTTAATATTTCAAGCTGATATTTAATATCCAGATGATTAGTCGGTTCATCAAGCAGCAAAAGTGTAGGCTGCTGTGTAATCGCCCTTGCCAGCACCACTCTTTGTTTTTCACCACCTGACAATGACAAATATGAACGATTTCTTTTTTCATACATACCAACGCTTTTTAATGCATTATATGCAATCTCATAATCTTCTTTTTTCTCCTGCTCCATCATCTTTAGATGAGGGGTACGGCCAAGCATAACAACATCAAGCACAGAACAGTCAAAATTAAGATTATTGAACTGTGCAACAACTGCCATATTCTGTGCACTTTTTCTTATACTTATATTATCCAGAGGTTTTCCATCCAGATATATCGCTCCAAGATCCGGTTTTGTTATTCTGTAAACCGTCTTTAAAAACGTGGTTTTACCACAACCATTTGGTCCTAGTATTGTATGGAACTCATTATTACTAACACCAAGCGATATGCCATTTAATATTCTGCTGCCCTCTATACTGTACTGTATATTATCACATCTAAGTTCCATAACTACTCCCTGCCATAATTCTTCTTAGTTACAATGTATATAAAAAATGGAGCACCAACCAGAGCTGTAAATATTCCTATAGGAAGCTCTGCATTCTTAACCAGTACTCTTGCAAGAACATCAGCCCATATAAGAAATATCGCTCCAAGAAGTATCACCACTGGCACTAATCTCTTATGATTCGTTCCTGCAAATGCCCTTGATATATGTGGTATTATAAGTCCTACAAAACCAATTATTCCACAGCTTGAAACAAGCACACCTGTTACTACTGCTATTAATGTCATATAAACTTTTCTGTACAGGCTTAAATTTATTCCAAGTGTAACTGCCGTTTCATCACCTAACATCATCGTATTAAGTATGCGATACTGCGTACAGAAAAATAATGTAACAGCTATTACAACAACTGCAGGAAGTATAATACTTTTCCAGCCTGCATTAGCAAGTGAACCCATAGTCCAGAACTTGATTGTCATTATGCTGTCAGCATTGGCTCCAACTGATATAATAAAGTTAGAAAATGCTGTAAACAAGGCATTAACAACAGTTCCTGCAAGAATAAGCCTTGTCGTAGTCATTTTCCCATGTCCGGAAGCAATTCCAAGAACCATAACTGTTGCTATAACTGCTCCCACAAATGCACCACCGGAAACAAACGCTCCCAGTCCCATAACTATAAGCAGGGTTGCACCAAATGTAGCGCCTGATGACACACCAAGAATATATGGCTCAGATATTGGATTATTAACTGTTGCCTGCATCACACATCCACATAATGCAAGTCCGGCACCGGCCAACAAGCCAAGAAGAACTCTTGGCAATCTCATATTCCAGACTATTGCAATCATTGCTTTGCTGGAAGAATTAAATATTTCATCATGATGTGTAAGCTTTCCAAAAATAATTTTATATGTGTCTGATACTTTTATATTTACCTGTCCAAGTGATACCGCAGTAATAACTGTAATCACAAGTGCTGCCATCAGGAAAATTATTACAACCACATATAATGTTTTAGATTTGGAGATATCATTTACTTTTTTCAACCTCTTGTCCTCTAAGACTAATTATAGTTACCCTTGACTAACTTTAATAGATTAAAACATACCTTTCTAATTTTGTCAATGAAAATTTTTTCTAATAATTTCACTAAATAAAATAAGAGCAGGTACCAGAAAGGTTTTGTTTCCTTAGTACTTGCTCTGTTTCTTTATATCAAAATTATTATATATAGTTGTATGTTGATGATTTACAGGTATTTTGTAAAATGTTCCTTGTCCAATTCATGTCATTGAGCCATCCATTTTTTTACTATATCAATGGCTTCTCCTGATTCGCCACATAATCTCATTACACTATTTATTAATACATCTCTTTTGCTTAGTTCAGGATTTAAAGTCGTCATTGCCAATTCCTGATATTCATTAATCTTCATTCTAATCTCCATTTCTGAGCAACTTTTGTTGCGAAGAGGCGAAGAAAAATTTGCGCAGGCAATTTTCCTCTGCCATCAATGGCTATTTGTTCTGCTCATAAACAAATAGCCGTGTGATAAAATAAGCTATCGAGCTTATTTTTCACACCAATATTCCCCATAATGTACAAACTGAAATTGTTCTGCTTAGTTTGGCAACTCGCTTTCTTCAACGGGAACTGCCTCTAAGTCAGTGTTGCTCCAATAAGAGCTAATATCTGCACTTGTAAAGTATTCAAAATTATCTGTGGAAGATTTCAGATTGCCTTTCTTTACTCCATAGCAGCCATAAATCAGTTCATAACTTGTTCCATCAGAAAGGTTAAATCTGAAACTTGTTATCTCTGCTCCAGCGGTTTCCTCTACCTCTTTGAGTTCCAAGGATAGCCCCTCAAACATATCATACAAGTTCTTTATGGTTTCTTCGGCAACAATGACCTTCTTTTCTGCTGACACAGGTACTCCAACAAAGTGATACATTTCTATATTTTCAACATCACCTACCTCAAAAGGCAAATCAATATTGACTGTCTTGTTGTTGCACCCAACCAAGCCAAGCACACAAACCACCGCTAAAACTAATGCTATCAACTTTTTCATACAATCAACCTCCTTAGTCAAATTCCGATTCTCTTAATTCTACAAACTTGAATTTTTCTTGTTACTTATTTTTTTGATTGTGGCGCTTCTTATTCCACAGTGAACCTACCAACATACCGATTGCAGCGATTATTGCTCCGGCTACAATCATTCCCAAGTCAGGGGCATTCAGTTTGTTAAAAGCAATGTTGTTTGCCATTTTGAATGTGCCATATTCAGCAAGCATATACATTACGCCAAAGAAAAGAGTGAATGCCCATTTTCCTTTTCCCCAAAAGTTATTTTTACCAATAACAATAGATACAATAAATGTGGATATAGGAAGAATAAACCAAAGAAACATCAAACTGTAACCCATAGCGTCGCTTCCACTTGTAAAAAACCAGAACACTATCATTGCAAACGCCCAAATCAAGAGATAGGAGAGAATCGTAATAATCTTGTTTCTGTTGGCATTGCTTTTCACAACATTCGTACTTTCTTCAAGATAATCATAATAGCTTTTCATTTTTTGTTCTCCTTTCAATAGATAGTCAAGAGAAACATCGTAGCATTCGCTCATTTTAATGACTCTGATAATATCTGGATAGGATTTTTCATTTTCCCAATTTGAGATGGTCTGACGACTCACACCCAACAATTCGGCAACCTGTTCTTGCGTCAGCTTTTTTTCAATTCGGGCTGCCTTGATTTTGCATCCAATATCATGCTCCATGCCACTATACCTCCTTGCACTTTTATTGTAGGAAAAACACTCACTATTGTCTACAAAATAGCTTTGACATCACTTATTATGCGTGTCAAAATCCTTTTACATCTGCCAAATTCCGAATCTATGCCTTTCTCTTAAGTGATTTAAAAAATAATCCACTCACAATCAACATCAGCACAGCCTGAACATCTGAAGCAATCAACTGTCCTATTGCAGCTACAGGAATAGGTTGCAATGGCCATGGTTCAACAAATGAAGCAAGGCAAGCCCTAAAAACCCAAACCACTGTAAGAAAGAAATAAAAGTAGATTACTTCCCGATTCATTGCCAATGCTCTTTTGCCTAGCATGATAAGCAGCACACTTAATCCAAACAGCAATAATGAAAAGCAGTAATTGGTGTAATCAATCCCTACTATAAGATTCTCATACTGCATTGGAAGATAGTCATACCATTGAAACATCCATGGAACAAAGAAATGCCATAGTCCAACCAAAGCGCTAATTACAACTGTAATAAAATATAAGATGCGTATTCCTTTTTTCAAAACAATCCTCCTACATACTTCGATTTGTATTATTGGTTATTATATTTGGCGGCTTGTTCTTTCCAGTATGCCATAATATTTTCAACCATTGTAATACACTCATTTTTAGCAGTAGTTTCATTATATTCTTGCATATTGCTGAAAATATGTCCGCATGGTTCTAAATCATCATCTTCAAAACCACCACAAACGCCAACAAGCCATTTACCAAGCAACGACGCTTTGAATTTGAAAATGTAATAATGCATTTCATTAAAATCAAATTCACCTGCACATTCAATTTTGAAAGGCTTTTTTCCTAATTCATGAGGGTCAGATAACCATTCAATCATTGCTGTTTGTGCTGCGTATAGCTGTTCCTTATTCATTTCCATATACCTCCAAAAATTCCGATTGAGATTTCACCTGTTTTAAGAAATTTAATAACTGTTATATTTTATTATTAAATTCTTCGCAACCCCTTGAAAACACTGGATTTGTCGCAGGTGAGCTTTCCCTTATTATTTCCCTTGTGTTATATCGTCCCATCAGTGTTTATGCACTCTGATAAGGGCAAATACAAGGGCAAGAAAAATCTATAAGACAGTATAACACAAAATAAAAGTGACATGGTGAACTGATTGAAATGCTTCTTAATTTTTGCTACTACTGATTGATTAAATGATAAGGAGATGGGATACGATGAGAACAATATTTGCAGAATACAATCCACAGTGCAACAGCATTGATGTATATACTAATACGGGCTATATACTCCGTATTGATTGTTGGGAAGCAGAAAAAAATTTAAGAACCACACCTGGATCTGATTGTGCTTTGACATCGCTTGCAATCGATGAGCCATTAGAATATGCAAGGTTATATCTTGATGGGAATTTACAGATGTGGGTAGATGCTGAAGATTCATTAGAGTTATGATTATTCCAATCAAAATCTACTAGAATTTATTAAAAATTAGCTTCATAATTTTAAAAGGACAGCCCTATTGCTATGAGGCTGTCCTTAAAAATACAATAGATAAACCTAGATTATTCTTGCTACTATCTGATTGTTAAATTTTCTGTATTCCATATTGCAAATCTCCCTTTTCGCAATATTTTATTAGTATGAATGCCAGAATCGCTGAAAAAACACGTGCCAATACCGTACTCCACCATATCATAATCTGTCCACCAAATAAAGGTGGTAAAACAAGCATAAATATCAGCATCAATACTGGTTCAATGAATGTAAGAATGTATGACAATCCACTTTTTTCAGTAGCATAAAATCCAGCTGTCGCTATTCTGGTAATCGCAACAAATGGTAATGACACTAAAAATATAGGTACAATTTTAGAAATCTCAATACTTACTTCATAAGAAGCTCCGAAAACCCCTCCAATATTTGCTCTGTTTACATACATGATAATTCCACCACAAACAGCAAGAATTATTGCAAAAATGTATGCCATTCTCTGAACTCCTCTCAGGCTTTCTTGATCCTTCTCACCATAAAAACGGCTCATTAAAGGTTGACTTCCATCACCTACGCCCTGCAATATGAGATATATGATACAGATAATATAGGATACACATGCATAAGTTGCAATAGCTTTTTCTCCCCCATAAGAAGCGGAGAATCGGTTTATAAACACCAATGAAATATTAGGAGTCAATGCTAGCCCAAATGGTGCAAGACCTACTCTGAATATAGCGCCACACATTTCTTTTACATTTTTTAAGGATACATACACATAAAACTTTTTATTATATAATGCGTATATGATTGCAATTGCTGCAGTCACACCCTGTCCGGCTATTGTAGCTGTGGCTGCACCTTTCATGCCCATTTCATATATCCATACAAAGATAAAATCCAGAACAATATTGGTTATGAATCCACCAACCATCGCAAACATTGACCAGAAAGAGTTTCCATAATTTCTAATGAATGGCATCATTCCAGTTCCAAGAATCTGCAATATTGCTCCAAGTGCTATAATTTTGATATAATCTGTCGCATTTGTTAATATAATTCCATCTGCTCCAAGCAATCCTAAAATTTTAGACGAAAAGGAGTAAATAATTATGGTACTGATAACACTTACTATTACAAGAAGCCACCAGCTTGTAGCAATAAATTCTTCTGCCCGTTTTCCTTTCTTTTCTGCTGCATTAATTGAGTAATAAACAGCTCCTCCCATACCAATTCCTGTTCCAAGAGCCTGAATCAAAGCCACAATCGGATATGCAATATTAATAGCCGAAAGTCCAGCATCTCCTATGGTATTGCCTACAAAATATCCATCCACTATCGCATATATTCCTGATAATGCAAATGCTATAATAGATGGAATAACATATTTAAAAAATAATGATTTATGATTCATTTTTCTTACAATCTCCTTCCTTGAAAAGTCTGATAAACAGCTCTGTATTATCATTAAGACTTTCTATATTCTCTAATCCCATTTTTTCGATTACATATATTTCTTTTGAGTGCAGTTTTTCTATGATATCTTTCGTATATTCCATTCCTGATTCTGTGAGGCATATCAGCTTATTTCTCTTGTCTGAATCATCAGATACCATATTGATGTATCCTTTTTTCTGAAAATCTTTTAGTATCGTATTTACCGTTTGCTTAGGTATATTCCATTTTTCACTTATCATTTTCTGCGTGCATCTTCCATTACTTTCATAAAATGAATACAAAGCAAAAACTCCATTTGAAGACAGTCCCTGATCCTTTGACCATTCCTCATACATTGCTGTACATTCTTTCCATAAAGCATAATATCGTTGCAACTGTATTATCATATTATTATCTTTTCTCATCTTTTTCCTCCTTAAATTAGTACGAATCCGGACTTTTGTATTATAGTCCGAGTTCGTACTAATTGTCAAGATTTATTTATATACTTTTTCTTTATATAAACAATCAATAGTCCCTTACTAAGGACAGGAAGATTATGAAATTTCCCTGTCCTCTTTTAATAATATCCTCGTTCTTCCATCCAGTCTTTCACATAACATCTGATTCCAATATAAATAATATGCGACAGTAATAGCAATACAATAAGATTTATCGGATTAGCGTTTTTAATCCATTCTCCAAAGTAAATTACAACAGCTGTACTCGTTATCGCTACCACGATACTGATGATATCCCAACAATATTTCCGGTAGATTTTTCCTACCTGATAACCAATCCCGATTATCAGCCACCCGGTTATTACGAATAAAATTGCCATGACAGTACCGGCAATCAGCCAGTACACAATCCCGGAAAGAATACTGTTAGGTATTCCACTGCTTAACTGTCCGAAAGAGTCTGCACCTGTCACAAACTCCCGAAATAAACTTCCCATTCCTTTTCCTAACGCACCGAAAAAGACGATACAGTCGTTAAGGAAAACCGGCGAAAGAATCGCAGTAAACAGTGTTGTTGTTATGCTGTACCATGCCAGTAGAAACAAGATACTTTCATAACCAATCGTCATATTTTTATATTTCTTTTCTAACTGGCTTTTACGGCTATCGCATTTTTCTTTTGCTTTCCGGTAAGCAGTACGGTCACATTTTTCACATTTCTCATAAGGCACTTTTTTCTCAACAGCTACCTCTACCGTCTTTTGGTGTGTCTGTGCATAAAGTTTTTCCTGCTCTGCTTTTTCATACTTAAATTTCCATGCCACGGCTTCTGCGTCGGCTCTTTTCCTGCTGTCTGTCTCGCTGGTCAATCGTTCCTCTGTTTGCCTTAATCTTGTCCGCAATGCTTCGATATTCTCGGCTCTGTTTTCGCTGTTCAATTTCTCGTTCAAGGTCAGCGATTCGCTTAGCTGCCTGTTTAGTTCCTGGATTGTCTGGTCTTTCTGATCCAGTTCGTCCTGCATCTGTTCGGTCATCAGCAGAAGTTCTTCCACCTGCCCGACGTTCTCTAAGTTTCTGCATTCGCTCATCGATCTCCCTCGCTTTCTCTATCTGCTGTTTAAGGTCAGCAATTCGCTGTTCTGTTTCTGCAATAAGCTGTTCTCGTTGTTCAGCTTCTGCGTTAATTCCTGCCATTGCTGATTCTCGTTTTCCAACTGTTCGATTCTGGTTTTCTGTTGCTCGATCTGTGAGAGCAGTTCTTCTGTATCTGGCAAAAGATTTAGCAGCCTGGATAATTCGCTGTTTAAGCTTTTTAAACTCTGGTTCTGCTCCTGAAAAGACAGGAGCTGCCTGTCCCGTTCCTGCAATTCCTGTACCATCTCTGCCATAAGATTCTGCTGTTCCTCGATCTGGTTTATCATTGTCTCCATCATGGGAATGACTTCCCGGCTTTCTTCTAATGTCACGCAATCGCTCCTTCCATTGTGTTAATGCACTGGATACTTTTCCAAAAGAAATCTGTATTTTATCCAGCAGTGCATTTTGTCTTTTTATGATCTGGTTTTCCTCTACTTTCCATGAAGTAGAGGATGTCTGTCCGTTTTGAAATTTCTCGTCAATTTTTCTGGCATCTGCGCCCTCATGGATCGTCGGTATCTCTAATTTTCCCTGCCTTGCATAAGAACGATGGTCAATGTGATTTTCCGTTTTCAAATGTGCATTACAGACGTTTGCCCATTCGCTCCGCCATAGCTCACAATTTTTCGGATTGTTCCACCCGGTAGCATCGGTTAATACACGTTTCCACTGTTTGCGGTTCCTTGTCCCGACTTTCTGGACTCCATTTTCATCAAGTACGGGGATTCGGATTCCATGACGGTCAGGGTTCTTTTTATCCTGCCACCAGTCCGGATGGGATTCATCCACCACAATATTTCCATTTTCATCTCTGACAAACTCCCAATCCTTGATTTCTTTGTTACCCCATGAGTGGTCTGAATTGAATGGTCGCAACGTCACCAATAAATGCACATGGGGATTACCATCTCCTTTATCGTGGATACTCCAATCCGCACACATTCCCTTATCTACAAAGGTCTTTTGAATATATTCAGTTGTATAATCAATCTGTTCCTGTCGGCTCCATTCTTTCGGAAGTGAGAACTCAAATGACCTGCCGAGTTGTGCATCTGAACTTTTTTCTATCCTCAAGACTTCATTCCATAAACGCTGCTTCTGAAAAGTAAGTTTGAATTTTTCCAGTGCAGCATTTTGGTTATCTGCCCTTTTATATCGGACAGATTTCTGGAACCGTCTGATATTTTCAGCAGGTACATTCTGCCATTCCTGTGGTGCATTTTCACACATCAGCAGGCTGGTATAAACGACTTCTTTTTTTGAAGTATAGTAGCTGATCCTGCCTGTTTCTTCATTTTTCATCACATCGCCATTGAGATAAGCAGACGCCGATATGATGGATTTTCCTTTGCTGCGTCCAACAATCTTTACTGTATAATGAAAAATCGCCATGCTCCGTTTCCCCCATTCTGCCGTATCCGGCTTTGATTTCCGGCAGGTAACGTTTTTCCTAAAAGAAAATGGTATCTGCCGGAGCACCCTCTGCGTAAGAGTGCCCTGTGCATAACAGCCTGCATGGAATGTGCCCCTCTGGCGAAGAGTGCCTCCTGCGGCATGAGCAGGTCTGGCTGAAAGCCCCGCCGACGGAACGAGCCCGGCAAGCGTAAGCGCAGACCGGTTGCCACCTGTGGCAAACTTATACGGACGACCTCTGGTTGTCCATAAGTGCGCCCTTCATAAAAAAGCAATGAAGGGAATGGAAACTCCACTCCCTCCGGCATTACACTTCCTCCGTATTTGCAACTGGCTCTTTCTGCATTGCCTTTGAGAAGAATTTCCCATTTGCTTCCTGCCTTTTTAAGAAGCCGATCAGCTTTGGGATATCATCTTCCTCAATCGCAGAACCCAGTACCGATTCCACTGCACCGCCAATCTGGCAGAGCCTGTGTGTCCGTTTTTTGGTTTCCACATCTTTCTGACGTTTCTTCAGTTCCCGTTTCTGTGCTGCATACTGTTTTGCTTTCTCAAGGCTTTCCTGTTCTTTCTTTTCCAACTGGAGCATACGCTCCTCATAACTCTTTGTTGATCTTGCCATAAATATCATCGTCCTTTCTTTTTTTCCAAACATAAGTTTCCTGTTGTCTGTCAGACGAAGTACATGGTATAATCTGCTTGCGTGTAGGTATATCATGACTCCGGTCTGATAGAACCTTTGGCGGTTTCTTCGGGAACCGCTTTTTTAAGTTGAACCGTTTCTTGTGACTGCTTTCACATTTCCCTTATCCCTCAAGTCCCTGCCCTCGTTGGCTTCCATAAAAAGTTCCAGCATATCCGTTTTGATCAGGACTTTTCTCCCAACCTTCAATACCGGAAGTTTCTTCCACTCTACCAACTTTCGCAGGGTGTTCCTGCCAATTCCCGTATAATCAGCAGCTTCCTCAATAGATAAGGCAATCTTTCTTTGCGTCATATGACCACCTCCTTTCGAATTGCATTATGCAATTTCATTTGTGCTGTCAGTATAGCGTGTTTATATTGCTTTGTCAAGCATTATGAAATTTTTTTGCTTTTCTTAAAATTGCATATTGCAATATATTTTGTTGCGTGGTATAGTAATGACATACCGAAAAAGGAGGCACATCAGCATGAAAGATAAAGAACTACGCAAGCTGATCGGCAGCAGGGCAAAACAGCGCCGTACAGAATTGAATCTGACACAGCCTTATATCGCTGAAAAGATGGGTGTGACTGCATCTACGATTCAGAGATATGAAGCCGGAACGATTGACAATACAAAGAAAATGGTGCTGGAAGGTCTTTCAGAAGCTCTCCATGTATCTGTGGAATGGCTCAGAGGGGAAACGGACGAATATGAAACCGACATTACGGATAAGAGAGAATTACAGATTCGTGATACCATGACGGATATTCTCAAACAGTTACCTCTTGACCTTACGAAAACAGAAGATGCTTTTTCCAAAGACCTACTGCTGTTAATGTTGAAACAATATGAACTGTTTTTGGATTCGTTCCAGTTCGCCTGCAAGAATTACAAAGGCAATACCAAAGAAGCGGACATTGCAAAAGTAATGGGGTTTGAATCGAATGATGAATATAACGAGATCATGTTTCTCAGGGAGATCACACATACTGTCAACGCATTTAACGATATGGCAGATGTTGTAAGGCTCTATTCAAAGAAACCGGAAGCGGCAGAACAAAGGCTTGCAAATCTTTTATCCGAAGTTATGTATGACGATTCTGAATCGGTATAGTAAGATAATCGGAGTTATGATACAATGAGCGCAAGCGAGTCAAGCTGTTTACAGATTTGACGAGCGGCGAATTGGCTTATGGACTTGTCCATAAGATGCCTACACGCAAGAAGCATTTCAGCAGTTCCGATTGTCTGATATCGAAAGGAGACATACGATTATGGCAAAAGGATCTGTTAGAAAAAAAGGAAAAAAATGGTACTATCGTTTCTATGTAGAAGATGCAAGCGGTAAAATGGTTCAGAAAGAATACGCCGGAACCGAAAGTAAAAGTGAGACGGAAAAGCTTCTCCGCAAGGCACTGGAAGACTACGAAGATAAGAAGTTTGTTGCAAAGGCAGATAATCTTACCGTAGGGGAACTTCTGGATATGTGGGCAGAAGAAGAACTGAAAACTGGGACACTCAGCAACGGTACAGTGGAAAATTATCTTGGTGCAATCCGATGTATCAAAAAACACCCGATTGCAGACCGAAAGTTAAAAACAGTTACCGCTGAACATTTACAGAGTTTTCTCGATCTGCTTACATTCGGTGGCGAGTTTCCGGATGGAAAAGTGCGAAAAGGATATAGCAAAGATTATATCCATTCTTTTTCCGCAGTGTTACAGCAGTCTTTCCGTTTTGCAGTATTTCCAAAACAGTTAATCAGTTTCAATCCAATGCAATATATCAAGCTGAAACGACAGGCAGAGGAAGTTGACCTCTTTTCTGATGATGAGGTAGAAGAAGGTACACAGCCGATTTCACATGAGGATTACGAGCGGCTTATCAAGTATCTGGAAAAGAAAAATCCACCTGCAATTCTGCCGATTCAGATCGCATATTATGCAGGACTTCGTATCGGGGAAACCTGTGGTCTTACATGGCAGGACATCAACCTTGAAGAACAATGCCTGACCATAAAACGCAGTATCCGTTATGACGGAACGAAGCATAAAAATGTGATTGGAACAACCAAGCGAAAGAAAGTAAGGATTGTTGATTTTGGAGATACACTGACTGAAATATTGAAAGCAGCAAGACGGGAACAACTGAAAAGCCGGATGCAGTACGGGGAACTTTACCACCGCAACTACTACAAAGAGGTGCATGTAAAAAACAGGGTGTATTATGAATACTATCACCTTGACGGAACGCAGGAAGTCCCGGCAGATTATAAAGAAATATCCTTTGTCTGCCTCAGACCGGATGGTAGTCTGGAACTGCCGAGTACACTCGGCATTGCTTGCAGGTCAGTGTCAAAGAAGCTGGAAGGATTTGAAGATTTTCACTTCCACCAGTTACGTCACACCTATACCAGCAACCTGCTCTCCAACGGGGCGGCTCCGAAAGATGTACAGGAACTGTTAGGACATTCTGATGTCAGTACCACAATGAATATTTACGCTCACTCAACAAGAAAAGCAAAACGGGATTCCGCAAGACTTCTTGATAAAGTAGCGAGCAATGCTTAACTAAAAATTTCCCTTATTTCCCTTGCGGATTCCGCATAAGGGCAAAAATAAGGGAAAATACATATCATTTCACTATTTAATGGGCTGAAAAGCCTGTAAAATAAGGAAAGTTCAGGAAATCTCTCCACAAATTCCGATTTGTTTTACCCATTTTAACATAAAACTCACCCAAGTTAAAACTACAATTATCAATCATTCCACTCCCCCTGACACCAAGTGCCACAAAAGTGCCCAACTTGCCTACAAACATTCCCAGTATTTATGCGGTTTCTCAAAAACACAATAATTAATGCATGGAAATAATAAAGAATGAATTTCTTCACAAGACGCCCGTTCCCCTCCTAGTCAGTAGGCACGAAAAGAAAAAAGGGAATGGTTTTCAACCATTCCCATCTTAATGAGCCCACCGGGGTTCGAAGCCGTGAGAGCGCTTAAACACTGGTTTTCTTCGGACTCCTTTATGGCACTAGTCCAGTAGGAGTCGATAGCCTGTGTAATGATTTTTATGTAATGCTTATTGATGAAATAAGTGCCTGAAAAGTGCCTGAAATTTCACTAATATTTATTGTACTTTTGTCCATGTTGTATTTTTCCCCCAGTTAGTTGTTCCATTACTTCCTGTTGGACTAGTTAATGTTCCATCTGAATTCAATACAAATTTGGCTGTATAACCTTGTATTTCAGTTGGTCCATTTGGTGGAAAACTATCAATACATTTTGTAAATGAACAAACAATAGTTCCATCTGACTCAACTTCATAATTACCACTATGATTATTTTTATATCCTTTACAAGAAACTGTGCCATCACTGTTAAATACTAATGTATATTTTGATGAATATTCCATACTTGGGTCATTTCCTGTATAACTTGTCCAAGAACCTTCTATAGCCTTTTTAGTTGTCGAAGCGGCTGAAAGAGTTTCCGTTTTTGTTTTTGCCGTTTCACCAGACAAATCATCTATAATCTGCTGTATTGTCTTAGGTCTGTTATATACAAATGCTGTTTTTCCGCTAGTATCATAGGAATTGACTTCCTCTTCCTTAATCTTTCCATCAATTATCTTATATATTTTGTAAACATATACACCCTGTCGTCCACTTTCAATGTCAAGTTCATTACTCTTTTCTGCGTAATACATTTTACCTGAAGCAATAATTTTTGAATCAATTGTCGTATTATCAGATGTAACAAGAATATTTCCTGCGGCAGTATTGCTTCCTAATATCATCAGTTCTGGAATATCATCATTATTCATGTAAATATATTCACATCCACCATAATTTTTAGAATCAACATTTTTTAAATATTCTATATACTGTTTTTCCCAGTTATTAGCTTGTGTTGTAGCCTCTGTTGATTTTACAGTTTCGTCTGCTGACTCAGATGTTACGGCTGTTTCCAAGTCATTCTTGGCATTATTCTCATCATTATTTGATTTCCTGCTTGTCACTGTCACTATAATTATAACAATAACAGCAATAATAAGTACACCAATAACCCCACACAATATAGGTATCATCCGTTTTCTTTTTTCAACTGGCTTATCTGATGTATCAATTACAGCATTTTCCTGTTTTTCTGCTTCCTTGCTTTGCTCTGAATCTACTGCTTTTTCTTGTGGCACAGTCTCAACTCTTGCACCACATTCTTCACAGAACACAGCACTATCTTCAAGCTCTGCTCCACAATTTTCACAATATTTCATTATGTAAACCTCCTAGAGCTTATATCCACATTTGCTACAAAACTTTGCCTGCCCTCTCAATACGGTTCCACAGTTAGGACAATATTTAGTTGCATTATTCTCTGGTTCTGAAACTACACTATTTTCTGTCTTGGCTTTATCAAGATATTCAATAAGACCATTGAAAAGTGGAACTAACTTATCTCCCGAAAGGCACTCTACAAAGAATTGTCCATCAAGCAACAATCCAGGTGTTGACTTATCTGTTGAAAATTGTTTACCCGTTTTAAAAACATCAAGAGGTTTTATTATCACATTTTTTTCAAACATTTTTCTTGTATAAACACCCTTACTTGTTATAGCAAATCCATTTTTTCCGCTTCCTAATAACGTTGCATCCTGAGCATAGTATACTTCACAATCAGATGGTAATGAAAGCCCTGCCTTTAATTTAGCTGATGCCATCGCTTTTTCTGATGCTGCATGTGTAGAAAAGTATTGTTTTAAAAGTGCTGTAAGTTCATTACTGTTCAGTCCTGCTCTTGAATCAGATACTTTGTCTGTTGATTCAGCAATAACAATATCTGCTTTTGTCATATCATTATTGGGCGCAGTTACATTGCTTACCGTCACAGGCGGTTCACCAATATAAATATCAGAAGCCATAATCTCTTTTATCATTGCTTTTATATAAATAACGGCATCATCCATCTTATCACTGGCAAAATCATTTTTTAATTCAATTATTTTTCCTTCACTTGTAACAACCATTAACTTTGTTGATAAGAATTTTCTTGTAACCTCAAATGATATAATTGAATTGTAATCCAACATACTAATTTCATTTTGTTCATCAGTATATAATATTCCCTTATTAGTTAAAGCAAAACCTTGTTCATTACTTAAAAGAGTATCTTTCATTGTAAAGAACAATACCTCTGTGTCAGAATCTTTATCATTAGGCATAAAAACCTTATGAGCTGCTTCTAATTCTGGCACATATCTTCCCCTTACGATTTGTCTAGTTTCATTTAATGAGCGATAATTCTTTACATAGGAAGTATATTTAAAGCAACTTTCAACATTACAACTAAGTTTCACATTAGCCATATACTTATCAAGTTTACAGAATAAATTATCATAAAACTTGTTATCTGTAAGTCTTCTTATTGATCTCTGTATATTTTCAGGGTATTGTCTTTCACTTAATAATTCAATAAATCTAGGTCTGTTTAATATAGAAAAATCATTATTAATCGCAGAAGATAATTCATTAAAAGCTTCATTTACTATCTTATTATCTTCTGCTATTTTAATCAGTTTTGCCTTTTTAGACTCAGCTTCACTAATAAATTTTCCAATTATTTCATAATCATTATAGTTATGTACAGAAGCAGCTAACTTATCAATTATCAATCCTAAGTCATCTAGTGATTTAAACTCATTAATTATTGTATTAATTGATGCATCCGTTGCTTTCTGTGATACTAATTCATTCCAATCACTATTAGCTGCAACATAAAGATTATAAACTGGAGCCATATATAAGTCTTTTTCAAATTTTTCTAAATAAGTTAATATATCACATAAATCCCCATTATTATTAAAATACTGATCAGAAAATACAAAATACTTAACTATAAATAATAAAGAATATACAGGCTGCTCTTCTCTTAATTTTTTTGCAGCGATAATATAGGAACTTGCATCCTTTTGCTCTAACTCATATTTGATTATTTCGTCTGATGTTTTACCATTAAACATGGTATCGTTTTCTATTGTAAGTGAAATAAAATCATCTTTAGTAATCTTCTTATTATTTTTATATGCCAGTATTAACCCTTCTGCAATTTTTAATTGTTTTTCTGTCAAGCTCACATCAACTTCAATTTTCAGAAGATTCCCACATACATATTTTATTATTTTTGCAAATTCTATCTTTTCGGCTTTAATGTCAAAAATTTTATCAATCTCTGAATATGAATTTGCTACAGCCAGATATTTTTTCAAATATTCTGTAGTATCGGTATTTAATGTTGCAAGAAACTTTTCATAATCCTCTGTCAATATTTTCTGTCTCACAGGATCTGATGAGTATTCTGGTTTTTTAGCAGCGATTTTATCCATTAACATTTGCTCATGTTTTTCATCATACTCTTCCAGATACTTATTTTTATCTAAAGAGAAATTATCAAGTATTTTTTCAAAATCTTCTCTGCTTCCAGAAATACCACCTTCTATTATCTGATTAATAGATGAAAAAATATTTATTCCATTCATGGCAGCAAGTGCATATAAATTTCCATCTGAATCACCATAATTGCTTATGGCATATTCATAATATTTTTTATTTGTTGGATCTGTTTCCAATGCCAATAAAAGATATCTAAGCGGTTCACTTGCATTTTTGCATTTTTCAAATAGTTCTTCTCCGCTGAAATCATAATCAAAAAGTTTGCTTACTATTCCTGCTTCTTTTAGAATATCCATAATTTTTTTGCATATTATTACTGAACCTTTTTTATTTTCGCTCTCCAATACCTTATTGTATAATTCTTTTAATTCATCAGAAGATATAATACCCTCTAATTTTTTCCCATAATTATCAATGCATTTATCTGCTAATTTTTCTCTTACATGCTCAAATATTTCTATCTTTTCTTCTTCATCTGCTTCAACATACTCCCTAACATCACTACTATATTCATTATATTCCCTCTTAGTATCATCCATTGTTCCATATGCAATTGTCCCCATAACAACATCACCAAGTGTAATTGGAGAAAATAAATTTTCCTCTGCTGTTTTCTTTGATTTAATTGTATTTTTTAGTACATTTGCATTTTTACAGTCCGCATTAAATTCATCTACCAATTTATCCAATTCTATCTGCTGGTAATCATATGATGATTTAATATATTCAACTACATTATTAATATAATTATTATATTCTGTATCTTCAAATATATCTTTCAGGAAATCTTTGTAACAAAAATCACTTTCTATGTCAACATCCCAATTGTCAGCCACAAAATCTTCTATTACGCCACTTAAAAACATAAGATTTGACTGATAGAAACCTATAATATCTTTTATTATTTCTTTTTCATCAAGTGTCTTATCCTGATAAACATTTTGCAATTCATCATAAAGCGTTGAATATATTAATCTAGACCGTTCTAAAATGCATGGTATTTTACTTTGCACAAACATATATGTATATTTGTCATCATCAAATTCAAGAGTTTTATTATATATAGAAATGGATTTATTATAATATTTTCTTAAATCTAAATCTAATTTCTCATTATAAATATTATCATAATTTAAAACTTCATCATAACTGCATCGTCCATGTGCATAGTACACTCTGCAGTTATCAATAGTCTCTCTAGCCTTCTGTATATTTTCCTCTGTGCCTTTACCTCTGCAATACAAATCACTAAGAATAATTCTTTCATCATCATCACAACTATTTTGTATATTATTGAAGAGTTTTGTATATAGTTTATCTGATTTGCTTAGGTCATATTTCTTAAAGCCATAGTTTTCATATAATCTTGCTAATAAATAATCTTTTATACTACCATCTTCTGCATTATTCAGAATTTTAAGAATCCCACTATAATCTTTCCATAAATTTAATATAAAACATTTTTCTATCCAGAATGTGTCATCTAATTCATTCAGATATTGTAAAGCGATAGATTTATCTGGATTTACAAACCTATTATCAGAGCTTACCATAGCCAAAGCAAATGCAGCTCTTTTTTCCCCCATATTCCATGCTTTGTCCAATAATCTTACTCCTGCATATTGCATATCTTTAGACTTAAAATCTTCTTTTACAATTATATTAAAATCCAATTTAGTAAATTCATCTGGTAATTCTCCATTATCATTTTGCTTATAATTATAATCAAGATTTAATGCCCATAATTTAGCTGCATCATCATCCAAAAAGCATAAGCTCATACCTATTTCATATGTTGCTTTAGCATTTTCACCGGCAATACTTAATAATAAATCTAATCCTTTTTTTATGTTCTCTTCGTCTCTTGTATTAACATAATACTTTCCTAATACTAATCTTGCATTCTTATTAACTTCTAATTCTTCCTCTAATAAACTTATAGCTAAATCCTCATCTTTATCAATTAAAACTCCTTGCAAGTACAATTCAGCTAATTTAACTTTGGCATTTGAATTATTCAATTTTGCTGATTTTTTTAACCAATCAACATATGACTTATTATTCTGTTTATTTTTATAATATACTGCTAATTCATATTGTGCTTCAGCATCATTCTCATATGCTCTTAATTCAAGTTCTTCAAAATTCTTATCCATATCAATATCCTACTTTCCTAAAATTCTGCTTTTAACCCAAACATGAGGTTTTGTCGTACCACTTAAAGTTTTACCTCTTCTAGGACATGTACCCGGATCTGGTCTTCCTTGTGTAATAGTTCTCGTTCTTGTACTTCCGCACCATGAACATTTATATTCAATAACTTTCAAACTTATCTCCTCCTTATTTATAATTTTCTCTACTAAATACCTAAAATTATTTTAGTACAAATATTTACTAAAATCAATAGTAAAGATTTGTACTTAGTATAATTAAAGAAAAGGGTTCAATCGGAGGATATATCTTATTGGATTACATTCGCAGAATTAGAGATTTAAGAGAAGATTCTGACTACACACAAGAGTATGTTGCCCATGTATTAGGTACATCGCAAACTATGTATGCACGCTATGAACGAGGTGCAAATGAATTGCCTATTCGACATTTAATCTCATTATGTAAGCTCTACAATGTGTCTAGTGATTATCTTTTGGGATTATCAGACCAAAAATAAGAATGGTAAATATGAATTAATCATTTGCCATTCTTATTTTAATCCCCCATCGTGTTAGTAACTCGTATTGGTATCAAACAAGCTATCTATGAGGCTTTATTAAACATAAGCTCTCTTAACCACATTCCTCATCATCTCTCCTCAGAAGTGCCTAAAAAGGTGTCATAAGCGCAAAATAAATATTATATAAGAAAATCCTGAGCAATCATTCATATGACCACTCAGGACTTAATCATTATCTGTTTTAAATGTATTTCCTATCTAGTAATTATCTCAACTAACAAAAAGTGACTTTTGCAGTTTCTCGGTTGCCCTCCTACGATTCTCTTCATAAGACCCTATATACACATCATAACTAGTAACGATACTAGCATGTCCTAACAGGTATTGCAAATCCTTAGCACCGATTCCTTCGCTTGCCAAAATGCTTCCATATGTGTGTCTAAGAACATGCAGACTTTTGTATTCAATATTTAATGACTTCATAAATGTTCTATATTTATCACTAATCTGCCATACCCTTACAGGATTCATCTTATTGTCTGTTAAAAGATAAGCTGAATCATTGAAACGTTTCTTATTTCTCTGTTGTTTGAGTAAGCTCATAAGTTCATCCATTACATATATCTTGCGGTATCCAGAATATGACTTAGGTTCTTTCTCGTAATCTTTATCTCCAGCTGCCACCCTAGCATGACTAATATTGATTGTTCCTGTATCAAAATCTATATCCTTCATCTGAATACCTGCTATCTCACTTCTACGTAGCCCACACAGAAGAGCGAGTTCAATTATTAGTTTTGTATTCTCATCCTCACACTTATTAACCTCTTGAAGTATGTATCTTGCTTCCTGTATCGTGTATGGTACTATTTCTTTTGGCTTTGTTTTTTTCACAATAACATCCTTGGCTGGATTTTTTATAAAGTCAATGTATTCAAGCTTCTTCGCCATCTCTAGCATTGCTGAAACCAGCATAAGATAGTTCAATTTTGTTTTTGAACTCACCCCTTCCCCTTCCATTTCATCAATATATAGCTGTAATGTTTTCATCTTGATATTTTCTAATCTACATTCACCAAGAGATGTGACTATACCATGTTTTTTGTTATATAAAAGGCTCCTATCACTCGCTTGAGTACTTGGAGAATGCCATTTATCACTTATTTCAAGATATATTGGTACAAACTCCTTCAACAAGATGTGTGAACTACTGGCATTAGATTGCAAAAAATATTCTCTCTCCTTTTCAGCCATAAACCTCTTAATATTTGCCTTTGATGTATTCTTTGGAAATACTTTACTTCCACGTTTTCTTTCTCCGTTATAGCTATAGACCTCAAAGACAACTTTTGAACGACCATCTGGTAGTACTTGTATATGTGCCATTTCTTTTCCTTTCTATCATTCTTAACCATTATATCGAAACATCAGACATATTGTTGATATATACCGAAACCTTATAACACCTGACATATTCTGTATTATCAACAATAAGTTTCGATGTTTCGATATTTTTACAATCTCCTATACTTCATCTACGATTGTTAGCTTGTCTCTTTTACTTTTATTATTTATTATCTTTATTCTTTTACAAGTTCGTGTGCTGGTTACAAAAATTTCCAGTCCACAATCCCTTAAATTACTTTGTATTGCATTAATCCTTCTGCTTAGCGAATTTACCGCCGTTGGGAATCCGTTAGATGTTGTATCAAGTTTATTATCCATTGCAACTCTTTTTAATTCTTTATATAACTCAGCATATGGTGCTTCATACTCTTTTCTGTATTCCATAAATATTAACAATGCTTTGCCTACTGTATTTTCATCAAGCAACTGGTCATTGATTTTCTTAGAATTATGAGCAAATAAACTATCAACATATGACTGCTTATATCCTAATACTTTTCCTACCTTTACCGCCCATACATAGAAATCACTAAGTCTTGTTGAATTCTTCATATCTACTGGCTCATCATCCAACATTGCCTGCCCAATTATATGCATGCAAAGCAATAAGATATTGGGTAACTCTTTATTGAACTGGTTATTCAACTCTTTCTCAGTAATCATTTTATCAGCTGTAATCCTAGTAAGATTGAATTGTATAGTACGGTCAAGTAGATCCTCTGCAAAAATCAAAGGACTTGTACCATTTATCATTACTATTGATTTAAGATTAAATGTTGTCTCATGCGAATTTTCATACAGAGTTCTTCTAGTCTGAGTGCCATTGGTAACGGCTCTACAAAGAGTATCACTAATATCAGCTTTAATATATGACAGATTATCAAAAACACAGACTGCGGAATTGTTTAGTCTCATATATAATCCATCTCTGTCTGTAGGAATCGAGCATAGGTCTAAATTCTTAGGCTCAAGAATTGTTTCAAAGAATCTTGCCATTGTAGACTTCGCACTTCCCTTTTCAGATGACACCAGAATCAACGGCATTGGTGTTATATCACTGGTGAATGCAACACACAGGTATATAGCGAACAATGCAACATCCTTATCATTAGCAAAATTAAAGAATCTCTTGATATATTTTAGCAGTTTTTTATAATCCTTAACTTCATCTTTTGGATTAATCATTACCTGTTTGCTGTATAACTTATCATGCTTAAACACAATGTCTTTATTCTTTAGTACCTCAACCTTTCCATCCTTTATTGAAGCAACCATATTGGGGTTCAACTCATACAATATATGTTTATCGTTTATTGTACAGAATCTTTTATGTATTTTCTTTATTCTATCATTTTCGTATGCCTTAATAGCTATATAATCAAGTGGCTTATTCATATCATTAGTTTTTAACAACATTCCTACCTTCACCATTAGCTTTTGTATTATCAGCCTTAATTCATAAGAATGTAGCTCATATATCGAATATGTATCATTCTTTTTATCATAATATCTACAGTAAATAGTGTTGTATTCATCCCTGAATGCCTCAAGAATATTATTGTCAAAGGCTTCTTCCAGTACATTAATTAATGATACGTTCTTATCTCCAGTATTTTTACTTTCCGATATTCTCTTATCTTTAGTATTATACTGTTCTCCTGTTTTAGCGAAGTACAGCTGATTCCAACTTACATTATTTTTCTTGCATGAATCATGGTGACACCGGGCAACGATATGCTTTGGCTTAAAAAAAATGTATGCTCCATCTGTATGCTCATTAGAGAAAGGGCACTGCTTTAAATTAATCAAATAGCCGTTACCATATTCCTTTGTATCTCTTACCTGCAATTCATTCTCTGCAAGCCACTCCTGAAATTCCTCTATATTATCATCAAACATTATATCAACTCCTTTTTTAAACTAGCAACTTCCAATAGCTCTTCCTTAGTTACATTTACTGGTAGTTGTGGATATTTTATTATCTTTGAATATGTATATGGTCTATCAGGAAGCGAATCGCCCTTCCTGCTTATCGTGCCAGCCAGCTTGATTATTCTCGGCGGGTCGCATACTGAAGTATCTACGGAAGCCTTATTATCAGAAAATATACTGTCTAGCGTTTCAAGTACTGCCTTTATAAGTTCCTTGTTTTCTTTATTTACAGGTAATTCTTCAAGATAGTAGTCTGCTGTGTAACCGTTTCCGCTCATAGAAATTATAGGTGTCGTGAATCTAAAATTTTTGAGAAATTCCATTACCTGTAAAAGCATTTTCTTTGCATATTTTCTTTCTCTATCAGTCGCCTGTATTCCTGATGGTCTTTTCGAATCTATATCAATATGTAAAAAAATATAGGCTTGAACATCACTCTCACTTGTGCAATTCGTTGTATCAGTTCTTAATCTATTATCGGCTCTAGCTAGAATAGCCGGATTTAGCTTTTGTAAAGACATATAAATAGTTTCATCTTTCCATCTAGCTCTTATATCTTCCCAAGCCTTATTGTAATTATTATAGTAACCGGATACTGTTCTACCTTTATTAAGCCTTGACTTCAATATTCTTAGCTCTACAACTCTTCCCTGTAACTGGTATGCATTAACGGTTTTGAAAAATTCGTTCTTTTCATCATTCATATTTGCTTTTATGCTTTCTTTCATCACATTTTCCTTTCAGCAAGCTATAGTACAAATATATATTCATACCATAGCTTGTTACTTTTATCTTTTAATCAATAATCTGAGAAATCGTCATCTTCATCATCAACAATTTCTGAATGTTTATGTTCCTCTGTAGTGTATTCTTCTATTACTGGCTCTAGCTCTCCATAATCGTAAACACTAGCACTCATTTTATATGTAAATTTTCTGTCGTCAGGCATTTTGTCTGCTTTATATATTTCTGCAATTCTTACAGGGTTATATTCTCTATATATAGGCGAGTTCGGCTCTAAAAGCAGTTTTACCTGTATGTTAGTAAAACTGGATGGATATATTTTTCTTTCTTTAACCAGTCCTAAATTTTCGCATATTCTATAGATTTTTGAACCCTTGTAATATTTTGCAGGGTAAACAGACTCAACTTCTACAATTCTTGATTCATTACCACTATTAAGGCGAACTCCTACAATTACCTTTACAAATAGTTCTCCTGTCTTTACTGACTTTATAGTATACATCTGTTTGCCAATTCCATAGTATTCTCCTGGAGTTACAACCTCTTTATCATCAATATTCCATACTATCTCATTACAGTTATTGCTTGAAGAATCTTCTGTATTAGTTCTATTCATATCTCGCCTCTTAGTTATTTTCATCATTTGTGTTTACCTCACATTTCTTTAAAATGACATAGTTCACATTTTCTTTTTGCTTAATCTCATAATTAGTGATTGTGTTACACACACGTTTATCATAATTGAGCTTAAGAACAGAATTTATAAATCTCACAAAATCTGAACTATAATATATTAGCTTGCTGCCATTTCTCTTTAATGTTATTGCACTCATCTTTGGCGATATCTGTTCTGCACAGAGTATTACTGTTCCCTTAAGCACATTGCATGCAACATATACTGTCTGATTTTTAATGCCTAATATTTCTTGAGTCTTAGCTGATAACTCCATTCTCTTGCCATTGTCGCTATACACAAATGTAGCAATGCCATTTTTACTCCTTGAGCTTTCTTTTTTCTTATATAGCGGTGCTTCATATCCTTCAAGCTCATCCTGTTGATTGAATTTTTCTGTTTTCTCAATGATTAACTGATTCTTATTTTCATCCATATTATTTATCCTTTCAGCAACTTCTCTTAAACTCCGGCATTTAAGAGGAGTTGCATTTTTATTTACTATCTTTGAGCTCTCATCAAGTATGATTGAATTATATATTGTCCTTTGCACAATATATGCTACATATTTCTTTGAAAAAAAAGGCAGTAATTTCCTATCAAATAGAAAATTACCACCTTTTTGCCCTCTAATCTTCTTGCCAAAATTTTAATCAATTTTTATATAAATATACTTTTCTACACATCATAATCAGCTTAAAATTCCCTTAAAATTCTTATTCGTTCCCATTAAACGCTTTATAGTTATGCCTTCACTTCTATACAAATTTATTAATTCTGTATTCAATGGTGAACTTAATAAATATATATCCATATCTTTGTTATTTTTTATTACCATATCCATTTCTTGTTTACATTCATGTGCAATCTCCTCAATCATTCCTAATGTTTCAAAATCAAGATTCTTATTATACAATCTATGCATATAATCTGAATATTTCTTTCGTTTTATTCTAGGTCTTTTCGTATCGCTACTTGCTCTATTCTTATTTCCCTCTCGTATATAATAGGACAGATATATATCATCATAATTCTTTTCCTGACCTCCACATGAAATTCGAAAAATTATATAATTTCCATTTCTATTTTCTACCTCTAGTTTCACATTATTATTAACCCAATCAACATAATATCTTTTTGCATATTTCTCTATTGAGCTACGCAGTGTAAAAGAATCCTCATCTAATATTTGAATATAGTCATGCTCATTATAAAACAGCTTCATATTCATCAATATTTTTGAAAATACATCTGCTCTTACCGCATTATATTTATTTTCCGCACCATATAAAGACAATGCTATCTGAATTAATCCTTTTTCTTCAATTAATCCTCTTAATCTATCTCTATCAATATTATCATCATCAATAAAGACCTGATTGACACGCCTTATACTACTTGTAAATGTCTTTTCACAAACATTCTTTTTCTCTACCAATTCAAATATCTTACTTTCATTATACTTTTGAGAAATACTATTCAAACTTACTAATGAATCACTTTTGCCTTTCTTTTGTTCATCATAAAAAATATATCTTGCCAACTGCTTATTTTGTGGAAGATATTTATACAAAATTTTTATTTTCTCTATCTTATCCATTTTTATCTCCATTATATTTTCTTATCAGATTAATTTTGATACAGTTTATATTCATTATAGTGTAAACATATATCACTAACAACTGTACTTAACCTTGTGAAAAAAAATATACATCATACAAGTAAAGGCAGATAGGAAATATTCTTCCATCTGCCTTACAACACTAGTTTCTCTTTAGTATTCTTCTGCCCAAAGCATTGTCGCATATGCTCCATCATCTATTACATATACTTTACCTTCTACATAGTTGCCATCAACAGAAGCAAATTCATATTCTGCCCTATATTCAGGCACTTCCTGTTCGTGAATGATTACCTGTTTCCATTCATTTTCTTCACCCTTTCTTTTACTGAATCTGAATATCTGCAAATAGTCCAACTTATGTGTCTTTCCTGCTTGTCTAATCATTTCCCACATAAGAATCCTGTACTCTAAAGGCATTCTCTCATTGATACCTTTTGTTTCATATCTTTCCTTATCAAACATCTTATCACTCACTTCTTGTATTATATTATTTTTATTGTCAACACTTCTCATATAGTAGAGAATGTGACCTCTTTCATATCGTCAGAATCAAGAACTATCTGCTCTGAATAGTACATTTTCTTTACTATATCCACAGCCTCCTCAATAGACTCTGCTTTTATATGTTCTATCCTTGATAGTTGTTCTTTTACTTCAATATCATATTCTCTTTGCATACAGCACCTCCTAGCTTGTCTTAATCCACTTTGCTTCCATATCTTCTATTACAGACCTTTTCTTGTCCTCATATGCACAGGCATATGTATCCAAGGTGGTAGAAGCGTCTGCATGCCCCAAGATACTCTGTACAGACTTGATATCTGCATTATTCTTGAGTGCCAATGAAGCAAATGTATGTCTCAGTGCATGAAGATTAAGATATCTGATTTCATCAGCATGTGAATCCAGGAATTCCTTATATTCATTGGACAATGTTTCACTTCTTAATGGATTTCCACAATCATCCGTAAATAGAGCCTTTGAATCCACAAAATCTTCTCCTTTTGCAAACATCTTCTTGTAGTAATCGCTTCTTGCTTTCTTTATCAAAGCACATAGTGTATTAGTTATAGGAATTACCCTTACACTACTAGCAGTCTTAGTTTCCTTTACCACGCATTTCCCTCTATGCTGGTATACTCTTGCCTTATTGACATTGATAGTTTTTTCTTTCAGGTCTATATCATCAAATGTCAGTGCGTTCATTTCAGACCTTCTCATTCCAGTTGTTACAGCAAGATATATCAACAATTTCACATTGTCACATGCGTCCTTGTCTACCAGTTCCAAAAGCTTCTTTACTTCGTCTTCGTTGTATGACTGAATCTGCTTCTTTACAATCTTTGGTGCAATTACATCACCTACGAAATTGTATGACTTATTTATATAGTGTAATTGCATAGCTTTGTCTATTACTCCGTGTATACACATTATTCTGTTTTTTACAGTCTTAGCCGACAGTCCACTATCAACAAGAAAGTCCACATATCTTTGTAAATGTATTGCATTCAGTTTTGACAACTGGATATCACCTAGAAATTCAAGAAAACCATTTTTCTTGTTGTAAGCCATCTGCATATAGTTACTGCTTGTAGTTGGACTAAGATGTTTCAGATACGAATCCTCATATATTTTAAAGAACTGTCTGAATGATAACCTATCATAGTTCAAACCTACATCATCATCCTCATACTGCTTCTCCACAGTTCTGACAAATGCCTTTATTTCCTTCATATTCGTATTTTCAGGAAATGTTTTGCTCTTTCTCTTCCTTATACCATTGATAGTTCTCACTTCATACATCACTTTATATCTCTGTTGCTTAGTTCCTTCGTCTATTACAACTATATGTGCCATTTTTACATCTCCTTTGCTACAAAAAAAGACAGACAGGATATTACTCCCATCTGCCTTGATTTCTGATTACATCTTACAGTCTTACTCTTACTTTCTTTCCAGTCTTTGCTATTGAGTATGCCACTACGCTAGTTGTAACACCCTGAGCAAAAAGCTGTGCCGCTGTAATCGTTCCTGCAGTTATTAATGAAAATATCATATCTAATTCACCTCCTTTCGTATTTGGGGAAATTTTTTGCAAATCTTGTGAAAGTTTGCGAAAAGCATTCAACCCCTACTGAATAGACAGCTTCTTTGTACTTTCGCAAACTTTCTGAAAACTTACACAAATTTTTTCTTCATGCTGCAATCATTTCTGTTGCTGCAATGACTGCTATTCCAACGCACAATCCTAAACCGAACCACTGCATACATCATCACTTCCTTTCCTCATTAGTCATCCTGTTTCTTTCTGATTCTTCTTTTGACCGTATTATCATCAGGATTCTTCTCAACAAGTCTTGCTGATATCTTTAGCATTTCATCATTTACATCTAATGGTACAAGATTCCATCGTTCATCCCCATGTCTAAGTCCTAAGTAAAGTACATGTGTCGGATCTGAACCAATCGTATCAATATATTCAGAACTTATCTGATATACTCTGTCCTTAGCCTTACTATTACTGATAGCTTCGAGCAGATTTTTCTTTAAAGTATTAGTAGTCTTATTACTGCTGTGTGAACTGCCATATGCAATTATCAGCTTGTATTCTCCTGCAGTATTGACAGCCTGTGTAATGTACTCAAAGTTTTCCTTGTCATATGTCAGCTGTGATGTAGTAGGCTTTCTGTCAAATACTTCTGAATACAGATTCATAATCCTTACCTCATTTAATCCAAGTTCTTTCATATGATTAATCAGATGTAACTGTGTACTGTCAATCTTTGTAATATTATCTCCATCAACTGTCGGATACAGACCTATAAGAATTGCTTTGTCACCTTTAAACCCGTCTATCGTTTTCTTAATCTCATATGTATGATTTCCCTGATAGACAACTTCTGTTATCAACTGTTCTTTCTTACTTTCCATAGAAAACCTCCTTAGTCTTAGATTTGTAAAAGAATCCCCAGTAAGCATCTGTACCTATGAATGCCCTTATATGCCACTCAGAACCATTTTCTGCACATATCAGGTCGTCAAACTCATAGTCGCCTTCAATCAGGTTATACTCCCTGAGACAATCCTTGTATGTATCACTGTCGATACCATCATCATCCGTCAGTATATAGAAGTTTCCACATGCACCATCTTCAAAACATTCTTCTACAAGTCCAATGTGATACTTTGCATTATCTATCACCTTCTGTGGAATGCCTGCACAAGCCTGTATAACCTCTTGGAGCTCTTTTTCACTCCTAAATGTATATTTCATGCCAGCCTCCTATTCCACAATGCTTA
>OGLQ01000101.1_pt1 | contig 91889 bp, 117 predicted proteins | sample 1572941 | NCBI WGS metagenome assembly OGLQ01 (sample SAMEA2581891, study PRJEB24529) | metagenome | biome: Human gut stool | place: China | collected 2011
ACTGCAATAAATAAAAGCGGAACTGCCAGCCAGCCGATATCCCAGTATTTTCCACCGGAAAACGGAATCAGCATAGACATCGGAATGTCTGCCACTTTAAACACGTAATATGCAAAAATTGCTGTCACCACCAGCTGGAGTGCCATCTTCTGTTTCGGATACAGACCGTCTGAACGTTTCATCACAACCTTCAGATAATCATCCAGAAATCCAATCAGACCAAAACCAAGCGTCAGAAACAGGATCGGAATCACTTTCGGATAATCTTTTACATAAAACAGGGACGTGATAACGACACTGGCCAGAATGATAATTCCTCCCATGGTCGGCGTTCCTGCCTTCTTCAAATGAGACTGTACTCCCTCTTCCCGTTCTGTCTGTCCCATTTTCAGTTTTCTAAGGAATGGTATTACGATCGGTCCGAGCACCAGGCTCAAAGCAAACGATACCAATACCGGTATTACTACATGATAACTCATACTTCCACCTCTTCATCTCTTTTGTTTCAATATCTCAATTAGTATACCGCATTACCTACTGTTTTTCAATCCCGAGATATGGAAGGACATTGTCAAAAATACTGCGAAGGACCGGTGCGGCGATCGTTCCTCCATAATAAATCCCCTGCGGATTATGGATCACCACCATTCCCAGTACCTGCGGATCCTCTGCCGGTGCAAATCCGATAAAGGAAGAAATGTACTTATTCGCACTTCGCGGCAGTGTCTGAGAGGTGGCTGTCTTTCCGCCGATGGAATATCCTTCGATATATGCATTTTTCCCGGACCCATTGGCAACAACTCCCTCCAAAAGTGTCTGCATCGTTTTCGATGTTTTCTCTGATACCACACCTGATCTTTCTTCATAGGACAATGTTTCCAGCACATTTCCTTCCCTGTCAAGAACGGCTTTTCCGAAATGCGGGGTAACTCTTCGCCCTCCATTGATAATGGAACTGACTGTCACTGCCATCTGAACCGGCGTAACTTGAAATGACTGTCCAAAACTGATGGTGGCAAGCTCCACCAGACCGATATTTTCCACCTGATGCATAATGGTTCCCGCCTCTCCCGGCAGATCGATTCCCGTCAGATCCAGAAGTCCGAATTGCTGAAAATAGTCATAAAACCGCTCTGCTCCGAGACGCAGACCAATATCGATAAACACCGGGTTGCAGGAATTCTGAATTCCCTGAACAAAGGTTTCACTGCCATGTCCGCCCACTTTGTGACACCGGATTCTTCTGTCTTCTACCATGCGGTATCCCGGACAGGAAAAGGTATCCTCAGGTGTCACGACTCCCTCTTCCAGGCAGGCTGCAGACGTAATGATCTTAAATGTGGATCCCGGCTCATACGTATCATTGATACATCGATTTCTCCACATTGCATTTAACGCATCCTGCAATTTTTCTCCTTCCAGTTCTTCTCCTGTATTCAATTCAAACGGATCATTGAGATTAAATTCCGGCACATTGACCATAGACAGAATTTCTCCGTTTTGCGGATTCATCAGTAAAATCGACACTCCGTCCGCCTGTTTTTCCCGCATGACTTTTTCAGCCGCCTGCTCACAATATTTTTGAATATTATAATCCATACTGATCTCCAGCGTTTTGCCGGCCACAGGCTCGATCCGGCCTTCCGCGACCGCATCCAGTTCGATTCCTCTTGCATCCGTTGTCGTGAGAATGGTTCCGTTGCTGCCTTTTAATGTCTCTTCATATTTCACTTCCAGACCAATGATCCCCTGATTGTCTCCTCCTGTGAATCCAAGCACCTTGGATGCCAGGCTGTCATACGGATAATATCGCTTATAGTCTTCATCCACCTTGACTCCATCCAGATTATACTCCCGGATCTTATCTCCCACTTCTTTTTCCACGTTGGTTTTTACTTTTTCCATGGAAGAGACCTTCTCCACTCGCTTTCTCACCTCTGCCTGATCCATTTCAAGCTCTTTTGCGAGAATTTCCGTCACCCGTTCCGGTTCCTTGATCTGACTGTGGATCACAGAAATCGTACACACTGTTTTGTTTGTAGCAAGCACAACGCCATTTCGATCCACGATTTCTCCTCTGGCTGCCTTGATCTTACGTTCCCGTTTATGCAGATCCTCGGCTCGTTTCTGATAATACTCGGCATCAAACACCATCAGATAGACCAGTCGCCCGATCAAACCTGTCAAAATCAGAAACGCGCAGGTAAACACTACCAGAATTTTCTTTTTATGATACGTTTTATTTTTCATAAAAAAACCTTACAGAAGACTTTATACAACATATTTTCTCTTCTGTAAGGTTATTCCTGTTTTATTCTGTTATTTCCGATGATTCCGGAGAGGTTGCCCAGCTATCATAATCCGGCTGGTAGTTCGGATCGATATAGGCGCCATCCTGATTACTGTAGGTATCTTCGAAGTTCTCATCGAAATCCTGCTGTACGTCTTCTCTTACACCGCTGTCCTCTGGCAGTGCATCCCCGTTTCTTGTAATGTTCAGATATGGAAATGCTTCCGCCATGATCTTCTGTGACAGCTCCAGAACATACGAACTTAATTCCTGATTTTCCACATTTGGCTCATCGATGACCACATAGATCACAACTTCCGGATTTTCCTGTGGTGCATATCCAATAAAAGAAAGCAGATAGTCTCCATTCCCTCGCGGAAGCTTCTCCGCTGTTCCGGTTTTTCCGCCAATGTCGTATCCCTCTACATTTGCCGGAACTCCGGTTCCGTCTGTCATTACCGCGCGAAGCGCTTCTTTGACACGGTCAGAAGTCTGTTTTGATACCGTTTTTCGAAGCAAAGTCGGATCGTTTGTTTCAATCACGTTTCCGTTTTCATCCTGAATCTGCTTCACCACATGAGGCTGATAATAATACCCGCCATTGATCAGAGAAGAAAATGCCGACACCATCTGTGTCATCGTTACATTGAAACTCTGCCCAAAGGAAGACGTTGCAAGATCTGTCTCCCCCATATTCTCTGCAGTAAAGATCAGATTTTCTGTGGACGCCTCTCCCGGCAGGTCAATTCCTGTGTACTCTCCAAATCCAAAGATATGCTGATACCGGATAAAATCTTCCACTCCGATCTTATCGGCCATAGCCATCAGAGCCACATTGCAGGAATTGGCGATTGCCTGATCTACATTCTCTGTCCCATGCCCTGACGTATTGTGACATTGAATATACCAGTCACCTTTCCATGTACCACCCTGGCATACATAGGTTTCCTGACCGGTCAAAGCTCCGGTCTCCAGACCTGTGGCCAGAGTAAACGGCTTGGCTGTCGATCCCGGTTCAAAGGCATCACTGACGCAGAAATTTCTCCAGAGATTGTTCATTGCATTCAGCTTATCATCATCTGACATTTTTGCCAACGCTTCCGTCGTATACCACGGCGTCAGATCTCTTGGATTATTCAGATCAAAGTTCGGGTACGAAGCCTCTGCAAGAATCTCTCCGCTGTTCGGATCCATTATGATCACAGCCGTATTCTTACTTCCCAGCTCATCCTCCCGTTCTTCTCCTTTGTGTGCCTCATTAAATTCCAGAATATATTTTTCTACAATGCTCTGCAGTGTAACGTCGATCGTGGACACTACCGTATTTCCATTCTTTGCCGCTTTCACAGTACGTTCTACTGAAGAAGCACTGTCAAAATATCCATATTCTCTTCCGTCTGTACCGTTAAGAATATCATTGTATGCACTTTCAATGCCGATTGCTCCCTGATTTCCGGATACGGAAAATCCGATCACATCACTTGCAAGACTGTTGTAAGGGTATGTACGCTGGTAATCATCCTCCAGCCAGACCCCCTGAACATTCGGATATTTTTTATCATCCTCGTCAATTTCCTGGAATTTCTTGGCATCTTCATAAGAAACGCCTTTTTTTAAAACCTCGTAACGGCTGTCCGGATTTGCCTTGATCGTATCCCTTACTTCTTCACTGTCAATACCAAAGCATTCTTCTAAAACGTCCAGTGTGGAATCGATATACTTATCGCTCTCTCCCTCGTCTGTCACAACCACCACATCCAGGATCACATTATACACACGCTCACTGGTCGCTACTTTTGTTCCGTTCCGGTCTACGATATCTCCTCGTTTATACGGAATGGTCCTGCTTCCATACTGCTGTTGGTTCAGAACGATCCTGGTATACTTTCCACCTTTGAATACATTGATATACGTAATTCTTCCGATAAGAACAACAAAAGCCAGTATAATTGCCACAAACAGCATTACCAGCTTCTTTTGCATCCTTTTCGGAAATTTTTTTGTTAAAAATTGAAATGGATTTTTTCTTCGTCTTCTTGTCATTACATCTTCCTATTTTGACACGTCCTTTGACTTTGCAAGAATCCCGTCAGATGGTATCTCATTATACTGCTTCACGTAATCACTGGTCGGGCTGTCATACTCCACCACATTACCATTCGCCGCATATACCATGCCAAGTTCATTCATTGCTTTGTCCCGGATTTCCTGCAGATTCACAGAATCTGCTGCCGCATTGTATGCCGTATCATTCGCCTCTGTCAGATCTGACAGCTCTTCCTGAAGAGCCGTGATATTTTCTGACCTCTGCACGAGTTCTGACTGGAGCTGCAGATATACGACACAGATGAAAACCGCACAAACAGCCGCCACTGTCAAAAACCCTGTATAGATCGGGCTCATATCCAATGCACGCCTGCGGTTCTTTTTCACCTGACTGCTTGTCCGTTTTTTAGGACGTACTTCCACTGCTTGTTTCTCCTGATTTGGCAATACCTTCGGCTGATGCGCTACATTTCCATAGACGTAGAACTGTCCAGATCTGTTTCCTGTATTAGATTGTCTTCTGTATGTAGTTCTCTTTCCTGCAGCCATTTGGTCTGCCCCTTTCCACGTACAATCTGCCGGGCTCTCCCCTTCCCGGCAGATTTTATTTTTTCAGATACTCACCCTCATTTTTTTCAGCTTCGTTCGAAAATGCGAAGTTTGGCACTTTTTGAACGGCTGTTATACATCAACTCTTCCTCAGAAGGAAGAATTGGTTTCCTTGTGATCACTTTTCCTTTCGATATGTTTGCACATACACAAACCGGAAAGTGACTTGGACAGGTACACGGATTTTCATTCTTTCGGAATGCACTCTTTACAATCCGATCTTCCAGAGAATGAAACGTGATAATACAGATCCGACCTCCCGGATTCAGCATATCGATCATATCATCCAGAGTCTCCCGAAGTACATCCAACTCTCTGTTCAGCTCGATCCGGATTGCCTGAAATGTCCTTTTGGACGGATGTCCGGATGTTTTCTGAAACTTCATCGGAATGGCTCTTCTGATAACTTCATTTAACTGTCCTGTTGTCTCAATTGGATGCTTTCCGCGCTCCATCACAATGTGTTTTGCAATATTCTTTGCAAATTTATCTTCTCCATAATCACGGATGACACGGTAAAGTTCCGCTTCGCTATAGTCATTGACAATGTCTTTTGCTGTCGTAGTCTGTCTCTGATCCATCCTCATGTCAAGCGGCGCATCTGTGCGGTAAGAGAAACCGCGCTCCGCCGTATCTAACTGATATGAAGACACTCCCAGATCGATTACAATCCCGTCTACCTTGTCAATTCCTATTTCATGGAGCCTCGGTTTCATATCACAATAATTGCTCCGGATTATTGTTACTTTCTCCCCGAAACCGGATAATCTGGCGCCCGCCGCTTCAATCGCGTCGGCGTCCTGGTCTATTCCTATAAATCTCCCCTTGTCACTTAAGCGGCTTGCGACTTCATATGCATGTCCTCCCCCGCCAAGTGTCGCGTCTACATAGATGCCATCCGGCTTCACCTTCAGACCATCTACTGTCTCTTCAAGTAAAACTGATGTGTGTTTAAATGCCATAGAATCCTCCATTCACTCTCTGTCCAGAATCAAATTCGGATACCGATCGCCTCCATACGTTCTGCAATCGCATCCAGATCTTCTTCACTGACCATACTGCGCTCTTCCCAAAGTGCTTTATCCCAGATCTCCACGCGGTCCTGAACTCCCACCAGGACAACGTCCTTCTCCAGATGTGCAGCTTTTCGAAGTGATGCAGGTACAGAAACTCTCCCCTGCTTGTCAAAGCTGCCTTCAGAAGCACTTCCAAAAAAATAACGCTTGAAAATTCTGGCATCCTTGTTCATCCGTGGTAAGGTATTTAATTCAGCAACAAACTGATTCCATTCGTCTTGAGAATACACAAAAAGACACCCTTCCAAGCCATTACAGATCACAAAGCTTTCTCCCAAGTCATCTCGTAATTTGGCTGGAATGATGAGTCGGCCTTTTTCATCAATACTATGATTAAACTCTCCTAATAACATCTGGAATCCCTTCTAAAAGCAGAACTCCACTTTCGCCCCACTTTATGCCACTATTCACCACTTCCTACCACTTGAAACCATTGTAAACCACCACGCCCCCTTTTTCAACCCTTTTTTCACATTTTTCACATCTATGTCACAATTCTGTAAAAATTTGGTTAAAAAAAGAACAGGCTTCCAAAACCTGTTCTCATATCATTCTTTATTCTTTTATTCGCCAAGTCCGCTCAGATAATTATTCACCGCATCATAATTCACTTCTGCCACTTCCCGTTCCTGCTTTGACTCATGAGACACATATGCGGAATATCCGAGCCATCCCACCAATGCCAATGCAGCCAGTGACAGTACACACTTTCTGACAATGTTCATAATGCGCTGCTTTTTCATGTTCTTCTTCCGATTCGCCTTTTCCTGTTTATAGCGGTCTACTTTTTCCTGACTCATATCTAAAAGCTCCTTTGTCCCCTATGTATTTGACAGCTTCTGTCCTGCACTCTTTCTACATAGTGTACCACATCCGACTCTAAACTACAACAATAATTCCTCCGTCATTGGCATAAACCGTACTGATCCCGGATGTATCTACGATAAAACTGGACTTCACTGCAAACCGTTCTTTTAAAAGGCGCTGCACTTCTTTTGCTCTCTCCTCACAGTTACAGTGTGCAATAGCCAGAATCTTATCTCCTGCATTAACCACATCTGCTGCCACGCAGTCCGCCATCTTCACAAGTGCTTTTTTCATGCCTCTCGCTTTTTCCTTCTGACAGATCGTTCCCTGCGGAGTAGATCCCATGATCGGTTTGATATTCAAGGCTCCCGCTACCAGTGATTTGATTCCCGTAAGTCTTCCGTTCTTTCTTAAAGTATCCAGATTCTCCAGTACAAAATAAGTGTGCTGCTCCTCAATATAACACTCTACACTTTCCACAACTTCTTCGAACGTCATCCCGGCCTTTTCACACTGCTGAACCTTCAATGCGATCAAAGTCTCTCCTACTGAAGCGGAGCGTGAATTAAATACATGAATCTGTTTTTCCCCATATTCTTCTTCATACAGATTTTTTCCAAGAACCGCACTGTTATATGATCCGCTCAATTCTGCCGATAGTGTCACCACATAAATACGTTCGGCATCGCAGTGATAACTTTCCATATATCTTTCCGGAGACGGACAGGATGTCTTCGCACAGGATGTACTTTCTGCAATCTTTAAAAGCAGCTCTTCCTGCTTCAAGCTGTCATCATCTGTCCACTGAGTGTCTTCTATCTGAATTCCGAGAGCAACGTGTTCAAATCCTCCGTCTGCTTTCATCTCCGGCGTAAATTCTCCGCAACTGTCAACAATTACTTTATAGCTCATGTCTTTCCTCCCAAACCACACTTTCTTTTTCCACCATCTATTATATGTGGTTTTCAATACTACGTTACTTAATATACCACACTTTGTGTCGGATGAAAAGACATTTTTATATCTTTTGCTTTTCCTATTCTGTCTGAAGCTTAATTCTCCTGGATACACTCAGGGCAAGTCCCATCTCCGTCATCAGGAACAGAACCGAAGTTCCTCCATAACTGACAAACGGAAGCGTAACACCCGTTGTCGGGATCATGTTCGTTACAACCATGATATTTAAGATCACCTGCAGCGCGATATGTGCAAAAATTCCGGTCACGATCAGTGAGCCGTACAGATCCGGTGCATTTCTTGCAATAAACATCAATCTATATAGAAGAAGTCCGAACAGGATCAATACTACGATTGCTCCGAAAACGCCAAGTTCTTCGCAGATAACGCTCAGAATCATATCATTCTGCGCTTCGGGGATCATACCAAGCTTCTGCGTGCTGTTTCCAAGACCTTTTCCGAAGAATCCCCCGGATCCGATCGCATACAGTCCCTGAAGCACCTGGAAGCCGGTGCCATCCGAGTGCCCTTCCGGATCCAGCCATGTTGTGATTCTTCCGATTCGGAAATTATCACTGTTCGTCGCATAAACCGCAAGTATGGCCACTATCACGATCAAAATTCCTGCTCCGATGGCAGCGATCATCAAAAACGGCTTTGTCTTCGGATGTGCCACAAAAATCAAGACACAGGTAATCGCCATTACGATCACGGCAGTACTTAAGTTGTCTGTAAGAATAAACACTCCACCTGCTGCCACCCCGCCATAGATCAGAAGTCTCCGGATTCCAAGCCAGTCATTGACTTTTCTTCCCATCTTACAGATCTCACAGGAAATAAACAAAACAATCGCGATCTTTGTAATCTCAGATGGCTGCAATGTCATATTTCCCGGAAGCTGGATCCATCGTCTGGCTCCATTGATCGTTGTTCCAAGAGGCGTCTGCACCAGCGCCATCATAATCATGGCAAACACATAGATTTCAAAAGAAAAAGCTCCATAAACATGATAATCAATCCTGGAAACGATCAACATAACTCCAAAACTGCCCGCACTGATCATTGCCTGTTTGATAAAATAGGACATGTCATCCTGAAAATCCGCCTGAGCGCTGTACGCACTGGCACTATAGAGCATAATCAGTCCAAAGCAAGTCAAAAATATAATGACCAGCATCAGATTATAATCAAAATACGTGGTCGGCACACTGCTTTGCGCAATCTCTCTTTTCTCCCGTTTCTGTCTGGCAGAACGTCTGCTTTTCGTTTCCCCCTGCTCTCTTCTGCGAATCGGCTGTACCGTTTTGCTGCTCATAACATCTCCCCTGTTTTTATTTTACTCGGTTATCTTGCGCTCATTGCCGGATGCACCGGTTTTCCATGTTCAAAAAACCGGTCATACCATACAAGGAAAATGTAGACAGTCCAGATCTTCCGACTGTTATCTGTCTTTTCATTTGCATGTTTTGCATGCTTGTGTTCATCCAGCATTTTCACAAGAAGCTCTGTATCAAAGAATTTTTTTGCCGCATCAGAAAGAAACATTTCTTTTACCCGATTGTAATACGCATCTTCTTTGAGCCATACCCGGATCGGAATCGGGAATCCCAGTTTCTTCTTCTCTGCAGTCTTACTGCGGATCACCTTTTCTGCCGCCCCGCGAAGTGCCACTTTTGTCTTCGGTGCTCTCACTTTATAATGCAACGGCAGTGTCTGGGCAAGCTCCAGTACTTTTTTATCCAAAAACGGGACACGCACTTCCAGAGAATTGGCCATTCCCATCTTATCCCCCTTCATCAGAATATCATGTACCAGCCAGAGATGCATATCCACATACTGCATCTTGGTCACAGAATCCTTGTCTTTCACGCGCTCATACAGTGGTGCAGTCACCTTCTGAATTCCCGGCTTGCAGCCTTTTTTCAAAATACGGTTCGCTTCTCTCTCTGTAAAAATATTCGTCGCATTGGCAAAATAACGTTCTTCCAGAGTTTTTCCGTGACGCATCAGGAAGCCTCTTCCTTTCATGCCTCTTGGAAGGCATCTCTCTGCAAAATTTCCAAGCATTCGTCTGATCGGCATTGGAATTTTATTAAACGAAGTATGCTCCAGAGGCTCACAGTAAATATTATATCCTCCGAACAATTCATCCGAACCTTCTCCGGACAGCACTACCTTTACCTTCTTCGCTGCTTCCTGACTCAGAAAATAAAGTGCGATCGCCGCAGGATCTGCCACCGGTTCATCCATATAATACTGGATATCGGACAGATTGTCCCAGTATTCCTGTGGAGTGATGACTTTTGCATCATTTTTCATGTTGATGCTTGCTGCAAACTCTTTCGCATCCTGAATCTCGCTGTATTTTCCTTCGTCGAATCCAACGGTAAAGGTACGATCCACCTGACCTAAATATGTCAGATAACTGGAATCCACTCCACTGGACAAATAGGAAGCAACTTCTACATCACTGATCTTGTGCATCTCCACAGACTCTTTCATGACTTTTTCAATGTCATCTACAACTTCTTCAAAGGATTTTGTCGTATCTCCTGTGAAATTCGGTTCAAAATACCGTTTGATCGTCATTTTCCCGTTCTCATAAACGAAATAATGGCCCGGCTGTACACAGAACACGCCTTTAAAGAACGTCTCATTGGTCGGAACAAACTGAAAAGACAGGTAATTTCCCAATGCATCTTCATTAAACACTTTATCAAACTTCGGATGCTCCAAAAAAGATTTGATTTCTGATCCAAACATCAATGTTCCATTCATCTGCGCATAATAAAGCGGCTTAATACCAAAAATATCCCGCGCTGAAAACAGTCTTTTTGCCTTTTGATCCCAGATTGCAAATGCATACATTCCGCGAAGACGGTAAACCAGTTCTTCTCCCCACTGCTCGTATCCGTGGATCAAAGTTTCCGAATCCGTATTGGAAACAAATGTATGTCCAGCCTGAATCAGTTCTTCTCTCAGTTCCTGATAGTTATAGATCTCACCGTTAAATACAAGCACCTTGCTTCTGTCCTCGTTATATAATGGCTGATCTCCGCTTTCTGAAAGATCAATGATTGAAAGACGCCGGAATCCAAGTGCCGCATCTTCATCCACAAATTTGCCGGAACTGTCCGGTCCGCGATGGATGATCGTATCTATCATATTCTCCAGCACCTGTTCTCTGTTCTCAACTTCTCCTACAAATCCTGCAAATCCACACATATACTGTATATCTCCTCTTAAAACTTATGTAACCTGTCCTTAACATTCCCAGTTTTCAGACAGGTTATGTAGACTCTTTTTTCAGATCCGGACAGTATCCTGCCCGCAACAACGCCTTTTAATATATCACATGCTATACTTAAATCCAAGAAAAACCTTACTTTCTCGTTTTCTTCATTCCGAATGAAGTGGCCTTGCGCCGTTCTTCCCACAACTGATGCCGGGCTTTTGTCAGCTGCTCCTCCAGATCTTTTATCTTTTCGCAATAGTAGTTTTTTTCCTCTTGTTCGGAAAGAATATCAAACCGGTATTCTACTTCCAGCCATGCAGGTCCGCCGTCCAACTCCGGAATATCCATCAGGTACTGCGGATCATCCGTCAGAAAGAGACTCTTTCCACGATCTGTAGAAACTGCATTGACTGGTTTCATCTCGTGTTCCACAGATCTTCCATTGATCTTCACACTGCAGATCTCACAACGGCACGCTGCATTGCATGGATCAAAGCGCATCATCTTTGCATTTTCCAGAAGCCAGGATTTTTGAATCTTATATCCTGACATACTCGGCCATGTCTCGCTGTCCTCCTCGCAGAAACCGTTTCCGATATCATAGTAACACTTAGATTCCTGACATTCTTTTCCACTGATATATCCGGACACAATATCGCTGTAGAATTTCATTCTCTCTGCTTCAATTCCCGAATAGTATGTCCTGCATTCTGTAAGCTCCGGAGATGCCATCAGTTCTTCATACATCTCATCAAACCGGCTGGCATACTGATAATCCACCGCAGCGATCTTCTGCCAGAGCGGCAGCCACTCTCCTGCCGGGCCATATCCTTCCTTGATCTCTTTTAACAGTTCATCTGATGTCTTTTTCTCAAATCCTCTTCCCGAAAAATTGTTCCGCTCAGCAAGACTGAAATTGGCTTCTGTCAGATATCCGGGACCTCCCAGATAATCATAAACATAAACCGGAACGCCCATTGCAAGACACCTCGGTACGGTTCTTCCAATCGTAATGACCAGATCATACTGCTGCAAAAACTCTGCATTCACCTGTTCCGTACGATACCCAAGTCCGATCAGATCCACCTGATAATACCCGCCCATCTTTTCCTTGAGCTCCAAAAGCTCCTGCGGGATATGATTGGAAATGATCGCGATCTTATCCAACGCTCTTTTGTATCCTGCATACTCGCCGCTTCCTTCAAAATACTCTGCTTCCACACAGTTTTGAAAGACCCGTATCTTCGTTCCTTCCGGAACCTGCATGGCTACCATATCTGCACATTCAGGACTGACACACAGAATGAATGCCGCTTCCTGCGTACAGACCGGAAGATTCTCCATGGCATTGATCACACTCAGCTTCGAGACAACCATTCGTTTATATTTTAATCCGTACCGGCTCACAAGATAATCAAACACCGGGAAATGCTGGATAAAGACAATCTCAAATTCCATCTCTTTGAGTGCCTCTTTCTGACATTCAATCACTGTGATCCCCTCTTCCAACTCCTGCAGAAGTGGATAAGACTTCTTATATACAGCAATCACCACATCATATCCCTTTTCTTTGAACAGATGTGCAAACTCCAGCACATGCAGCTCAGATCCTGTAAACTTCTGAAAATAAAGGTTGGTAATAAGTACTTTTTTCCTTTGTTCCATCTTACTTCTCCCTGTCTCCCCTGTTTTCCTCTTCTACCGATTATAGCAGACGCGGGAATATTTCTCCACCCGATAATTGCCTTTTTCAAAATCGAACAAAAAAAGACACTCGCCAAAGTGTCCAACTTGTGATCAATCGGGGTGACAGGATTCGAACCTGCGACCTCACGGCCCCCAGCCGTGCACTCTAACCAAACTGAGCCACACCCCGTCGTGCAACTACCGTTTTTCATTATACAAAACTTCCCGAAAAAAGTAAATGCCCTTTCGAATAAAAAGTCAGGCAGAGTTATCCTCATAACTCCGCCTGCTTTTTTATGAGCGCTTACATCCGCAATTCGGATTTTTATCAAACTCAGGATTGAATGCATAGAAGTTTTTGCTGTCCAGGTGTTCCTGCACGATCCGAAGATTTTCACCGAATCTCTGGTAATGCACGATTTCACGCTGACGCAGGAAACGAATCGGATCACAGACTTCCGGATCTTTTACAAGCCTGAGAATGTTATCGTAAGTCGTACGGGCTTTTTGTTCTGGGGCGACTTCGTAAGAACAACATAGCTGGAAACCCTTGAAAATACGCCATTTTGCGTAGGACAAGCCTTTTCCTGCTACGATTGCATAAGAACAAAAACATAGAAAAATGAAGATGAAGCAAGCTATCCTACATAGTTCCAATGGTTTCAGCAACTAAGACGTTCAACAATGAGCGTCTATTTTTTTACCCAAAATGAAAGGAGAATCAAACATTGTGAAAAAGATTATGAAGCGATTGCTTACAGGTGTACTTACCCTTGCAACCGTATTTACTGCATTACCTGTCACACAGGTTCATGCTGCGGATTCCGTCTATACTACTACGGACGGTAAAGCAGGAACAATCATCAAGATTGACAATGGCGGTTCAGAGGTTTCCAGCTTTGAAGAAAGCATAATGAACGCTGACGGGCAGATTGCCTACTGTATTGATATAAACACAAATTTCCAATCGGGATATAAGAATCGTATCAATGCAACGGAGCGAATGAGCGACGACCAAATATCTGATGTGGCGTTGAATCTGGAATACGTCAAACAGTATGAAGAAAAGCACAGTCTTTCCAGCAAACAAGTCTATCTGTTGGAACAATGTGTTGTCTGGCGAAGATTGAGCGTTCACTTAGGCTGGGGGTACAACAATGTACGAGCTGCCTATGATGAAGTGTCAGAGAAAATCCAGTCAGAAGTCTATGAGAACGCAAAGGCTTTCGCTAAAGAAAATAAAGACCGTTACGATTGCGGTGGTTACATCTATGTTGGTGAAGGACAGGACTTAGGACAGTTCTGGGCGAAGTTAGCTGTCGGTGATGGCAAGATTCAGAAATCGTCCAGTAATACAGCAATTACAAAATCTAATGACTGCTATTCTTTATCTGGTGCGACTTATGGTGTCTATTCTGATAAAGGCTGCACGAAATCAGTTGCCACACTTATGACAGATGGCAACGGGAATACGGATACGGTGGAGTTGAGAGCTTCTACATACTATGTAAAAGAAATCGAAGCTCCAAAAGGATTCCAGTTAGATAACAACGTCTATACCCTTACGGTAAAGGCTGGTGAAACTTCCACATTGAAAGTCAGCGATACACCAAAAGTCACAGACACTTTGGTTGAGCTTTTCAAGATTGATATGGAAACAGGAAAAGCAACCGCACAGGGTAACGCTTCTTTAGAGGGTGCGGAGTTCGTCTGGAAGTATTATGACGGTTATTACACAAAAGATAATCTTCCATCAGAACCAACACGCACATGGACGACAAAGACAAAAGCGGAAAAAGGCAGTGATAACACTATCCACTATATCACAAGATTGGCAGATTCCTATAAGGTATCTGGTGACAGCTTCTATACACAAAACGGTACTATCTGTTTACCGCTTGGTACTATCACTGTAGAAGAAAAAGCTGCTCCAAACGGTTACTTGTTAGATGGTGCTTATATGCAAGCCGCTGGAAGTTCTGAACAGATAAAAGGCGTGTATGTGGCACAGATTGCAGAAGATGGCGAACTTGCAGCATTAAGCGGCAGCAACCAGTATTCCGTATCGGACAAGATTATCCGTGGAGGTGTGAGAATCCAAAAGCGTGACCTTGAAACAAAAGACACAAAACCACAAGGCGGTGCAACATTGAAAGATACTGCCTTTGAAATCATTTCCTTAAATGATAATGCGGTATTGGTAGATGGCAAATTATACAACAAAAATGAAACAGTCAAGACAATCCATACAGGCGTTGACGGTATCGCTACGACTGACGCTGATACACTTCCTTACGGTCACTATAAAATTTCAGAATCCAAAAATCCGACAGGATATTTGACAACTGGTGCGGTTGACTGTGAGTTTGACATTGTGAATGACGGTGAAATCATGGATTTAACAGATGAAGCACATTCCATCTACAACCAGATTATCCGTGGGGATATCGAGGGTGTGAAAATTGGTGACGGTACTCACAAGCGACTTACGAATGTTCCTTTTAGGATCACAAGCAAGACGACTGGTGAGAGCCATATCATTGTTACGGACGCAAACGGTCAATTCTCCACTTCTTCTGACTGGGTATCTCATAAACAGAATACCAACGCCGGAAAGACCAGTGAGGACGGTATCTGGTTTGGTACTTCCACACCAGACGACAGCAAAGGTGCATTGCTTTACGATACTTACACAATCGAAGAATTACGCTGCGATTCCAACAAAGGAATGACGCTGATTCCGGCGTTTGATGTAGTGGTGTCAAGAAATAAAGTAGTCGTGGACTTGGGTACACTCACAGATGAATATGAACCAGAAATCATTATCCATACGACTGCCACAGATAAGGTGACAGGTGGAAAATCAATCGTTGCCGGAAAGAGCATGACTATCGTTGATACCGTCACTTTAGATGGTCTGACAAAAGGCACAAAATATCAGTTGAAAGGCTGGCAGATGGTGAAGTCTGAAAATGCACAGCTTTTGATTGACGGTGAACCTGTGGAAAATGATTACACATTCACTGCGAAAAAATCAGAAATGGAAGTTGAGGTTTCCTATACGTTCAATGCTTCTGCTCTTGGTAGCAAAGACCTTGTGACATTCGAGGAATTGTACGATTTATCCAATCCAGACGAGCCTACAAAGGTGGCAGAACATAAAGATATTGAGGACGAGGGGCAAACAGTGACGATTACGGAACGTATCATCACTATGCACACAACCGCTACTGATAAGGCGACAGGTGAAAAGACGATTGAAGCAGACGACAAAGTAACTATCGTTGATACGGTCACTTTAGATGGTCTTGAAAAAGGCGTGAAATACACTCTTAAAGGTTGGGAAATGGTGAAGTCTGAAAATGCTGAACTTCTAATGAATGGCAAGCGTGTAGAAAATGACCTTACTTTTACTGCCGAGGATTCTAAAATGGAGGTTCAGATTGAATTTACATTCAATGCTTCGGAGCTTGGCGGCAAAGAGCTTGTGACATTTGAAGAATTATATGACGTAACCAATCCAGACGAGCCTATCAAGGTAGCTGAACATAAGGACATCAAGGACAAGGGGCAGACTGTGACGGTCAAGGAAAACCTAGAATCCCCTACGGCACCAGAAGAACCTAGCACACCAACAAAGACAAGCGATTCACCAAAAACAGGTGACAACACACCATTTGTTGCATTGTTCGCCATGATGGGAATTTCCGCTGCTGGTCTTATCTTTGCCGGATATAAGAGATTCCGCAGAGTAAAGAAGTCTAAATAATACAGGAGGTATCGGTTTATGAAAGCAACTCCCCGTTCACCTCCCATCATAAAAAAAGTCAGTCCGTGGCTGGCAACTCAACTAAATTCTGCTTGATTAACATTTATCTTTCTGAATGGAGATTGTCAAGGGTGCGGCAGCACAACGCTTGCCCTTGATAATTCACAGGCAGACAGATATTATTCCGATAGCAGAATGACACAATCAATCATTAAAAATATAGAAAGAAAAGAGGTAAACAATTTATGGAATTAAAACACGTTATCCCAAATATGGAAAAAACATTCGGAACTTTAGAATTTGCTGGTGAGAATAAGGTGGAACAGCGTAGGATCAACGGACGTATGACGGTCGTTTCCCGTAGCTTCAACCTTTATTCGGACGTACAGAGAGCAGATGATATTATCGTGGTGCTGCCTGCTTCTGCTGGTGAGAAGAACTTTGAATCAGAGGAAAAGGTAAAACTTATCAATCCCAAAATCACTGCAGAGGGTTATAAAATCGGTACAAGAGGATTCACAAATTATATCTTATCGGCTGACGATATGGTGAAAGCATAAGGAGGTATTGAGTATATGAGATTAGCAAACGGAATCATTATTGACAAGGAAAAGACTTTCGGAGTATTGAAATTCTCCGCATTAAGACGAGAGGTACATATCCAGAATGAGGACGGTACGGTTTCTGAAGAAATCAAAGAACGTACCTACGATTTGAAGTGCAAAGAACAAGGACGTATGATACAGGTAAGTATTCCGGCTTCTGTTCCGTTAAAGGAATTTGACTACAATGCAGAGGTGGAAATCATCAATCCTGTGGCTGATACGGTGGCAACCGCTACGTTTCAAGGTGCAGACGTTGACTGGTATATCAAGGCAGATGATATTGTCTTGAAGAATAAGCATTCTGTGTCAAACACTATGACAAATCCATCACAAACAGTAACAAAAATAAATAAGCAATAATTGCTTCATCTGCAAAATGATATTATAATTATTGGCATATAGATAAATCGATGGAAAGGAATTAGTACAAATGTTAAGAAAAAATATTCTTATATTCATAAAAAGAAATACGCTTATTTCTGCATTTTTTATAATATCTATAGTCATCATTACTTCATATTATTTAACACTGGATTTGCCCGAACTGTTTAGAGGAGCCGAACAATGGTTTAATCTTTTATTTCAATTATCTGTTGGATATATAATAAATTTTATGTTTTATATCACACAAGTTTATGTTCCTAACAATAAGAGAGATTCTATTGCTAGAAGAAATGTTTCTATGCGATTAAAACAAATTATAAAAAATATGCGAAACAGTCTATCTTCGCTTGCAGAAATTTATTTAGATGGTCATACAGGTACTGATTATACTGCTGAAGAATTGTCTAGTTTGTTACAGTTACGATTTTCAGATAAAGTGAAAGTTTTAAATGCAAATAGGACTACTCGAGAAAATATGGTTTATTTTTCTGTAAGAGAATGGCTTGGAGAGTGTATTCGTAAAACCGAAGATGAAATTGATAAACTTTACAAATATTATCCCACAGATATTTCTGTAGAACTTATGAAAGTTCTTGAAGATATCTTAAATTCCACTTATCATTCCATGATGAAAACATTATTGGTTGTTCCAAATGATGTTGATTTTAGTCAATGTAATAATAATTTTTTTGCAGAGTATTATAAATTGATATGTGAATTAGAAAAAATTAATCAAAAGGAGTATTTTTCCGAATAAATGTTAGAGCAGTAAATTCTATGGAGTTTGCTGCTTTTTATGCTTAAAAGGAGGAACTATGAGATTACAAACATACAGAGGATATCGTATCAGAGCCAGTGATAAATCACTGGTTTTTCGTTTCTCGGCTGGTTTGCTGCTTCTATTATTCCTTGCGGTGGTTATGCTGCTGAACCTAAAGTCAATCATCACTACGGATTGGAAAGCAATCTCACTTTTTGAAGATGGCAGCGTCTACTTGCCGATTACACCATATAGGATAGTGACTATCATTGTGGCGACTCTGGTCTGTGTGTTGTCTGCCCTTTTCTACCGCAGATTCCAGTATGACAGAGTGAAACAGCTTTTTCACCGTCAAAAGCTGGCACGCATGATTTTAGAGAATGGCTGGTATGAATCAGAATCCACACAGGACAGCGGATTTTTTAAGGACTTGCCAGCGTCCGGCAAGAAAGAGAAAATCAACTACTTTCCAAAACTGTATTACCGTATGGAACATGGTCTATTGTATATCCGTACAGAAATTACATTAGGGAAATATCAAGACCAACTTTTACACTTGGAAAAGAAGCTGGAAACAGGATTGTACTGTGAGCTGGTGTCAAAAGAGCTACATGATTCCTATGTGGAGTATGTCTTACTTTATGACACTATCGCTAATAGAATCACTATCAATGAGGTACAGGCTGAACATGGCAGTTTACGTCTGATGAAAAATGTCTGGTGGGAGTATGACAAGCTCCCTCATATGCTGATTGCTGGCGGTACTGGTGGAGGAAAGACGTATTTTATTCTCACACTCATTGAAGCTATGCTCCGCAGCAATGCAGTCATGTATATTTTAGACCCAAAGAACGCTGACCTTGCGGATTTATCCGTTGTCATGCCGGAAGTCTGGTACAAGAAAGACGATATAACCGCCTGTATTGACAGGTTCTATGACGGTATGATGGCAAGAAGTGAAGCAATGAAGCTCATGGAGAATTACAGGACAGGTGAAAACTATGCCTATTTAGGACTATCGCCCCACTTCCTTATTTTTGATGAATATGTGGCGTTCATGGAAATGCTCACCACAAAGGAGAATGCTGCTGTCCTTAACAAGCTGAAACAGATAGTCATGCTCGGACGACAGGCAGGATATTTTCTCATTCTCGCCTGTCAGCGTCCAGACGCAAAGTATCTCGGTGATGGAATCCGTGACCAGTTCAATTTCCGTGTGGCTCTTGGGCGTATGTCGGAGCTTGGGTACAGTATGATGTTCGGTGAAGTAGACAAGGACTTTTTCTTGAAGCAGATTAAAGGGCGTGGCTATGTTGATACGGGAAACAGTGTCATATCCGAGTTTTACACTCCCCTTGTACCCAAAGGACATGACTTTTTAAAAGAGATAGGAGGATTGTCACAAAACAGGCAGGACGGACAGGCGGCGTGCGAAGCGAAAGACGCAGGTACGGACTAGCCTGTGTTGGGGTGGCGTAAGCCGCCCCAACCATCTGCCCCCGTTATCTAACAGGGGGGCACAAATTATCTGGAAACAGTCAATTACATATCAAAAAGTCCTTGAAAACAGAGGACTTTTCAAACATTCAAAGGAGTGTGACAAAATCGGTAACTGTCACATTCCTTTTTCGATTGGAGGGATTGAAACTGAATGATACCGATTGGATAAACGATTTTAAGGAAAAACGGACGCAATACGGCGTTTCCCAGAATCGTCTTGCGGTCATGGCTGGTATCAGTCGTGAGTATGTCAGCAGGATTGAATCTGGAAAAGTAGCCTTGACAGAAGAAATCAAGGGGAAATTCACGGACGCTCTGGAAAAGCTGAATCCAGAGAATCCGTTGGAAATGGTCTTGGATTACGTCAGAATCCGATTCCCCACACAGGACGTTCGGCACGTTGTTGAAGATATTCTGCAATTAAAGCTGGATGTAATGATACATGAGGACTACGGATTCTACTCCTATGCGGAATATTATGTGCTTGGTGATGTGTTCGTGCTAACATCACCTGATAAAGAGAAAGGCACACTGCTGGAGCTGAAAGGCAAAGGCTGTCGGCAGATGGAAAGTTATCTGCTGGCACAGCATAGGAGCTGGTATGACTTTCTCATGGACGCTCTGGTGGAAGGAGGTGTGATGAAACGTCTTGACCTTGCCATCAACGATATGGCAGGAATCTTGGATATTCCAGAGCTGACAGAGAAATGCAACCGTGAAGAATGTATTTCCGTATTCCGCAGCTTCAAGAGTTACCGCAGCGGTGAGCTGGTGAGAAGCAATGAACAGGACAGATACGGAATGGGAAATACGCTTTATATCGGTTCGCTCAAATCAGAGGTTTATTTCTGTATCTATGAAAAGGACTATGAGCAGTATGTGAAATACGATATTCCGATTGAAGATGCGAAAATCAAGAACCGTTTTGAAATCCGGCTGAAAAATGAGCGAGCCTATTATGCGGTGCGTGACCTGCTGACCTACCATGACGCAGAGCGTACCGCTTTTGACATTATCAACCGTTATATGCGGTTCGCTGACAAGGAGGTGGAGAAAAGACGCAGCGAATGGCAGACCAATGAGAAATGGGCGTACTTTATCGGCGCTGATCGTGGGCGTTTGAAATTGACGACCAAACCAGAGCCTTATACGCTCACTCGGACGCTGAACTGGATAAGCAGACAGGTAGCTCCCACTTGGAAAGTCTTACAGAAGATTGACAGTGCCAATGGCACAACTTATCTCAAAGACATTTTGGACCATGCGAAGCTCACCGAGCGTCATAAAAAGCTGATTGAACAGCAGACAACTTCCACAGAGGAAATGATTACAGAAACGGAGGAATGACAACATGAAACATATCTTATTTGATTTATTCCTGTTCTCACTTGGAGCAGGTGCAGGTGTGGTGTTGATGTGTCTGGTACAGGCAGGAGCAGCTGCAGAAAGAGAAATTGAAATGATGGAAAGGAGCAGAAAATAATGAATTTCGGACAGAACTTATACAACTGGTTTTTATCTAACGCACAGAGTTTGGTACTCATGGCGATTGCGGTTATCGGCGTATATCTCGGATTCAAGCGTGAGTTTTCTAAACTGATTGGATTCTTGGTGATTGCCTTAATCGCTGTCGGCTTGGTATTCAATGCTTCTGGCGTAAAAGACGTACTGTTGCAGTTATTCAATAAGATTATCGGGGCGTAATGCTCTGATAATCGGAAATGGAGGACAACATGAAAACAGATATTTTTGAGGATATGAAAGACTGTATCGGCTGCAATGATGTTTCCGACCTGCCTTACCGCAAGCATGAAGTGTGGGAAGAAATCAAACGACAGCTACCGCTTAAATATCCTAAAGAACAGTTAGAAAAATTCTCTCATTATGTGTTCGGTGTAGATTATGCTGTTATAATGGGAATACTGGAAATGAAAGGAAGTGACAGACCATGCAGGAAATGCGAGTTTACCTGTTAAACAATACAAAGCCTTACCATGACGAGAACGATGGTTACTCTGGCGACTGGTTCAACTGCCCTGTGGACTTTGAGGAAGTCCGAGAAAAAATCGGCGTAGAACATGAAGAACAGATTGAGATTGCCGACTATGAGCTGCCTTTTGATTTGCACAGCGATACGCCACTCTGGGAAATCAACGCCAACTGCCACATGGTGCTTGAATTGGAGGGTACGCCTATCGGCAATGAAATGAAAACCATTCAGCAGAAATGGTTTTCCAGCTTTGATGAATTTATCGACCATAAGGACGAGATACGTTACTATGATGTGGGTGACGGTGCGGCTCTGGCAGAATACCTTATCTGTGAGGAAAATGTTTTCGGTGAGATTCCTCACGAACTGCAAAAGCATATCGACTATCACTCTTATGGGAATGAGCTGGAAATGGACGACAGATACTTATTTACTACAAGCGGCGTGTTCCGTTATCAGTAAAGGGGTGATGTGGTATCGAAGAAATGCGAATCTATATCGCCAATCTTGGAAAATACAATGAGGGTGAGCTTGTGGGTGCGTGGTTTACGCCGCCCGTTGATTATGACGAGATGGCAGAACGTATCGGCTTGAATGACGAATACGAGGAATACGCTATCCATGATTACGAGCTGCCTTTTGAGATTGACGAATACACGCCCATTGAGGAAGTCAACCGCCTTTGTGAAATGGTGGAGGATTTACCAGAGGACATACAAGACGAGTTATCGGAACTTCTCTGCTGTTTCAGTAGCTTGGAGGAATTGTGCGAACACGCAGACGATATTATCCATTATCCCGATTGTGACGATATGACAGACGTTGCCTATTACTTCATAGATGAATGTCAAAGTCTGGGTGAGATACCAGACAGAATCCGCAGTTACATAGACTATGAAGCCTACGGGCGTGACCTTGATTTAGAGGGGCGTTTTGTCGTCACCAATCATGGTGTGTTTGAATGTCCGTATTAACAATGACAACTGAATATTTTACTATCTGCCAGTGAAATCACACTGGTTATTTTTTTACAGCAGCTTGTGAAAACAGGCTGCTGTTTTCATGTAAAGAAAAATCTTCAAAGAAAGGAGCTGTGAAAATTGAAGAAAATCAAAAGCTATACAAGCATATGGAGCGTGGAAAAAGTCATTTACGCTATCAATGACTTTCAGCTCCCGTTCCCTGTCACGTTCAGTCAGATGGCTTGGTTTGTCCTGTCACTGTTCGTGGTGATTCTCTTTGGGGAGCTGCCGCCCTTTAATATGATTGACGGTGCGTTCCTCAAATACTTTGGAATCCCTGTAGCGTTCACTTGGTTTGTATCGCAAAAGACCTTTGACGGAAAGAAGCCATTCGGATTTTTAAAATCCTGTATCTCGTTTTGCTTGCGACCAAAAGTTACCTATGCCGGAAAAGCCATCAGACTGAAAAAGGAAAGATTCAATCCCGTTATTACAACAGTTAGGAGTGTGATGTATGTTCCCGATTAAGTATATAGAAAACAATCTGGTGTTCAACCATGACGGTGAGTGTTTCGCCTACTATGAGCTGACACCTTACAATTATTCGTTCCTGTCACCAGAAGAAAAGTACATGGTGCATGACAACTTCCGTCAACTTATCGCCCAGAACCGTGATGGAAAAATCCATGCCCTACAGATTGCCACAGAGGACAGCTTGCGTGCGGTACAGGAGCGTTCCAAAAAAGGAATCACGGGCAGGTTAAAAGAGATTGCCTGTAAAAAGGTAGACGAACAGTCAGAAGCGTTGGTTGAAATGATTGGGGAAAATCAGATTGACTACCGCTTTTTTCTTGGCTTCAAGCTGCTGGTGAATGAGGAAGAAATCAGCTTCAAGGGTATGCGAAAATCAGCGACTATGACCTTTACGGATTTTATCTATGAAGTCAATCACAAGCTGATGGGTGACTTCGTTTCCATGAGCAATGATGAAATCAACCGTTTCCTAAAGATGGAAAAGCTCTTGGAAAGCAAAATCTCACGCCGCTTTCAGTTCCGCAGGCTGGATAAGAACGACTTCGGCTATCTCTTGGAACATATCTACGGGAATACAGGCGTTGCCTACAGTGATTACAGTTATGACTTACCAATAAAAAAGTTAAAGCGTGAAACGCTTGTAAAGCGATATGACCTTATCCGTCCGACACGCTGCATGATAGAAGAAAACCAGCGATACCTAAAGATTGAGCGTGAAAATCAGACAACGTATGTTGCCTACTTCACGATTAACACTATCGTGGGTGAGCTGGACTTTCCATCTTCGGAAATCTTCTACTATCAACAGCAGCAATTCACATTTCCTGTTTCCACTTCTATGAATGTGGAAATCGTCACCAACAAAAAAGCTCTGACTACGGTAAGGAATAAAAAAGAAAGAATTGAAAGACTTGGATAACCACGCTTGGGAATCCAACAACGAAACGGGAAACAATGTCATTGAAGCTCTAGATTCGGTGAATGAGCTGGAAATGAATCTCGACCAGTCAAAGGAATCCATGTATAAGCTGTCTTACGTTATCCGTGTGGCAGCTGATTCATTGGACGAATTGAAGCGACGCTGTGATGAAGTCAAGGATTTTTATGACGACTTGAATGTCAAACTGGTTCGTCCGTTTGGTGATATGTTAGGACTTCACGGTGAATTTATTCCAGCAAGCAAGCGTTACATCAATGACTATATCCAGTATGTCACTTCTGACTTTCTGGCTGGACTTGGATTCGGTGCGACACAGCAGCTTGGGGAAACGGACGGTATCTATATCGGCTATAACCTTGATACAGGAAAAAATGTATATCTGAAACCCAGCCTTGCGGCACAGGGCGTTAAGGGTTCCGTCACCAATGCGTTAGCTGCCGCTTTTCTTGGTTCTCTTGGCGGTGGCAAGTCATTTTGTAACAACCTTATCATCTATTATGCGGTGCTGTTTGGAGGAAAAGCGGTCATTGTAGACCCTAAATCAGGTGCGAAACGTTCCTACTTGAAAAGAGTAGGCACAGCACTTCATTAAATCAATATTTAATGTGTGTTGGAGAACTAAACACACGAATAGTCGAATGACGGGGTAACGCCCTGAAAGGCTACTTTAATACTCCGACTGGCAGAAACTTGAGTAAACAAGGCTCTGTCAGAAGCTCGGTGAAGTCGGCAGACAGACACCGTAACAGATAATGCTGACGAAAGATTCCCAGAGGTGGGCGTTGTGTCTTATATGCCGGAAGTCTATAAAATATCTATGGTTAGAATGTAGATGAGAGGTCTACTGACGAATCCTTGAATGTACAGGTCTATATCGGGGCTGGATAGAAATGTCCAGTGACACAAATAGTGTCGCTACTGTGGGTGAGTAAGACTCCGCATTTATGAAAATCCATATAACGTTAAAGGCGTTATCAAGGTAGCAGGCTTATAGAGGAAACCTAAGGATATATGTACAGATAGTGTGTTTGGAACGTTGAAAGCTGACAACATGGAGATTTTACTGTCTGTGAAGTGTTCACATCAGAGAGTTATTGTGAGATTAGCAATGATATAAGGTGTGTTAATGTCAGTGAGAGTGGTGGCACAGTACCTATGAAACCGTGATAACAAGCGGTGGAGGGATAGCCACTAGTCATATGAAGAATAGAATTACTAAGAAAAATGGTATGGGTTCGAGTAAGACTAAGAGATGTACTTGCTCCTGCAAACAAGGAGGGTACAGACCATGCTAAAGAAAAACAAGCTCCGCTATAACGAGTATTATGATATGCAACATATTTATGACGAGTTATACGCACAGAGCAAGAACGGTAATAACTTTTATAAGTTACTTGAAATTATTGGTTCGGAACAAAATATTTGTTTAGCTTACCGTAATCTGAAATCAAACAGTGGCAGTAAAACGGCTGGAACGGATGGAATGACGATAGACGATATAAAACAACTCAGCAATGCTGAGATTGTTGCTACCGTTCGGGAAAGCCTTAGCAGCTACCGCCCCAAATCAGTCAGACGTGTTTTCATTCCAAAAGCTGGGAGCGATAAAATGCGTCCATTGGGGATTCCGTGTATCTGGGACAGGCTGGTACAACAATGTATCCTGCAAGTCCTAGAGCCGATATGCGAACCAAAGTTCCATAATCATTCCTATGGATTCCGTGCGAATCGAAGTGCCCACCATGCAGTCAGCAGAGTAACGACACTGATAAATTTATCAAAATATCATTACTGTGTTGACGTAGACATTAAAGGATTTTTCGATAATGTCAATCATGGAAAACTATTAAAACAAATCTGGACACTTGGTATTCGGGATAAAAGATTGATTTGCATTATCAGCAAAATGCTGAAAGCTGAAATTGACGGCGAGGGTGTCCCAGAAAAAGGAACACCACAAGGCGGTCTGTTAAGTCCACTGCTCTCCCTCATAGTCCTTAATGAATTAGACTGGTGGGTAAGCAGTCAGTGGGAAACATTCCAGCCGAAGAACCGCAGTAAAAATGGGTGGCTTCAATACGCAAAGAAATATACCAAACTGAAAAGCGGTTTTATTGTACGTTACGCTGATGATTTTAAAATCATGTGCTCAACCTATGGAGAAGCACAAAGATTTTACCACAGTACCGTAGATTTTCTTAATAAAAGGCTGAAATTAGAAATCAGTCCAGAAAAATCAAAGGTAGTAAATCTGAAGAAAAATTCATCAGATTTTCTGGGGTTCAAAATCAAAGTCATCCCAAAAGGAAGAACGAAACACGGTTATGTTGCCAAAACAGATATGAACCAAAAAGCATTAAAGAAAGCGAAAACAAATTTAAAGTTAAAGGTAAAAGATATAGCCAGACATACGACTGGCTTCAATATCAGCAGATATAATCTGACAGTTATCGGTATGCAGAATTACTACTGCATAGCAACTAACGTATATAACAACCTGACAGAAGTAAGTTACGCTCTCTTACCGACCATACGAATCCGTTTAAGGAACATTGCAAAATCAGTTCCATTTGAAAGTACAAGTTCAGAATTTCAGAGCAAGACAAAAGGAATCAGACCAAAAACAAAAATAGTGATGATTGCGGATAATCCGCTATTGCCGATTCAAGGAGTACAACACAAAAATCCTATGAATTTCTCGCAAGATATTTGTAATTTTACAAAGCAAGGAAGAAACAAGGTGCATGATGACGTTGTAGTTGTGACAAAGGAAGAAATCCGGGAATTGTTGGAAAATGAAAAACCTGCCGATAGTGTAGAATTTAACGACAATCGTATTTCAGCATATATCGCACAGCAAGGCAACTGCTATGTAATGAATCGTCGAGGAACTCCGTCCACTCTGATATGTATTCACAAATCAGACAAAGGAGATAACCTTGACAGATATTCTAATCTGGCATTTGTGGAAATTCCCATTGCAAAGGCAATCCTAACAGAATCAGCAGACAAAGCAAAATCACTGTTAAAAGGTTATGTTCTTAATAGTCAGCAGAAGAAAAAACTGAACAGAATACGGACGAATTACGGATACCAGACAATAACTGGGAAATAACTTATAAATCTATTTGGATATGATGGAACGCCGTATGAAGCGAAAGTTTCATGTACGGTGTGAAGCGGGGGAAAACTCGGAGATAACATCAAAGAGTTACCTATCGCTATAGCGTGGCAACTGGCAGGAAACACTACCCGATATTGCACATGAAATCAAAATCGTGAATCTCACCAGTGAGGACAGGAACAAAGGACTTCTTGACCCGTATGTGATTATGAAGCGTACAAAGGACGCTGAAAGTCTGGCTATCGACATACTCACTTTTTTAACTGGTATCAGCAGTCGTGATGGTGAGAAGTTTCCTATCCTGCGTCGTGCAATCCGTTCTGTCACCCAGAGTAAGCAGCGTGGACTACTCCGTGTCATTGATGAATTAAGGAAAGACGGTTCATCAGTGGCAGAAAATATCGCAGACCATATCGAAAGCATGACGGACTATGACTTTGCACATCTACTGTTCTCGGACGGTGATGTGAAGCAATCCATCAGCTTAGACAGGCAGCTCAACATCATACAGGTAGCAGACCTTGTACTGCCAGACAAGGACACAAAGTTTGAAGAATACACCACTATGGAATTATTGTCGGTGGCAATGCTTATCGTTATCAGTACCTTTGCCTTAGACTTTATCCATTCGGACAGAAGTATTTTCAAGATGGTGGATTTGGACGAAGCGTGGACGTTCTTACAGGTGGCACAGGGAAAAGCACTCTCAAATAAATTGATTCGTGCTGGTCGTTCCATGAACGCCGCTGTTTACTTTGTCACACAAAACTCTGGTGATGTGGACGACGAGAAAATGAAGAACAATATCGGTCTGAAATTTGCCTTTAGAAGCACAGATATAAAGGAAATCAAGAATACCCTTGAATTTTTCGGTGTGGATAAAGAGGACGAGGGCAACCAGAAACGACTTAGGGATTTGGAAAACGGGCAATGCCTGTTTCAAGATTTATACGGGCGTGTGGGCGTTATCCAGATACACCCTGTATTCGCTGACCTGTTCCATGCCTTTGATACCAGACCGCCAGTGCAGACGGAAGAAATGAGGTGAAGCCTATGGACAAGAGAAAAATAGTCCGTTATCTGCTTATCACACTTTCGGTGATTCTCGGTGTGCTGATGTTTTTATCTATCACGGGTACGGTAGCCCATGCGGCTGGTCTGGTAGATAATACAGTCAGTGACGCTAACGCCTATTCAAAATATCCTTTGGAAAACTACCAGCTAGATTTCTATGTGGATTCAAGTTGGGATTGGCTACCGTGGAACTGGCTTGACGGTATCGGAAAAAGTATTCAGTACGGACTATATGCTATCACGAACTTTGTCTGGACGGTAAGCCTTTATATCTCCAATGCGACGGGATATGTGGTGCAGGAAGCCTACAAGCTGGACTTTATCTCTGATACCGCAAACTCTATTGGAAAGAACATTCAGACGCTTGCAGGTATCACTTCCAGCGACTTTTCCAGTGAGGGATTCTATGTGGGATTTTTACTTATCCTTATTCTGGTAATGGGTATCTATGTGGCATACACAGGACTTATCAAGAGGGAAACCACAAAAGCAGTTCATGCGATGATTAACTTCCTTGTGGTGTTTATCCTGTCAGCTTCTTTTATTGCATACGCCCCAAATTATATCAGCAAAATCAATGACTTTTCCGCTGATATAAGCAGCTCGGCGTTATCGCTTGGCACAAAAATTGTGCTGCCCGATTCCAGCAGCAAGGGAAAAGACAGTGTGGACTTGATTCGTGACAGCCTGTTTTCCATACAGGTGAAACAACCATGGCTACTCTTACAGTATGGGGAATCTGATATAGAAACGCTCGGTTCTGACCGTGTGGAAAGCCTGTTATCGGAAAGTCCAGACACGGACGACAGAGAGGACGTTGTGATTGAAGAAATCGAGGATAAGGACAATGACAATCTAAGCGTTACAAAAACAATGACACGTTTAGGTATGGTGGTATTTTTATTTATCTTTAATATCGGCATATCGGCTTTCGTGTTCCTGCTTACAGGTTTGATGATTTTCTCACAGGTGCTATTTATCATTTACGCCATGTTTTTACCGATTAGCTTTATCTTATCCATGATACCGACTTATGAGGGCATGGCAAAAAAAGCACTTACGAAGCTGTTCAATACCATTATGATGAGGGCAGGAATCACGCTGATTATTACGACTGCTTTCAGCATATCCACCATGTTTTACTCGATTTCTTCTGGTTATCCGTTCTTTATGATTGCCTTTTTACAGATAGTCACTTTTGCAGGAATCTACTTCAAACTCGGTGATTTGATGGCAATGTTCAGTCTGCAATCTTCCGATACACAGCAGGTCAGCAGACGAATCATGCGACGACCTTATATGTTCCTTAACCGCAGGGCAAGACGCTTGGAGCGTAAAATCGGTAGGACAATGGCGGCTGGTGCTGCTGGCGGTGTAGCTGGTGCTGCGGCGGCTTCTGCTTCTACGAAAAAGGCAGACAATACCAAACAGACAGGTAATACGCATACCAGAGCAAATCACAATACTTCTGCTTCTTCCAGTGGAGGTAACAGCAAGCCGCCAGCTCTGCCGGATTCCAAATCACAGAAGCCGCTTGCATTGCCGGATAAGAAAAGTCAGACGGATTCCTCACAGACCGTACATAGTTCACAGAGCAATACGCAGGAATCACAGTCTACCTCAAAGCGTGGAATCGTGGATAAAAAATCGGTATCGAAACAGCCGCAGTCAGAGAAACAGAATCCACAGCGTCCGAGTGTGGATAAGGAACAGGACAAGCTGGAATCAAAGGATAAAGAGCGACAGGTCACCGGATCAGCGACAAAGAGAGCTGCCCCGGTGCATGAGCGACCAGCCACAACGCCTGTTCCTGTAAAATCGGATTCACAGGCGGCAGCTTCAAAACCAGAGCAGAAAGTCAAAGAGCGTCCTGTCACAGTGACAAAGGAGCAGCCGCAATCAAGCAAGAGTAAAGAGCCTGTGACAAAATCACAGGAGAATGTAAGAACACAGGTTGTCAGAGAATCCCGTTCGGCAGATAAACAGACTTCATCAGCAGTAAATAAACATTCACAAGCTACCACAGATATTTCAAGGCAAACGGTACAACGTCAGAAGCAGACAAAGACGGTTCAGAAAAAGACCACAAATCAATCAACAATGAAGAAATCTACAAGTAAGAAAGGCGGCAAGAAATGAAGTTAAGGCATTTTGCTGTGTTCGGTGGGATTTTCACAGTGATTATCTGTCTGCTTCTGTTCCTGTTTATCGTGACCGCAGATGATGAAGAAAGCGGCTCTTCCAGCTTGGATTTTTCTGGACTGAACCTGTCAGCAGAAGTCTTGAAACATCAGCCTACGGTAGAAAAATACGCAAAGGAATACGGGATTTCTGACTATGTGAATTACCTGCTTGCGATTATGCAGGTGGAATCCGGCGGCACTGGCACGACAGACGTTATGCAAGCCAGTGAATCACTTGGTCTACCGCTTAATTCCTTGTCTGTGGAGGATTCCATCAAACAAGGGTGTAAATACTTCTCGGAGCTTTTGAAATCCGCAGAAGCGAAAGGCTGTGACATCAACACAGTGGTACAGTCCTATAACTATGGCGGCGGCTTCATTGATTACGTTTCCAGTCATGGGAAAAAGTACACCTTTGAGCTGGCGGTCAGTTTCGCAAAGGACAAGTCCGGCGGTGTCAAAGTCACCTATAAGAATGAGATTGCCATAAAAGAAAATGGCGGCTGGCGTTACAGGTACGGGAATATGTTCTATGTAAAATTAGTCAGCCAGTATTTGGCTGTGCCTAGTTTCAGTGACGCTACCGCACAGGCAATCTTCAATGAAGCGTTGAAGTATCAAGGCTGGAAGTATGTGTATGGCGGCAGCAATCCCAACACTTCTTTTGACTGTTCGGGATTGGTTCAGTGGTGCTACGGAAAGGCTGGTATCAGCTTACCCCGTACCGCACAGGCACAGTATGACGCTACGCAGCACATACCGCTGTCACAGGCAAAAGCTGGTGATTTGGTATTCTTCCACTCAACCTATAACGCTGGAACATACGTCACTCATGTAGGAATCTATGCTGGAAACAACAGAATGTATCATGCTGGCGACCCTATCGGATATGCAGATTTAACAAGCTCGTACTGGCAGCAACACTTGATTGGTGCCGGACGAGTGAAAACCAATTAGAAAGGAATGGTGCTATGCTATTTAAGAAAAAGGATAAGGAATCAAAACCAAAAAAGGAAAAGAAAGTGCCTGTGATGAAAGTTGGCACGCATAAGAAAACCGTGATTGCCTTATGGCTGGTGCTGATTGCCAGTGTCAGCTTTGGGGTGTATAAGAATTTCACCGCCATTGATATGCACACGGTACATGAGAAAGAAGTCATTGAGCAGCGTATTGTTGATACCAACAAGATAGAGAATTTCGTCAAGGCATTTGCGAAGTCCTACTATTCTTGGAGCAACACGCAGGAATCCATTGAGAAACGAACCGCAGCCATCAACCAATATCTGACAAAGAGCTTACAGGATTTGAATGTTGATACCGTCCGTATGGATATACCTACAAGCTCTACGGTAACAGACGTTAAGATTTGGGAGGTTGAAGCGGCTGGAATGAACGACTTTACCGTTGTCTACTCGGTAGATCAAACGGTAACGGAGGGAGAAACTACTATCGGCTACACTTCCGCTTATATGGTGGTAGTTCATGTAGATGGTGACGGAAATCTGGTTATTACACAGAATCCGACCATCAGCAGCATACCAACAAAATCCGGCTATGAACCAAAAACAAAAGAATCGGACGGAACAGTGGACGCTGCCACTACGGAGGAAGTTACAGAGTTCTTGGAAACATTCTTCAAGCTATACTCTACCGCAACAGAAAAGGAGCTTGCCTACTATGTATCGGGGAATGTGCTGGAACCTGTGAATTGTGAGTATGTGTTCTCGGAGCTGGTAAATCCTATCTTTACACAAGATGGTGAACAGGTGAAAGTGTCCGTATCAGTGAAATATCTCGACCAGAGGACAAAGGCAACACAGATTTCACAGTTTGATTTGACACTGGAAAAAGATAGTAACTGGAAGATTGTAAAATAATGAAGATGGGGAATGGACATTAAAAACCGTTCCCCTTTAATCATTTTCATTCACGTTTAATTTTTTTAACTGCTATTGCTTATTGTGCTACAAAAAATGCCATTCTTAATTTGGAAGATTAGTTCCAGAAAAATCAGAAAGAATATTGACATATAAGTGATGTGTGTATATAATGTGCATGTATAAACATCACACTAAAGGAGGAAAGATATTTGAAGATAGTAATATCTAATACATCTGAAAATCCTCTTTACCAGCAAATCAAAGACCAAATAAAAGACGCTATCTTAAGAGAGGAATTAGTGGAGGGCGACGCCCTTCCGTCTATCCGTTCCTTTGCAAATGATTTAAAAGTCAGCGTCCTAACAATACGGAGGGTATATGATGAATTGGAAAAAGAGGGATTTATTACAAGTCAAGTCGGTATCGGGACTTTTGTTTCTACAAGTAATATTGAATTATTAAGGGAGTCCAAACGGCGACTTGTAGAGAAAAAAATGCTTGATATGATACAGACAGCTAAATCACTAAATATCAGCAAAGAGGAATTAAATGCCATGATGGACATTCTATACGAGGAGGAAAACTGAATGGACAATATTTTAGAAGTATCTGGAATCAATAAAAGTTACGATGATTTTTCCTTGAAGGACATCTCATTCTATTTACCAGAGGGATGTATCACTGGATTTGTGGGAATTAACGGGGCAGGTAAGACAACCACTCTACGAAGTATTTTAGGGCTTACCAACAATGTGTCGGGGAAAATAAATTTTTTTGGTATGGACATAAAGGGAAATGAAAGCGAAATAAAAGACCGTATCGGTATTGTGCTTGATGATGGTTGTTTTTATGATGAATTAACCATTTCAGAAATGAAAAGCATCATAGCACCTGCCTATAAAAACTGGTGTGAACAAGATTTTATTGATTACTTAGAACGTTTCGAGCTTAACCCAAAGCAAAAAATCAATACACTGTCGAAAGGTATGCGTATGAAATATGCTTTGGCATTAGCTCTTTCACATAAAGCGGAGCTACTTATTATGGACGAACCGACAAGCGGACTTGACCCACTGGTACGAAGCCAGCTTTTGGATATATTAAAAGATTATATGAACAAAGATGGAAAAGGTGTATTTTTTTCTACGCATATTACCTCTGATTTAGACAAAATTGCAGATATGCTGATTATGATTGATAGTGGGCAGATTGTTTTTCAAGAAGAAAAAGACCAGTTGCTTGACAGCTATCGAATTATAAAAGGAAGTGCAGAGAAACTGAATTCAGATACACGAAAGATGTTTCTTTGCACAGAAGAAAGTGCATTTAATTTTACGGGAATTACAAAACAGGCTTCTGTTGTTATGGAATGTATGCAGGATGTTCTTATAGAACGACCAACGATTGAAGACATTATGCTTGCGAATGTGGAAAGGAGAAAAAAGAATGTTATTTAGCTTAGTAAAAAAAGATTTTCTAATTGTAAAGAAATATGTGGGTATTATGCTTATTGTATCCTTTTTAATTCCGCCTATTATGCTTTGGCGTACACCTGAAGCGGCTGGAGCTATGGGTTTCACACTTACTATTATTTTCAGTATTTTCATGTTGACACAATATGTTTCCTTAAAGGAACATCAATATCCGAAAGCCGCTACTCTGCTTTGTGCAACGCCATATCCCCGTAGGCTGATTGTACTTTCAAAATATTTATTTTGTCTGGTTATTTATGCGGTATGCTGTTTGATTTTTAGGATTGACACACTTCTTTTCCCAAAACTTGGAACGTTTGATATTAGGATGGCGGTTATCATTTTTTTTACGGTCACTGTATTTTTATCTGTTTATTTTCCTGCTTTATATAAACTGGGATATGAAAAAACAAAATTTTTCTTTGTCTTAGTTATTATGGCATCCCCTATTTTGTTTGCAGCTCTGTTTAAACCAGAAAATAAGATGAAGTTTGATTTCTTAAATACGGTTTCCACAACAATGCTCATTATTTTTGGTATTGTAATTAGTCTTATCATTTTTTCAATATCCGCTATTCTGTCAATTAAGTTTTTTGAAAAGAGCGATTTGGCATAGGAGGTATCGTATGGAACATGATGTAATTATTTTGTATTTGATAGCAGGAGTATCGTTTACTTTCGCCTTGTTTAATTGTATTTTGTTTGCCTTGAAACATGGAAAGACAATGAAAACAGATGGAATGATTGTTTCAATAAAGTCTACAAACCCGACAAACGAAAAATGGCGTAATGCAAAACTGGCAGAGGTTTCCTATCTGGTAAATGGCAAGCGGATTGTGTCAAAAAATCGCATACAGGTTTCTCTTACCTCCGAGATAGGAACGCATATTCCTATCCGATATGACCGAAACCAGCCAGACAAAATATACAGTTATTCAGTAAAACGAATTATTATAGGATTTTTAATTGGTGTAGGTAGCATACTTATAGCTGCGTTTATGCAAATTCATTAGAGAAAGGGGATATAGGATATGCCACATTTTCCAGAATGGTTTATAGTCATTTGTGTGTTGTTCCCTATTGCCAATTTGATTTATAAGGCATGGAAAAACAGAAAGAAATAGCAAAGTGGAGGTAATGATGAAAAAAACGGAATGGATACGCTGCCCTGTTTGTGGCAACAAAACCCGTGACAGAATTAGAGAAGATACGGTTTTAAAAAATTACCCGCTCTATTGTCCGAAATGTAAACAGGAAACCTTAATAGAAGCCAAAAATCTACAAATAATAGTAATCAAAGAGCCAGACGCACAGACGCAGAGCCGATAACACCGAGAATAGTTTTATCTTGGGTTATCGGCTTATTTTATTGGAAAGCTAAAAAGCATAGGATTATTCCTCCACTTCCTTAGACTTGATGATTCCGTCAATAACGCTTTCCATGATAACTAAATCTTTGTCGGACAGGTTATCAAGCTGCTTTTCCAACTGTATTCTTCTGGTGCTTTTCACCAGATCAGAAGCAGGCAGGAAAAAAGCGTCTGTTGATACATTCAATAAATGAACAAGGTCATAAAATACTTGTAAACTTGGGTGCTGCCCTTTGTTTTCAATATTCGTCAAATAGCGTGGGTCAATCTCAATCATTGCTCCCACTTGTTCACGGGTAAGACCTTGTTTCATGCGAGCTTCTTTGATTGCAAGACCAAAGGCTCTAAAATCATATTTATCTTCTTTTTTACGCATATGTAATCACCTCACTACATTTTACTGTTCCTGTTGATTTTCTAACAGGTATAGAAAAACGCATAGTATGGTTTGTAAGTTCCTATCTGCGTAAAAGGAACATTAAAAAAGTGCTGCATTGCGGTAAATAAAAAAAACCGCTATTGTCAGTAGCATTTTTGCATGTTAAAAATTTTCTTTGTTTAGATGGCGGTTGACAAGCCGCCTTTTTTCCATCCCCGAAAAACAGTATATAGGTTTGGGGTTAGCGGCTTTAGGAGGTAGCCGCATTGAAAGACCTGTATAATCGACAATCTTCAATATATCCGTTATTGTCAAAAAAATCCTAGCTTTCACAGCGGTACAATATACCTTTGAATGTGGTTTTTCACGTTACATAACAGGAACAATTTTAAAAGCACAAGAACAGCATTTCTTATATGCCCTTGTGCTTTTTTGCTACTTTAAAAAATTTTTTGATTTTTTTCTGATTCGGGTTACAAATCGCCCCTCCGTGTTGAGTGTTAGTGCGGAAAGAGGTAAAAAGCCTTTTCGCTTTAGCAACTTCAACTTGAAAGGAGGTGAGATTATGAAACCTTCTTCATTTGAGAACGCTATAAGACTTCAATTTGACTGTCTGGCTCGTAAGGTGATTGGCAGAACTGTAAAGAACTACAACAAAGAACTTGCCAGACGTGCAAAGCATGAAATATCTTTCTGTGAAATACCAGAGCTGGAATTAAACCAGTTGGGTGTATCGGACGAATACCCGATTGAATTTACTTCCTTTGATGTGTTTGGTACAGAAGTTCGTGTCTATGATGAGAAATTATGTGAAGCAATCAAAAAATTAAGCGAAAGACGACGCAATGTTGTGTTGATGTTCTATTTTCTGGAATTACCAGACGCAGAAATCGCAGAGATTTTGGATATTTCCAGAAACTCTGTTTATAGAAACAGAATGTGTTCACTAAAGCTCATTAGAGATATGTATGAGGAGGAATTATAACATGATGAAGTCTACAAAAAAGTGTCCTCTATTCTCCACAATCAGTTTAGCTGCTGATGGCGACGAAGTGGCAATAGAGAAAATTTTAAATCATTATGACGCTTACATATCAAAAGCAAGTTTACGCCCGTTCTATGATGAACACGGAAATATGTATATTGTGGTCGATATGGAACTGAAAGGCAGAATTAGAGCTGCCCTTATTAAAGCAATTCTAGGTTTTGAAGTCAGAGTGAAATAAGCGAATATATACGGAGTGTGATACCACCTCATTCCAGCTCCGTTTTACAAGTGTTCTTTGAAAATTGAATAAAGTAATCAGATACGTTTGATATGCGGTGAGCCGACGGACTGGAACGCCATGACCCACGAAAGGAGGGATAGCGAAGCGAGCGACCACGCCAGTGATCCGTAAGCGACTGTTGGAAAAGTTGCTGCCATGACCCGTATATCAGAATAATGATACACCCGTATGACACGGTTCACCCATCAGAATGGGAATGGTGAAATTCCAGTGGAGCTTTCCAAAGCCATCTGATTACTTCTTATTTATAGACAAATTCTTTCATAACGTACAAGCATTTTTGCATACTTTGTAAATATATTGTAGTGAGGTGGTTCAATGGCAAATGACGCAAAGGTAGTTTGCAAGAATGTTTTTAAAAATTGTGATAAAGTGGCGTTTACAAAAGCATTTACTCTAAAATGGATAGAGTTGATAAATCAATATGAAAAAAATAAAGGAAAGGCAACTCCTGCCAGATGATAGACAAACTATCCTACAAGATGTTATAATAACATCTTGTAGAGATAGTTTGTTTCGTCTTCTTTAAAAGGAGAACGAAGCATGATAGAATCAAAATCAAGAGTTGCTATTTATTGCCGCTTATCAGAGGAAGATAGAAACAAACAATCAGAAACAGACGACAGTAACAGTATTCAGAATCAAAAGTCAATGTTACTTCAATACTCATTAGAGCATGGTTGGGAAGTCTACAACATATACAGTGATGATGATTACACTGGTTCTGACAGACGACGACCAGAATTTAACAGGTTGTTGGAGGACGCAAAGAATCGTAAATTTGATATTGTCCTTTGTAAGACACAATCCAGATTTACCAGAGAACTAGAATTAGTGGAAAAATATATCCACGGTCTTTTCCCTATTTGGGGTATTCGTTTCATCAGCATTGTTGATAATGCAGATACCGCTAATAAAGGAAATAAGAAATCAAGACAGATAAATGGTCTGGTGAATGAGTGGTACTTAGAGGATATGTCAGAGAACATTAAAAGCGTTCTCACTGACAGAAGAAAGAACGGACACCATATCGGTGCTTTTGCCCTGTATGGTTACAAAAAAGACCCTGACGTAAAAGGGCATTTGATTATTGATGAAGAAGCTGCGGAAGTTGTCAGAGAAGTTTTTACACTGTTTTCACAGGGATATGGAAAGACCGCCATTGCCCGTATGCTGAATGACAGAGGAATACCAAACCCTACGGAATACAAACGACTTCATGGTTTGCGTTACAAGCAGCCTAAAACGAAAAACAGTACCCTATGGAAATATTTTGCCATATCAGATATGTTGGTGAATGAAATCTATATCGGGAATATGGTTCAAGGGAAATATGGCAGCGTTTCTTATAAGACAAAGCAAAACAAACCCAGACCAAAAGACGAGTGGTACAGAGTTGAGGGTACACATGAGCCGATTATTGACCGTGAGTTATGGGATAGGGTTCAAGCATTGGTAGCTCAAAAGGCAAAACCTTTCACAGTTGGCACAATCGGCTTATTTGCCAGAAAAGCTCGCTGTATGAATTGTGGTTATACAATGCGTTCATCAAAGAATCGTGGTAAGCATTATTTACAATGTTCTAACCGCCATGTAGCAAAGGACGCTTGTATAGGTTCTTTCATTTCAGTAGACAAATTGGAAAAAGCTGTGATTGATGAACTTAATAAGTTATCCGCAGAATATCTGGATAAAGATGAGCTTGAACAAAATGTGCAATTCAATAATGACTTGCGAGGTCAAAAAGAAGCTTTGGAAACGGAGATTGCTGCTTATCAAAAAAAGATTGCGGAATACACAAAAGGAATCCGTGAACTATATTTAGATAAGGTAAAGGGTATTCTTTCCGAACTTGATTACTTGGATTTATCTAAAGACTTCTCAACACAAAAAGAAAGGCTCGAAAAACTGGTAATTGATACGCAGAAACAGCTTGATGTTATTGAAAGAAAAATGCTGATTGGCGATAACAGACGACAGTTAATCGAGCAATATACAAATCTTGAACACTTAGACAGGGAAACGGTTGAAAAGCTGATTGATTATGTATTGGTCGGTAAGAAAGACCCTGTAACTAAGGAAGTACCTATTGAGATACATTGGAATTTCTAAAGTTCTCATATCTGGCAGCTAGTATGCCAGATTATTGGGAACTATCTTTTAAAACCTCAATGTTGTCTTTACACAATCGTACCATCTGCAGCGAGGTCTTCATGAAGATCTGTAATCGGATCACCTTTTGACTGAAAATAGGTTGCAGTCCACGGTGCTCCGCTTGCAGCCTGTGGCCACAATGCCAGAGTATGATCTACATAGTATGGAGCAAACCCGGATCTCTCAATTTCTTCCGGAGAAAGATTTTTCGTCAGCTGATGCACAATGGCACAAATCATTTCCATATGGGCCAGTTCTTTCGCCCATCCAAGATGCAACTAATCCACATTAAATAAGTAGTAACTTTTTGATAAAAATAAGATTGATACAATATTCTCAGGACGGCAGATCCATCCGTCCAACACTCATATACGCAGCACGTAAAAAGGTGTGCATCATTTCGGTTGTCAGGATCATTCCTTCTGGCAACCGGAACTTGAATGTATTACCTGGTATCTCCAAAAACTCTTGGTATAGTAAAAACGTATCGTAAGATTCGTAGATCTGATATTCCATACTTGTTCCCCCTCTTGTATTAACTGCATATATTATAGCACAGAGGGGTTTGAATTGAATTTATTAAAAATACATTTTGATAGAAAATAATATTATTCCCCTCAGAGAGCTGATCTCCGAGGGGATTTTAATTAGATAGATTTTTCCGGTTCGCGATATAATGGTTCCATCAGCCTAATATGCCATGGCGCTGGCTTGCTCCAACTGTAACATGGCATATCATGTCCATAGTTATCCTTATAAATTTGCTGAATGATTTTTAACTCGTCAGGGTGTGCTAAAGCTGTAACCACTCCATCATGCATCCAATAAACACATCCTTTTCCTTCTACTGTAAACATGCACTGCATATCTTCATTTTCTCCTTTCTGATCTGACACTGCGACTTGACTTCCGTTAATCAACTCTTTGATACGTTTAATAAAATACGCCTTTGTTGCTGATGCACCACCATGGATCTCAACTGATCTATGTGGACAAGCAGTAGCATATACCTCTTGATGCAAGCGGATAGTATTTTCATTAGGGGTGATTCCATACTGCTTACACTTTTGAGCGCACCACTGCAAAGCGCGTTCCTCATTTGCTCTAAATGTATTTAAGTCTCCCATACTCTGACAAACTTCGATACTAAGATAATTTGTATTGCCGTTTGTATTTCCGCAATGCCAAGCACAGTTTGCATCGTCTTCCACCTGTTGGATACCATCACTGCCGCAATATGCGTGAGCGAATCCTCCTTCTTTGTTATGACTACCATTTGCGAGAGAATTAGCCCAATAAGATGCATTCATAGAACCACCACCTGCATCATTGTGAATAAAAATACCGACAGGATTTTTCCCTCTCCTGCCGGCAATTCCTCTACAGATACTCATTCTTTCTCTTCCTCCTGCTCTTCTGTTTCAAATGCTTTTTCCAGTTCCTCTACGGATACTCTTCCAAATTCGTTCTGTTCGCTCATGTTCTCACCTCCTTGTGCGATGTCGAACAATAAAAGAGGACGATCACTCGCCCTCCTGCTCCTGTGATTTATTTGTTAAAACATCCAGTGCTTTTTTTAACGCTTCCGGATATTTCACACCCATAATTCCAACATTTTCTAAGATCGAGATCCCCTCATTTGCTATAAATGCCAGTACTACCGCTGTACGGATGTAGTCTACGCCGAGAGTAACATCCAGCCGATATGCAATAAGTACGATCAGTAGAGATACCCCTTTTCTGCACAGACCTTTCCATGCAGAGTAGCTGCTCAGCGCGCCATTCTCTGATTTGTTGCTCTTTTTCCAAAAGGCAGCGATCAGTAATCCGAGAACAAAGTCTGCACCCATAAAAATAAGTAATGTAGTTAAGTCCTCAGACCATCCTCCGATCAGGTTTACGAAACCTCCTGCAATAGCTCCGAATACCATGCATAAAAACGCTTTTACATTTGCTAACTGTTCCATTTTCTTCATATCCTCACTTTCCTTTCTGCTTTTAAAGTATAAAAATAAGACCATCACGGTCTTGCTCTGATCTCCATATTCGCTCCTTTAGTCATCCGTAATCCATGTAAATGTCTTTATGCGTTCACAGTAGTCTGTCTTGCCAGTTACAATGGATATTCCTCCGTCTTTTGAAATATAATATCTGCCAGTCCCGATAACTGACGGACCAACCAATTCGCTGTACGTCTCTACTATGTCTACGACTGGTCGATATCCTATAGGGATCCTTAATTCGTCAAACGGTCCGTGCGATCCTGTGTTTGGAAATTGTATAAGTGCCGTGATTTTACATGTAACCACGCACCCTCTCCTTATTAGCTCCGCCTGTATATAGTTGGATGAGTTTGTGCTGGCGTATGGTCCTTTTATTTTTCCGGAGTCATAATTTGTTGCTTTAGATATGTTTATTTCGTATGATCCGGTGCTTTTGATGTATATACCGTCCCGTTTAAAATTAACAAGGTTTGAAATGGTGGCTCCGTCAAAATACTGCGCAATCTGCGTTGGGAATATAGACAAGCTTGTGTGTCTGCCGCTATCCATCCCATTCGCTACAAATACGCCCTTGCTTATCGCAGAGCTGTTTATCCCGTTTTCATCTTCGGAGTAGATCTCTCCGGTATTTACCTGGATAAAAAAGTGTCCGTCCAGACTCTTTATAAGTCCAGCGGTTACAGTTCCGAGGTTTGCGGCAATCGCACTTAGCGTCTCTACATTCAGATTTTCTACAGAAATGTAATAGATCACCCATTTACTTCCATCCCATCTTTTAATCGGCTCTCCACTTGCTGTCTGCCAGAGCTGTCCAACTTTTGGATTTTCCGGGGGTGCGGGAGATATGATAATTCCACTATCCCCTGTCTCTCCGTTGTCTCCACGTACACCGATAATCACAGGTGTGGTCTTGGTTTCCGTGCTATTGGTGTACCGGATAAGGTCGTAGCTCCATAGGTTTTTCTTGGTTTCGGTCATGTCTTGCTTCGTGTCCGTCCATCCCGGAGAGGATACCGTGATTCCTGTGCTTTTTTCGGATGCCAGATAATACTTGGTCACACTCTCGATTCCTACACCGTCCTTTCCGTCATCCCCGTTTTTTCCAGGTTCTCCCGGTGCTCCATCGTCCACCTTGGTGATTGTTACCTCATAATATCCACGCCGGATTCCATTTTCAGTTGCCACGAAAGAGTACACCGCCTTGGTATCCACATCCTCTGCATTTACTGTCACGCTCCTACCTACATAAAACTCTGTCCCATCTTTACTCCACCGGATTTCCAGATTTCCAGACACATCCACACCGTTGTTGTAAGCGTAGGCAGTCAGTGTAGTGCTGCCGATGCCGTTTTTAAAGATAATGCCGTTGTTTGTAGAGATGGAACAGGTGTAGACTTTATTTTTTGAAATCAAGTCCTGCATCCTTTTGATGAGATCGTCGGATATTTCGGATGTAAGCTCTTTGTAGTTTGTAAATACCGTCTTTGCAGTTTTTGGATTGGTAAGACTCCTGATCTGTTCTGATACTCTTGCCTGTAGATAAAGGACTGGTGTCCACTCCTGATCCTGCATCCTTACCGTATCCCCGATGTTGGTGTCAAAATATCCGTCCACCTCGTAGGTTACTACTGGCTCGGATGCGGTCTTGAGGTCAGATAATGCCATGCTGTACAGCTTGTCCTTGCTGTCTGTATCGTACTCTTTACGCATCAGGATATAAGCATCAGCCTTATTTACGATATTGGACGGGAATCGGTCTCTTGCCTGCGGTGCCCGGATGAGCGCGCCGTCTGTAAAGTATTCGATATTGCCGTTCTCATCGTATTCCTTTTTATCCAGACCATTGATCGTCAGCCCATCCTTTCCGGTCGGCTGGATACAGGTGTATAACTTTTCTGCATCCGTAGTCTTCCGAATTCCGGTAATTCCTTTTCCGTAGCGCAGGACAACATCACTGCGATATTCTCCAATTCCACTGTCCGTATCGCTGTGTTCTCGGTATACATTCAGGACAATCTCTTTTAAGGAGTAATCGCTGTTTAAGACCGTCTCAAACTCGATCTCCGCAGAAAAGACATTTGCCAGAGAGAATAATCTCTTTAACACGGTTGTTGTACCGGTCCATTCGTTGGTGATCCGTTTGTCCGACACCTCATTGAGTCCCAATTTAAGCGTTCTCTCAGCATCAAAAACGGCAAGGTACTCTTCAAAGCTCATGGCTTTTCCAGCTTTGTATTCGCCAGCATCCTCGTTAATAAGCTCAAACGACAGTGACCATGCCGTAGCAGTAATTGTCTTCTCCGTCTGATCGGTATTTACAATATTTAAGTAGTATGATCTGCCTTTGTAAGTAAATGCCACCTTGTTTCCGACTGTAACATGTTCTGCGTCTGGATGTTTGGCATTAACTGTAAAGGTGTATGTGTTCGCTGCTCCCTGTAAATATTCGTGTAGCTCATCATCCCAGTAATGCATAGATTTTTTGTGTGCGTTGTCCATAAATGCTACCGGTGTGTTGTTTGCACTTAAAATCGCAATTCTAATACTGTCCATTACAAGTATACCTCCCTTATTTTGGCTTTAATCTGTGGCGGCGGAGAGGAAAAGGAAGAGTGGCAGAACTGCACTTCCGTTGTCCCCGGTGGAACTTTTGGATAATTGGATCCATTAATCTCATCTCCTTTTGCCGGCATCCCGTTTACATAGACCTTTGTACTCTCTCCGTCTATAGACACCACATCTCCGGCACGATACCGGTTCGGCACATCCTTATACTTATCGACATTGTCTTTCCGGAATCGGATGCTTTTTAAATAGTTGTGTGTAACGTACTGGTTTGTGAGGTTTCTGTCTCCCCACTGCCCGATCCAGATCTGGATTTTTTCGCATTCCATATCCTTAATCTCTGGTATGTTTCGCTCCATATAACTTCCATACCAGAAAATCCGCAGCTTTTCTCCCTCTTTTAAAAAGTCGTTGTGGCATCCCATTTTTAGGTTAAACGGATTGCCCTCGTAGGCTGTCGGCTGGAACTCTTCCCGTCTGAGCAAGGTGTTCCCTGGGGCAAACCACTCGATACGCGCCGTATTACCTGTGGCATCACTCTTGTTAATAGACATGGAGCAGATCACTTCATTTTTCCCTGTAAGAAACGCAATAGTCTGCGCTCCCGTCTGTCCCATCAATCCAGTCTCGAACCAGTGCTGGGTGTAACAGTAAAAGTTCTTCGCCCCACGTCTGCCCTCGCTGTCCACCGGGATAGTAAGTGTTTTCATTCCACCGTTCCAGAATCCGGATGTTGCCTGTCCACCTTTTAATGCCATGACGTTATATCCGGCAACATTCTTGACTTCGAGCGTTCCCTGTGCGGTGTTTTCTGGGTTCTGATAAGAGGTACCGTGATCGTCTTGAAACAGACTGTAACCGTTAAACAGTTCTTCGGACGCTTCGTAGTTCTCTCCGTCCGCTTCTTCTTGTTTCCCAAGCTGAATTACTCCATACTGGCTGACCAATCCAATAAAGCCGTTCTCGTGCTTGTGGGTAATCTCATAGTCCACATCCGTCCACTCGGTACCGTTGTTTTGGATGGTAATTGTCTGGTATCCATCTTCTTGCACTCCGTCAAATGCAAATTCTGTAGTGGAGTATGCTACCCCGTCTGGGATGAGCCATGTGATCGTGCCTTTCCCAAACATTGCAACCTGTGTTATATCAAAATTACCGTCAGGGACAGCATAAAAATAGCGATCCGGATAATTCCCAAACACAAGCCTTTTCGGCTCTGTGACGTTTAGGATCTTCTGAATCGCATCATAACTTTCTAAAATATCGCCTTTAATTTCAAATGGCATTTCAAGTGTCTTTGATTTATATGTTATATAGCCAAAATCCTCTCCTTTTGCACTTTCTGCTCCGTCAAGAAGTTCTGTCTCTCTATTTACTCCGCTAAACGGAGAAAACCCGGACAATACACTCAAGTATCGCCCGAGTTCCTGATCGTTGAATTTTACAGATAAACTCAATCTCTATCCCCTCCTAACATCTTCCGAAAACTCGAATTCTTTTCTATTTGTTTTTCCATTGGCGTTGCAAGTACTCTGGATGTCTCTACGGAATCTATTTTATTGATAATTTCAAGCGGCCGGTTTGCGAGTCTGGATAATCGATCCACCGCGTAGATCAGCTCACTATTATCTGTCGTTCTGACCGCTGATCTGGAAGCGACATATCCACTTGCTGTCGGGCTTGCAGACGTTGTAACACCAAGAGCAGCTCCCTGTATCCGGGACACCATCTTGTTTGCCTGTTTTTCCATGTCTTTGTATGGGATATTATCCTCGAATCCAACCCCTATACCGAGAGCCATGTTTTTCCCGACCTGATCCCTAAATACACGGGATGGGGAATGGATCCCAAGTTTGCTTTTAACCCAATTCAAGGCATCTGTAGCAGCGCTCACAGCGGCATCTACTAGCTGTCCGGCTGCAGAAGCGACACCGGATGCAATTCCCTTTATGATGTTAACTCCAACGCTGATCCAATCTACACTCAAAAAAGCGTCTTTTATCGCAGAGATGATCTGCGGTATTTTCCCAACCAAGTTTGGTATTGCTCTAATCAAACCAGAAGCTAACTCTCCGATAATTTTAATACCAGTGGATAAAATCTGCGGAAGATTACTTGCGATGCTTGCTACAAAACGTGCTATCGCCTGAGCTGCAGCTGCTACGATAGCCGGCAGATTGTTTATGATTCCATCCACAAGGCGTAAAATCATCTGGACACCGGATTGTAACACGGATGGAAGCGCTGATAAGAGTCCACTTACATAATTTGTAATAGCTGCGGAACCCTGGGTAACCAACTGCGGCAAATTCTGCATGATTCCAAGAGCTAACTGCGTTACAATCTCAAACCCTTTCATAATCAATTCTGGAAGCCCTGTTGCAATTCCAAGCCAAAACTGGTTCAGAAGCTCCATTCCGGTAGAAATAAGCAATGGAGCATTTTCCATTATTCCGGTAAACAATCCATTTACAATGTTTCCGGCAGCCTGAATCATACCGGAAACGCCATTTTCCTCAAATCCTTGCGTAAGCTGCTCAATCGCACTGATCGCCGCTGGTAATAACGATTCCGTCAGTCCATCAGATATAGGCTTAACAATTTCACCTAAAAGCTGTTGTGCGTTGTCCTTTAATGTGGAGATCAGACCGCTAAACGTCTGACTCTGCTTTTCCATGCTCTGGAAATACTTTCCACCCTCAGATGTTGCTCTCTGCATGGAGGCGGTAATCTCATCCACAGAGATTGTCCCTTTGCTGATCCTGTCATACAAGGATGCCATTGACTCCCCTGTACTCTCAGAAATCTCCTGCAATGGGTTAAATCCAGCTTCAATCATCTGCTTGACATCTTCCAGAGACACTTTTCCGGCGGATGACATCTGTCCGTAAGCAGTGGCAATTCTGGACATCTTATCAGCTGAGCCTTGCGAGATATCACCAAGCATCATCATTTTGTCCATGGCTTCGTCTGCACTAAAACCATAATTCATCAACAGCTGTGTAGTATCTGCTAAATCCTGAAGTTCAAACGGCGTTTCCGCTCCTACTTTCTTCAATTTGTCGATTACTTCCGCTGCTTTTTCCGCGGATCCAGTCATAACCTCAAATGATGTCTGGTAAGACTCTATGGATGCATTGTATTTTACTCCGGCTACAACACCAGCTCCAAGCGCAGCCGTCACAGCACCAACCGCAGCAACTGCCACTCCTGCACCTTTCTTGGCTATTCCACCAAGTTTGGAAATTCCGGAATTAAATCCAGATTCATTTATTTCCGTGTCAAATTTTAATGAGCCATCATAACCCATACTATCCCTCCTATTCTTGGATAGCACAGGCTCATAGGCTCACTTAAGTGCTTTATTTCTTAATTTCTATTTCTTTCTTACAAGTCCGACATTTTACGTAGATACCGTGGCTTTTGGCTGTATTGTCTGCAATAGCAAGTTTGCAGCCGCACACAGGGCATCTAATCCAATCTCGGACTAATATTGGTTCTTTTTTCATGATCCACCTACATAAAAGCGTCACCGATTTCAAAATCAGTCAATTCTTCCTGTTTTAACTCGATCAGTTTTTTAATTTTCTGGATTCTCTTTTTCTCTTCCGGATCTTTAACTTCGCTCAGATCAATCCCTCTGTACATAATTCTTTTCTTGATCTCATTGTCCTCTGATAATCCATCAAAAAGCATTCGAAATTTCCACCAGTGCAGATATTTAATATCAATCAGGTCGATTCCGTAATCGCGCAAAAATGCTGATAATATATAGGGATAATCGATGGAAAAAGAAAAAAGATTCTTTTGCCTCACTGTTCCAGTTTGACTGACTTCTCCGTCTGAAAAATCAGCACTCATAAAGTCGCATAATGCGTCAATTGCAGGCTGCGATATTTCGATATCGTCAAGGAAATACTCACTCAAAATCAACAGCTTATCCACAGACTTGACATCTTTATCTTTTAACATGTCCAAAAGAGAAATATACTCTCGAAAATCGGTTCTGATTCTCACAGGCTTTCCATTTACAATTACCGATGTCGGGAGTGATTCATAGAAGAGGTTCATCGGTTCTTATTCGCCCCTCTCCTAGCTTTCCTGTTTGGTGTATATTTGTTTACCATACTGTTATATCTGGACTGCTCGCTGTTCCGTAAATCAAACAGTGAATTGGCGGCCTTAACTCTCATGTCCATGCTGTTTTTCCCTAGAAACATTTTTTCGCTTGTTCCGTCTCCGAATAATCGGTCATAGAAATCATTAAAAACCTTGCATTGCGCCCTCGTAATCTCGGACACTTTTCCAACTTTCGGCACTTTTTCGGATTCCTCAACCATTTTTTCGTAGCAGCCCTCAAATTTTTCCATAAAATCTGCGTCTGTAAAATCGATGTCTGTTTCAAAATTATTAAATTTCCACTGGCTCATTGGCTCACTCTCCTATTCTTTCCTGTGTTTTTTGCCACCTTAAAATCGGCGGCAGCTACTCCCCCATGTAATCACCCTTAGTGTAAGTGACTGTCTTAGATGTAATATCAGTCTCTGTAACATATCCTTCCTCGATGTCGGATACAGCTTTCAGTGATCCGCTGTAAACCAATGCGTCCGTTCCATCTCCGTCGGAATCTGGGATAACTGCGCAAGTTCTCTTTGTCGCAAAGCACTTATCGCCTTTCGTATTTTTCTTGTAAAAATCCACTGTGACAACTTCCACGTGCGCATCATCGGCTACTTTCTCTCCGTCATGGATTGCGGCAATGCGCTCATGTACCGGATTACCTGCGTACATATCGAATGAGTATTCTGTAGCCGGGGCATATCCAACTACATCTGATCTCTCCGTGCTTTCATCCACGTACTGTCTGGAATACTCTTTCGGGTTTTTCCCGTTTGTCATTGCGGTAAAATTGGTCATTCTTTCAAATTTCGGAGAGCTACCCGTTGCATCCGTGTTCATGAATGCCACACGCAAATGTCTGCCGACTAATTTTGGTGCTATTACTGCCATACTTATACCTCCTGTGCATAAATTAAGCGGCACTCTATGCGATACTTGGCATTTTCGCCGTTCATATCGTACAGGTAGCCACTGTTTAAAGTTTCGATTGATATTGGATTCTTCTTTTCTCCGAGTTCCGGTAGATTGCCATTAAAACTCTGCTGTTCCAGCCACTCTTCAAAACTCTGGAAGAATCCACTGTTCTCAATATTGATTCGCGCGTCCTGATCGTATTCCTCTTGGCTTGAAAACGCAAACTGGAACTGCTTTTTTGCTCCACCATCCATGTATCTCTGGATAATCGGATCGCATGGAAGAGGATCGATGGAATACCCCATATCTGTTCCAATATAGTCCACGTTTACACGTCCGTCACTTAAAAACGGGCATGTGAGGATGTATAATCTGACGATGTCAATGAGTTTTGACATAGTTCGCCGCTCCTTTCAAGATAGAGCCCTTGTGCCGGTTCTTCATGCGTTCGAACCACTGTGATTTTTCCTTGTGTTCGTAGTAGTGTCTGCGGGCATAAGGCGCAATCTGATTGATTTCTCCACTTCCAATCACTGTTCCAAGTGTGGGTGATTTAATCAAAACACCGGATCTCTTTGGCGTCTCTGGCGCCATCCGTCTAATACACTCGGAATCTACAAAAGACTGTGCATTTGCGAAACCGGATTCCGTACTTGGCTTAAAGCTTGGATTCCATTCGATTTTTGCTGATACTTTTCCACCGCCGGATGCTTGGGTATATATAGATCCTCTCGGAGTCTGGATTTTGAATTTCTTTTTTCCTTTTGCCATTACACTCCAACCACCTTAATATGCGGATTGCCGCCAAAAGTATTGTAGTTTACAGACGTGACTCTGGTCTTATCCAGTCCATCCAAATCCTTGATGGTCTGCATGTCAACCTTACAATCTCCTTTTACAAGATAATCATCTTTTTTGACAGCCACGCTCGTGTCCGGGATTCTGACGGTGTAAGTGTCTGCCTGCTTTAATCCATCTGTCGTAATCTGCGACTTTTCATTTTTGTACCACCATACTTTCGGGATGCAGGTTCGTTCCCACTCATCCAGCCGAGTAGATGGGTTATATTTCCTACTGTAAAGCGTGGCATCTGTGTTTGTTATCACGATTCCACCCCCATGTACAAAAGACCTGTCGGCATAAGATAAAGCTCTAATGTGTCAAATATCTTTCTGCCAAGCAAATCATCCGCTGTCTCTCCGTTTCCTCCACTTTCATAGCTAACAGAGTATCCATCCGTGTTTTCGGATGTGACCACGCGTCCAGAATGCTTGCTTCTGACCTTTTCATCGTTGGCAATCAAATCGCAGACAGCACAGGCGGCAAGCTTTACCTCGTCCAATTCCTTATTTTCATCGGCGCGCCCGAAGGTAATCCTCCGGACGTAGGCTGATGATTTCATAATGGATTTTTCAAACTCTTCTTTTGACAGACTCCCTTTGTATGTAGTGGTGTAATATTCATAATCTGCATACAGAATCATTTAATCACTCCTTACACCGCTGTGTGTACATAGATACCATCTTTCTTGTTATCGTAGCATTCTGCGATACCAACAGTACGGTATCCAAATTTCCAAGCGTCTGCATCCTGGTTCTGATCCGGTGTAATAATCTTGGAGACTGTGTGTTTCTGGTACTGGATTGCTGCCTGTTTGTCCACGATCATGAAGTTTACTGCTTTACCTTCGGAGTTCTTAGCATATCCGCCGGCACCAGAAGCTGTCAGATCGATTTTGGAGTAAAATCTTCCCTCCGGAACTTTGACAATTCCGGCAAATCCGTCAATTGCTTTCTTGGATGCTGTTGTGTCCAAGTCCTCGATCATGCCGTAGATTGTCGGATTGATAAACAGATAGCAGGTCGCAAGGTTCGCTTCTGCGTTCTCAATCTTGCTTCTTGCTGTTCTGAGTGCCGCAAGAGCCGCCTTACCATCATTGAGAGCCGCAGCTACAGTTGTCACTCCATCAATAGACGCATAGCCTGCCAGGCGGTAAGCATCAAGTTCTGGCACTACTTTAGTGCGCAGGAATTCTCCAGAAAGTCGGCTGAATGCAAGACCTGCGGACTCGATATTGTCCATAGCATCAATTGTAAACATTCGTCCACGGTCATATCCACATTTCTTTGTTTCGTATTCGAGTGTTACATCACCTGCAACATACCCTGACTGCCTATTGTAGTTTGCTAATCCCTGCATTGTCATTTTCGGGATTAAGATTTCATTTGCATTCGCTCCCTCTCGCGCCAACTCGTTTGCCCCGTCAAGGACAGCTGTGAGAGATGACAGTTTGTATACCTGGTCAAGTAGGCCAGATAAATATTCTTTTCTTAATGCAATGTTGTTTGCCATGTTTTTACCTCGTTCTTTCTAATATTGTTTGTTATTTTTCCGGTGGAAGTCCCATTGCTGCTCTCATAGCAGAACGCATGTCGCTACCAATCTCTCCACCGGAGCCGCCAGTTGCTCCTACTGGGTTCTTAAAAGGCTCATCAGAGCCAAATAAATAAGCATCAGACTCCTTTACGGTTTCCAATGCTTTCTTGATGTCCTCAGACTGGTTTTTCGATCCTTTCAAAGCGTCAATATCAAGCATAGCCATGACCGCTTTTTCATTGCGTCCCCCGGCTGTCTTGATTGCTTCTTTGATCGTGTCGGAAAAGATGCGATCTGCTTCTTTGGCGGCATACTCAGCATCCTTGTCTTTCAGCTGCTGATTCAGCTTATCAATTTCTCCCTGCATAGCTGTTGGGTCAACATCTTTAAACTTTTCCAAAGATTCCGTTGTGGTCTCAAGCTGACTCTTGTAATTGTCACGCTCACCCTCTGCTTTTGTGGTCTTTGCCTTTTCAGCGGCAATGTCTTTCCCGTTCTCTGCCATGATCTTATCAATAGCATCCTGTTCCAATCCGAGTCCTTTTAAAAATTCTGTTTTCATGTTTCTGATCTCCTTTCGCGTTAGGTAGTTTTAGGCGTGTTACCAACCGCCACGAATTGACTGTTTAAGGTCTCATCTACTGACCAAAAGGCACAAAAATAACACATATCTCTATGTGCTAATGTCTTACTTATTCGATTTTACAGTAACGCCTGTACCTGTTCTTTCAAGCTCTCCGGTACATCATCAATCGTCAAGTGTCCACCTTTGATTCTGTTCGCCAAAAACTGTGCCATCATTTCACCTCCGCTTCCATTGTTGCTAAAATCAGCTCCTGCACCGCCTGATCTGTGACTTCCTGCGCCGCCTGTGTTGCTTTTAAGTCTTTCTGCAATTTCCCGTAGGCGCTCATACCGTCATCCACTGCTTCATATTCTTTGATTACATTTTCTTCTGTCTCTGTATAGCCAACAAAGACAAGGTTGCTAAATCCCTCTGGTTTTTCCTCTTTGAGCGGCTTATAGCCCTCTTTCTTGATGGAGCTGATTCTTACAGTTCCGTTTTCCATGATTTTTGCGTAGTTCATATCATATCTCCTTTCGATACGTTACTTTAATGTCTGGGTCAAGCTCCCCTCCGTCCGCTGTGATGACTGTTGTTGGGTAATAGGTTTTTAATGCTCGGATAGCGTTTTGCTCGGATTGTGGTAGGGGGACGAATTCTTCGGAATCGTCCTTATACAGAACGTGCAATGGATTATCTGCCAAATACTGTTTATATGCATCCAGTGTAAGTTCCACCTCTTCTGGGAGAGTTATACATAGGATCCCTAAATTATTTATAGTAATACCTGTATCTTTTTTGTATCCTACACTGGAATAGTCATATCCTAACAATTCAGAGCAGAACGGTACGGCTATTGGGAAAGTAATGTCTGTCCTATAAAATATTTTAGACGCAGGTTGAATTGACCACTTTCCAGTTTTTCCGTCAATCGTTTCATTCACGGAATTATACAACCACCCAATCTGTCCACCCTGCTCTACCAGTCTGTCCCATTTTGTAATAGGGCGGTCGGATGTGAGGGTGAGGGTTTGTTCTTTGTAGGGTTGGTAATCTGTAGCGACAGTTCCTCGTTCGCATTGTATCTCAAATCGTTCTGTAAGTTTTTTTATAGTTGTTTCAGTTGTAGAATATATGGTTACATACGGATGTGTGGATGTTGCCTCTTTTACTTTAATTATACCAGAATCAACTAACCATAAAACACCTCCAGATGCCGAATCACCATTTTTGGAAAGTCCCAAGAAGCATCCTGAAATATCTGCATTATTGTTTTTGTCTTTAATACTTAACGTTATTTTTTCGCCATCCCCGCATTTCCAACCTCGATAAATCCCGTTTACATCTGATTCTTTTTGCAGATTGAGTAGATTCTTCCCAGTAACTTTCACACTAACTTCATACTTCTGCTTCTCTTCATTCCATTTTCCGACACTCTTGATTTCCTGCGGATATTCTGGGCTTGGAGATGGCTTGCCTCCTGTGTAGGGTTCGTAAGTAGTTACAGTAGTGCCCAACTCAACTTGCAATTCTGTGTTTTCTTGCGCATCATAAGTCACAGAGAAAAAAAGTTTTTTTGCATTTTTCGGGATTGTTATATTTTTAAATTCCGAATAGTTATTACTCCCGGTATCAAACACTCCGGTGATAATAGTATCTGTCTCATCAGTGAATACATATTTTTTTCCTGTTTTTTCTTTTGTTCTGACTGACACTGAAACGTTTTTCCCTTGCATAGAACTTACTTCCATATTTGTTGTGAATGATTTTTGCATTTGAGTTAACGATACTTTATCACCAGCATTAACGCTTGTTAGATATCCTTGTTCGTATACATTGGCGTTTGCCAAATTCTTCCCACTCGTCTGCACCTGCTCCGTCTTCCCACCAAGCTCCAACCTCTCAAGCGGTGCATCCAAGCTGTTCGGAAGTACCAGCATCCCTGTACCCTCTAGCTCTACCCTGTCATAATTCGGTGGCTGTGGAGTGGAGACTCCCAGAGGACAGATCATATCCACTCCGATGATTCCGGTTCCGTCTACCATTTTAAGCATTGTACTTCTACTCCTTTTTCTGAGGTTGCTGTGGGGATGATCTGGACGATGTTGCTCTTTCCACCACCGTAGGAACCGTACTGCAATACCTGTGCGGTCTGTGCCGGAATCAGTACGCTTTGTTCTTTTGTTGCGTCCCTTTCCAGAGATGCGTAAATATCACCATCCGTAAAATTCTTAACCAGAAATTCGGATGATGCTGTCTCAAATTCAAAAATCAATGTTTCTTCCGCTGTCGGCTGTCTGATTACTTTTACTTTACTCATTTCCTAAACCTCCTAAATCGTTTTGGTACGGGTGCCACTCTGCCGCGCATATCGTAATAGATGCGCTCTCTTTCTTGTTGTAGACCCATTTTCTTGCAAAATCTGGTGTATTCTCCCAGTTGTCCTTGATACTTTGCTTTCGCAAGCATCACATCGTCTGGATCAGCTCCGCCCTGTTTTAGTAGCACAGCCTTTTCTCTCTGTGCCCTCATAGCGGTTTCCATTTTCCTCTGTTGCTGTCTGGCTTCGTATAAGGTGTATTCCTTGCCGTTAAACGTCTTAGGTATACTTTCCTTTCGGTTCTGCTCTGCAAGCCAAGAATCAGACCAATTCCGCTCCGAGACGCCTTTCACAAACGGGTAATATTCGTGATAGCAGTTCGCTCCAAGCAGTCCAGTGACTGTTCCAAGACCACATACCGTAACAAGTTGTTCCTTTGACCAGACCTTCCCTTGCCAGACAGCGTGTGATGGTCTCGCTCCGGCGTGCCACGCGACTTCGTAATGCTCTGTCCCAAGCTTATCGGCGTTCATTTCTGATATTTTCCCGGTAAGCTGTGACACACCCGTCATAACCGCTCTCCTTGCCGCCACATCTACCCTGCTATGCCACCCAGAAGCGTAGTCAATGCTTCTGAGTCCGCTTTTTGTGAGTTGAGTAACCACCTTGCGAATCATGGTATTGTAGTCAAACGTGCCGTATACAACCCCTGTAATAGCTTGGTCGAGATATCCTTGGTAGATGTCGGACAATGGAGTCATAACGAGCCTACCGCCGCCATAATCCACATAAAATCCCATGGACTTTGTGACGTTCCGCAGATCATCATTGCTCTGCCGGATGAATCCATCTGTAAGCTGTTGCAACTCCTTATTATCCTCGTAGGGGATATATTCTGCATTGACCTGCTCGTAGATGTCTTTATTACGGACATATTCCCAGTCGATTACCTTGTCGTACAGCTCAAACACTTCCGGATAGGACAGGTTTAGAGCAGTTTTAATCATCTTTTCGATGTCCTCAGAAGAGTACCCAATAATCTGTAGTCGGTTAATCTGCCAGTCGGCTGTGCTTGTGATTTTTCCCGCTTTTTTAATCCGGCGAACAATGTCCTCGAGAATCATCTGTTCCAAATCAAGAAAATGCTTCTCGATCTGTCCGGATAGCTGCTTTTTGTAGTCTTCCCTCAATTGGTTCACCTACTCCATTACTTCGATCTGCTCTGGCAACATCTTTTTCGCTGTGGCTTCGTCCTCGTTGTACCACTTCATGCGGTATTCCAAATGCGACATCACTCCCATACTCACGTCCTGTCTGTCCTGCTGACGCTCTGTTTCCTCATCGGTCAGTATGGAATCGTTGAATTTGCAAGAGAACTCATATCCCGAATTAAGCATACTGTTGTAGAATGCAAGCCCTGCGGCAAAGTCCTCTAAGCAATCGTATAAGTTGTTCTGGATCGCCGTCACTCGGTTGTACTTGCGGTTCTTTGATGCTTTAATTTCCGTGGCTGTTTTCGCTACTTCCTGCGCATCTGACAGGTCTCCATAAGCAAGACCTACAGAAAACTCGATCTCTCGCTTGTATTCCTCCAACCCGCGCTTAAAGGCTTCGTCCCTCATTTCTGGGGAGTATTCCTTTAATAATTCTTGGTCTTTCCCGACATCCAGATTCATTCCACGGTACAGCTTGTTTTTGAGTTTCGGAAGTCCAAACTTCCCGGTTGCCTTATCTTGCTTAAGTGCTCTATTATCCACATGGATAGCACGCTCTCCAGATTCGTATTCCCAATCAAGCCTTGCCCCCTGTGTATCCGCTTTCCGAATCAGTTCAGCGGCAGACTCGTACACCGACACTCCGCAGGAGGAACCATCTATTTTATTTTTAATCGGATTACGATAATATCCAAAATCCATACGGTTCATGCCGGGATAGGTAATCGGTCCAGGTAGGATATTCTCCCATTCTTCCACCGCTTCTAGGCTGCACGGAAGACCGATATCATTCGCCGTCTGGGAGTGGAAACACTTGTTTTCTATAGTCAGATTCCCGTCAATGAAATAGTGCCGTTCAAGCCTTGTGAAATAATCAGCGTCCCCAACCTTTTTTACGGTCAGAAATGCAATATCATTTGGCTTTCCATCATCCCCAAAGCTGATCGGTATGATCTTGTCGGCTGAAATAAATTCAGCAGCCGATTCTCCCAGTGGTTTCAGAACGAATGACCCAAGCGCAAGCCCTTCCTGCAGGTTTTCATTCAGACTTGCGATATTCTTCTGATAGATCTTGTCCAGACGTTCATTTGTTACACTGGTTTCCATTTCAACCAGTGCACAGTCCGCAAACTCTCGGCAGATTCCATCTTCAATCCCGAGGGAAACAATGCTGTCAGAGATCCAATCTGCATCACCATTTAACATCTGTCTCCATCTGTTGATTGCATCTATCATGTCGTTGGATAGTGCGATATCCTTGCCGATAATCTGTTTTAATGTTGTATACCCAAACATCCTCATGATTCCTTTCCAAAGTCTTTTAATCCCATCAAACATTTTCCACCTCTTCAATTAGGTATTTCATGTCGCGTTCGATCGTGTACTCAAACGCATCCAAGCTGTCAATGTCAGTGCTGCCATCGTCCAAGCGTTCGTCTTTGTCCTTTACTTCTTTGTCCCAAACTGCATCCGAAAAAGCAGTTTGCAGAGATTCGCAGTCTTTTGTAATAAAAAACCGCCCAGCCCCCATGAGCTTGACGGTGCATCTGATTCTGTCGTTTATAGGTCTTTTCTTTGCTGGTTTGACAGCTATCCACGGAAATTCCTTTTCCACGGCATTGCGGATAGAATTACCAAGGACGGTTTCTGCATTGTCCCAGAATACGGACTCTACGTTACAATACTGTACATAGTCTCCACTCTTCACGCACACAGAGTAATCATCTATCACTTCTTGTACAAACTCGCAGAACAGCTTGTTCAGTCGATTACTGTCGATGTCCTCGTTTTCATCCTTAGCCATGACTCTTCTGGATTTTAAAGCAATCACGTCTCTGTAGTTGTCCGTATATCCTCTGGCAACGAATGAGTGACCAGATTGATTACCACCAAAGTCCAAGCCAATCTCGATTGATGTGATATCCTCTTTTCGGAATTGCTTATGCTCTGATTCCTGCGAGAACTCATCCACGATTTCGCATTTGAACGCTTCTGGATTGTCTGCGAACTTCTTGTAGATTGATCCGTCAGCCCTTTTCCATAACCCCAGGATGAGGCGGTCATAATAGATTGTACCATCGTATTCCTTGCAGAGTTGCTTAACAAATTCTGGATCCAGAAATGGATTATCAAATATGGTGTACTTTTGGAGATAGATGTCCAGCTCTACATTGTCGATGAACTCTTTGAGCCAGTGTGTCGGATGTTCTGGGTTGCAAGCTCCATCAAAACAGGAGTACGTCTTATCGAGACGGGATTTCAGCATCTGGAACACCTCTTTGTTCCATTTTGCTATCTCATCTCCGTAGCAGTACTTAATGGATGCTCCCTGTATCTTCGCGACCTGACTGACCTTTTCTGCACCGAGACAATAAACATCCTCTCCGCATACTCTTGCCACATTCCGGTTGTTAATGTTCCCGATTAGATCACTGGTATAGATCTCTCTCATCGGTTGGAGTACGTTTCGCTCTATGGATTCTTTGGAGACACCCATGATTACATTTAAGCCAGGGAGTCCATCTCTCTCTCGGATTCTTTTCGGGACGATATAAGCGGTATCAACAAAAGACTTTCCAGAACGAACCGCTCCGGACTTGATATTCCATCTATGAGTTGCGTTTATGATGTATTCATTCTGTTTTTTGCTTAGCTGCATTGTCATGCAATCCTTTCAAGATTTCATCCAACTTTTCAATCGCTGTTCTGTCCTCGTATTCCTGCTTATCTCTCCACTTGTCTGGTTTCCGGTTCTTCAGCCAAAAGATCTGGGCTGTAATATTGCCATTTATCGCATTTTCGAACAGTGCGTTCTCCACCTGCCTATCCGCAACATCCTTGTTTCTTTTTAGGGACTCACAAATCTCACTATACTTCTTTTTCCATTCGTACAGTGTTTTCGCGGTTATTCCCATATTCTGCGCAATCTGCTCATCTGTCAGTCCGTCTCTCGCCCATCCCTCTATCTTTAGCAAGCCTTCCGGCTCTAGCCATTCCTGATATTTACCTTTCGCCATCCGACTCACCTCTTTCATTATTTTTTATTCTTCTTGTTCATGTTTTGTATAGTCCATCTATTCGCCATATCGTTGATATTTTTAGAACTTATCCACAACGGGTATAGCAGGACTCGAACCTGCGACACATCGGTTAACAGCCGATTGCTCTGCCAACTGAGCTATACACCCATAGGATGCCCTTTATCGACATCCTTTACCCTATCCGCACTCGGGTACGCTGATTACACTAAATATAGATTGCTGAATCTATTTTTGTTTGTTTTGCAGATCTGCGGATATCTGCGTTTTGTGATATCACTCCGTAGCACTTCCACGGCATTCCGGATTTTTAATATTTACCGTGATATGCTACAAAACCGTGTGCAGGGATCGAACCCGCTTGTCCCAACTGACCACGGCATAAAAACACCGCCAGACAAGAAAGGGGAGAAGTCCGGCGGTGTTCCGAATGTTTGGAAAGATTTTGAAGTCTTTCTTCTGACTCCATGTTATACTATATATTATTTAAAACGGACAATGTGGACAAAACGGACAAACTTTTATTTTTCTTTCATCCACCTTTGAAATTCTTTTCTCGCGCTTTCTCCTGTGCAATTCCCTTTCATTTTTGCAGCCACTTCATCCCACGTCAGCCCTTGCATGACCTTGAACCGGATAATCCTCTGCATCCTTACCGGAGCTTTATTGATTACTCGCTCTGCTTTTACTTTAATCTGCTTTGCGTTCAGCTTTCGTTCTTCCAACAACCGTTCCTCTTCGTCTATATTCACCGTGTTCTCTACACATCCAGAAATATTAAAGCTCTGCGGCTGGTATGGAAACTCCGGATTACTGCCTGTCACTTTATCCTGCACAAACGTCTTTCTTCTGTGCCGTCTGATGTCTTCCTCTGTTTCTTTTACCAGAGCTTTTGCATCCATGTACTCATAGATTATGTTCTTGTCCAATTCAATCACCTCCCGGGATCCGCTCTTTTATGTTGTATTTCTCTGCTATGTAGTCCACAGCGTCCTTATTTGCCCTCTCGCCGCCTTTAAAGTCACAGGCAAAGGCTTTATGCTCCTGTTGCTTTAAAGCTGTCTCACAGGGCTTTCTCGTTGCCATCTTGTATGCTTCTATCTTTCTCACGTGGTCTGCTGTCTCCCTTCTGCGTTTCATAGCATCTCTTGTCATTCCTACACCACCTCAATTTCCTCTCCGGTCAGCTCTTCCAACTTCTTCCGCATTTCTTCCACGGTCATTTTCTTCGATTCGGTGCGTTCCCAAATGAGTTCAAGGTTGCTTTTAATAAACACATCTTCTATGCATCCGAGTGATTCCGGAGTAATTCTATAGACTTTAACGATGTCTCCTCCTGTATAACCTGTACAACCTTCCCATTTCAAGTCATCAGTGTAACCGTCTATACGATTGCATCTGCCTTTTCTTACTGCCTTCCCAGCCAATACAAGATACATGTTTCCATTTTTTTGTTCAACTACCATCCCATCTTCCAAATCTGCCTTGGTAAATTCTTTGTCCATGTAATCACTCCATTCTAAGATTTTATAATTGTACTTTTCCGCAAAATCACGAGTCGAATATTCTCCGTTTCCGTAATAACACGTTCCTTCGTTGCGCATATAATTTGTATTTTTCAAATAACTTTTTCCGTTACACCACTTCATTCCATGTTCATGCATCTGCTTGCAGAAGTCTTTCGCTTCCTCCTCAGTCTTACAGTACACCGCAATCTTATTGTATTTATTTTTAAATTCTTTCCATTTAAACTTTTTCATCTTCCCACCTCACTATCTTTCGCACAATCCAATCCAAAAACACCACAAATAGCAGTATCGGAAATCCCGCAGCCATCAGGTAATCCGCACCTTCTAGTTTTACATCCTCTTCCAATCCTGTCTTTAAAGTAATCACGGTTCCCAGCCCCAGGATGTAGTACAGAGCCAGGAATGCGATTGTGATTAAAATGTCCATGTTATTCCTCCTTGTATGGTTCTGGTAACGACTGATACGCCAAAATTCTTCCGTCATATATCCCGTAAGTCCAGTACCATAAATCCTCTTTAAATCTCATTCTCTTTACCGGATATTCTTCATCGTCACACGTTACAAGATATACATCTTCTTTCTTAGGCATATTTTGTACTGAGTAAGGAATCCAGTCATTGTCTTTCTTGCTGTCTTCATATCCTTTCTGATACCATTTTCTTCGGCTGCATTCTCCGCACTTCTGGACTTCGTCCATGTGGGAACGAATGATTTCTTTTATCCATCTAATACTCACATAATCATCACACATTCCGAATGATTCAAACTCTATCGCATGATCTTCAATCTCTTCCAAGATCTTCTCTAGTACGTTCATTTATTTCGTCTCCTATTTTTCTTATCCATAACACAATAACCTTTTTCGCAATAACATTCTGTTGATTTATAGTAGTTTTTATAATATTTGCATTTAATGCACTCTTTTTTCATTACTACGCCTCCAACAACTCTAGTTCCTCGATTTTATCCATTAAATCCATCTCAGGATAATTCTTTTTTGGATATCGTTGATATTTTGCACTTATGCAGCTTTGGGAATTTGCATACAGTAAGTTATATTCTAATGCAAGCCTTAGCGGAATATCTTTGTGTTTTCCTGTTAATGTAATTTTGCTCTTATCGTCATACTCAATAAATATTTTCCACATGGTTACTCCTCATCACTTTCAATTCTCTCTAACCTTTCGTATCCATTCCATCCATGTTCTGCTCCACATTGTTTGATACAATAATAATCTTCGCCGCAACAATGATCGCATCTATTGCAATCTGGTTCTTCGTCATCTACTGTGTAAATTATTGTTTTCATCACTCTACCTCCAACAATCCCGCTTCTATAAATACACCTTCCAATAACTCGCTCATTTTATTAGTATCAATGGTAATCGGCTCACATGGAAACTCTTCCTGATTTCCACAGCACGCATACAATTTTGCAATTAAAATATCATATTTTTTCATCACTCCACCTCCAAATCACCATTATCTATTCTCTTTGCTTTAAAAAGGATTTCTCTATTCATCTTTTACCTCCACTTCATTATCGTATTTCATGCACTTTCCATCCTTGTACGCTATGCATTTCTCTTTAATGCACGGATGTAACACTGGTCTGACAAAATCTCCATTCCCAATAAACATTGCTTTTACCTCTTCTTTTCCCGTTAAATCAGGGCAAAATAAAATCATCACTCCACCTCCAACAGCTCTGGATTGTCAAAAATGTTTCCGATAACTTCCGTTCTATTTGGATTCCGATTATATTTAAAAACATCGTTATTGGTGCATTTTTTATTTCCTCGTCCACATACTGCCCATGATCCCCTCCATTCGCTCCAAAACACAGCACCTACACGATATTTTATCTCTTCGCCATCTTTTAAAAACGGACTTCCATCATAGTCATAACTATATCTGAGAATATCATTCTCCCAGATCTTCTTATCGTTTTTGTCGGTAAGTCCGGTGTACTGGCATAAAGTACTTGGAGCAATCTCGCATTTTAGTAATATATCTGGTAATTCTTTGCTAATTTTGTGTATTTCCACTTTTCCAGAAGGATATGCAACAACATACCCTTCCACCCATTCTCCATTATCTTTTCTCTTTGCTTTAAAAAGGATTTCTCTGCTCATAATTACTCTTTCTCCCATGACCAATTAACCTGTTCCATAACCATATCTCTCATAGCTTCTTCGATTTCCTCATCAGTTACATCATCACCAAACTCTTCTTCAAATGTCATATTTGTTCCAGCAAAACCATAATTTGCCTCCGCTTTTACTTTAATCATTCTTCCACCCTCCTGTTCCATTTCCCTATAGCAGTTGTTTCTAAAGCACATCTTCGCGTTGCGACTCCGCATTCTTCGCAGTACACGAAAGCTGATATAACTTTTTCGTCAAATCCATAATGGATTTTCATTGTCGCTTCTCCACCACAAAACGGACATTTCTTTAATTCTCCCATGTTACTCACTCCAATCTAATTACGCATTCCTAATCTTCTACAAACAGTGTTATACCCACAGTCTAGTTTTTCAGCGATTTGATTGATTGTTAATCCCTTATTTCTAAGAAAAATCACATCTTCTTTTGCAACATCACTTCTTGAAACAATATGCTTCATCCTATCTCCAAAACTTCTTTTATATTCTTCTGAAACATATTGAACTAAATTATGTTCTTTCGTGTGTAATGATTTTTTAATTACTTGAAGATTAGAAATATTATTATTTAATTTATCTCCATCAATATGGTGAACATGAATTTCTGAACCAAAATTGAATCCAACAATATGTTTACCAATTATCCTGTGTACCGACACTTTGTCATGCTTTATCGAAATTCCAGCATACCCACGATAAAGATAAATTTTATATTCCTCTTTAGGTGTAATATTTCTTCTACTGCATTCTTCTTCTATTGCTTTTTCTAAAATTGAATAATCTACTATGCAGTTACATGCGTTTTCAAATTTCATTTAAACCTCCGAAATCTAATCTCTGGCCGCACTTCAGACAGCATTCGTGCTCTTCTGCATGTCCATCAATAAAACATATTGACTCTCTGCAACTTGGGCAAACGAAATAACCTAATTCATAGTCTACTTCTTCTGGCTTTTTCGCCGTATCACGCTCTTTCAACTCATGCATCTGATTCATCAACTTCGCACACTGGCTGTCCACAAAATCATTCACCTTGTTATACTGGTTCAAAATATCGCACACAAACCGTCCCATCTTGCACTCTGCGCATTTATCTTCCAGTTCCATTTCACTTAGCTGATCTGGATACTTGCACAGGTTGTCGCAGATATGTTCCATCATTTCCGTTGTGATCCCGTCCATCCATGTTTCTTCTGTTTTCGTCATTAGTCATTCCTCCTACACCTCATATCTTTGCAAAAATACAATTCCGTCCCTCTCTTTGTCTTTACATACTCAAAATCTCCGATAATTTCCCGTCCGCAGGAAGAACAGATATGTACTTCATTTTTCTTCGGATTCTCTTTCTTTTTTTTTCATAGCCTACTGTAAATACCTCCGCATTAATATCCGGTTTGGATTCGATACCGCCCTGTTGAGTCGGCAACTTGTCCGCACCCAGCCCTCGTGAAACTCCATGTAATTTGCGATTGTTCCAAAGATATCCTTAACCGAAGTTTCTTGTTTCTTTGACTCAGGCAGCATATCATTGTCTTTTAAAAAGTTTTTGAACGTTTCAATACTTGCATCTATTCCGCTCTCTTCTCTTATTGCTGCATAGATGTTCTGGATCGTAAGTCCGTATTCGATCATGCACTTAATTTCTCCCTTGTACGGTTCGTATTGTTTTCTTTTATTTTCCATTTTTCTTAACCACATCCTCTTGTTTGCTATTACCCTCTTTTTCACTTCTTTTCCAGTAATATCCTCAAGTACTCTGCAGATATGCTCATCCGTGCATCCGAGTTTTACCATCTCTTCGATCTGGAACTTGTAGGGATCCAGAAAGTGTCCTGGTCTACTCATTTCCCTCTCACCCTATTCTTTCTCTTCCGCTTTGTACTGCCGCGCGTAAACAAATCCATATTTCCGTGTCTCAATCCGGTAGGCTGTTTCCTATAGACTCTAAAACCGTATCTTTTTCTGTTCATGTTTGCCTCCTAACTGAAACTTACTTCCGGCTCTTCCTCTGGACATATTTCTCCACCTGCTTCCATTTCGTTTATGATGATTTTCGTTCCCGCTCTTTGTAATCTCATTAACAACATGTCAAATTCCCCGAGATATCGAAGAGACTGGATATTCACACATCCTAAATTATCAAGTGTATGCTCTTTTTCAAAATCCCATTTTGATATCGGAATCTCGATGTTTAATTCTTCATCATGATCGTTTTCGAAAACAATCACCGCCCTATGCACAGAACTCCAAACAGGTCTTTCACTCTCTTCTATTCGCATCTCGCATCCGACCGATTCGTAGTATGGTCCATCGTCAAACTCCACTTCCAGGCCAGTTGTACTGATCTTCTTCTCGCACATTTTAATCCATGCTTCAAACAGATCCGTGACTTTAATCTCTTTTTCTTCCTGCTTGATTGATAAATCCTTAAAATTCTCCAGAATCTTTTTATTCTCAATGCAAGCATCAGAATTTACAATTTCAGTAAGCACCGTATCCAACTTTGGAAGGTATTCCGAAAAATCATACTTCTCTATGTACGGCACCATGACTTCTTCTATTTTTTTCTTCAGTGCACTTTCTACTTTTCCCCATCTAAACGTTTTTTCTATTGCCGATTCTATTGATTCCTTGAATTTATTTCTGAGGATTTCCTTTACTTCTTCCTCGGAAAGGCACTCCTGTGCCATTTTAAATAATTCTTCTTTCATTTTGCTCCTCCTTAATTTGACTTCAACAACTGCTCTTCCAGAGAGTCCATGTCGTATCCTCTGCGTTCGAAGTTATTTAAGTTTCTGCTTACTGGCGGTTTTGATTGTTTTTTCTTCTTTTCCGATCCTTCCGGTTCATTATCAAATTTACCTTCTAAAATCTTTTTTAAGTTCTGCTCTTTTATGATCCAGTTAAAATTCGCATTGAATTTATAATCCCCTTTGCTTTCTTTACCTTTCAGGAATTTGCTGTTCTCCGCTTTTATAAATGCGGTTCTGATCTGGCTAAAGCTGAATTTCTTACAGGCTGCATCAATATCTTCCTTCCTGCTATCGGAAATCCGCTCGACTCTATCAAAACTCTTACAGATATCATTAAATGTGTCGGCGATCAGCTGATAGCTTATTTTGCTATCAGTCTTATCTCTTACTCTATCTCTATTATCTAACTCTATATCTATATCTGTGTTACACTTCTGTACATTGTTGTTACACTCTGTTACATTCGTGTTACATTGTAACGCCTTATTTTTTCTTGATGCCCTAACACGTTCCGCTGATTCCGATTCCGAGCAGATTAAAGACTGTGTTTCCGTCATTAAAAATTCTGTTTCGGAACAGGGCTCAATAAGTCCTTGAGACAGTAGGTATTGTACAGTTACTTTCACATTGTCTGGATCTTCGTCTATTGTCAGGGCAATTTCTTCTGGAAAATTCTCTTCAATCCCCTCGAAAAACAGCTTTCCACCATTGTTTAAACTCAGCAGCTGCATTTTTAAATAGATAATGGTATATGTATCACCACCAGCAATTTTCCGTAACTTTTTAATTTTGGGCTGTGTAAAAAAATCTTTCTGTAGCTTAAGCCAGTAGTATCGTTTTGACATTAAATCACAGCCTTTCTGTATCTATCTGCATTCCAGACTGGTATTCGCGGTATATTTGCATCCAATCATCCAGTTCCATCGTAACAAGGATTTTATGATTGTTTTTCTTATGGAATACAGCGGGAAGATTTCCTGTTCTATTCGCTGCGGCATCTCTCTTTGCTTGATCCATCCAGTCATAAAGTCGCATCTGCTCTTGATGTTTCGCTTCCACATGAATTAAGGGGAGACCAACTACGTCTGAAGCATCACCTGTATTTCCACAGTATTGTGCTGTTCTGCGTGCTTCTTTATATCCATAATCACGGAAGATACCAGCTAATTCCCGTTCAAATCTTGCGCCTTTCTTTTTACTATTTACTGCCATTCCATTTCCTTTCTTTGTAGTGCAGGCAAGGTTCATCCTTTTCCTTGCCTTTGCACTCACAAAATCTCTCGCAATGTATGCATTCTCTTGTTTTCTTCATGTGATCGCCCTACATGAACGGAAGTTCTTCATCAATTCCATCCGGAACGTTTTGGAATCCGTCAGAATCCGGCTGTCCATATTGCGGAGCAGACTGTCCACTGCTTCCCTTGCTTTCGCAGAACTCAAATCCGCTGACGATCATCTGCATTCCATAATGCTTCACACCGTCTTTTTCATAGTTGTTATTCCTCATTTCTCCATCGATTAAGAGTTTCGTTCCCTTTCCAACATTGCACTTTTCGAATGTTTCCGCAATCTTTCCGAATGCCACGCACTGGAAAAAGTCTGCTTCTGGTTCTCCCTCTCGTTTAAATCTACGGTTTACCGCAAAGTTAAACCTTGCTACTGCTTTCCCATCATTGCTATATCTCGTATCAATATCAGCTGTCAGTCTTCCGCATAAAATAATTTTATTCATATCAATCCACCTCTTAATTTCCAAACAACGCCGCTGCTGCACTCTGTCCTCTTTCGGAAGATTCAGTTTTTTCTTCCTGCGACTGTTCCATGTCGATAATCTCCGTATCGCTATCGTTATCGTTATCGATGTATGTTTTTGTACCGTCATCGTTTATCACTGCCATATCTGCATCCATTGCCGACATCATATCGATAGACATGATTCCCCATTTAGAAATCAGCTGGCGCAGCATAGTTTTATAAGCCATTCCGTCAAAGTCCTTTTCCCAGAACGTGTACCCCTTTTTCGCCTGATATCCTTTGGAATACTTTAATGCATGAGCTTCCATTTTCTTTTTGCTCCAATAGATCGCCTTTTTAAACCCATTCGTATACTCAAACATTGCATAATATCCGATTGTTTCAGCCTGTTCTCTTGCTTCTTCATCCTCGATCAGATGTACCTCAATCTCTTCGTTCAGAGGATCAAACCTGACAAGCTCGCCCTCTTTGATCGCCAGTACGTTCAGTTTTTTGTACTGCCCGGAACGAATTGCGAGCTGGATATACCCTTTATATCCAAGCTGGAACTGTGCCACCTTCCCTTTGTTTCTGTCATTAAATGGCACAAGGTAATACTGTCCCAACTGCGGAGACGGTGAAAGGTTCAGCGACTCACCCAGCAGCGCACCGGAAAGGATCGATTGATTTGTGCATTCCTGTAATGCTGCATTGTTATTTACAGCCGATACAATTGCAGAAATAAATCTCTGACCGTTCTTCCCACCGATTACGTTGTTGATCTGGTTTTTAACTGCTTCCTGTGTTAAATATGCTGCGATTCCTGTGTTTTTTCTTGCTGTTAAGCTGTTTCCTACTGCCATTTTCTTTTCCTCTCTTTCTTAAATTGCTTTGAATTCAATGTTTCTGCTATTGAAAAATGCTTTTAATGCCAAAGCGTCCTCTGTTGTTAAATTTGCCTGAAATGATACCCACTGGCGCTCCCTAGCTACGCATTCTTCAAAAGATTTTGCGTCTGCAAAACCAATCTGTCCAGGAAGATCCTCTTCTTTCTTCTGGAACTCTGCTGCCTTTTTCGCTTCCTTCTCTGCTTTCAATTTTTCCTGTTCTGCTTCGTATTCTGCTTTTTTCCTCTGTATTTCTGCAAGTCGCTGCCCTTCACTTAACGCCCTGTTGATATCCAGAGTGGATTTATAGACTTCTAATGCTTCAAAGCCAAATTCCGGCAATCTCGAAAGCGTATCCACATCTTTCTCCACGCTTGTGATAAATGCATTCATAACATCTTCGATGGACCTCATGGATGTTGTCTTATTTAACCATCTACTGTCAAAAATACATTCCAAAGAAATTTCGAACGGTGTTGATTTACTGTTCCAGAGTTCCTCGATTTGCTTCCGTTTTTCCTGCTTCTCGTACTCTTCAAATTCCTTAATTTGCTTATCAATAAGGTTAATAGGATCGTTAATAAGCTTAATTAAGGCGTTAATTTGAGTCTTAAATTCGTTAAATGGCTCTAAATAAGCCTTTTCCAGTCTTATTCTTTCGTCATTTAAGGCTTTTTTCAGCTTATTTAAGCTTGCTTTATCTGATTTAGCATCCTTAATTTGCTCTCCGGTGTACACTAAATTACTGTGGTCTTCTACTATTTTCTGTATTTCTGACCTTAATTCTTCATAATTAAATGTGATTTTCTCCGGCATTTTCACTTCATTGACTCTTAATTCCATGTTTTTCTCTCCTTTATCTTCTTATTACATCCGGAAGGATAAGCGGCGGGCATTCATCTCGCTCCACGTATCCCCAGAATCGTTTTCCTTCTTTCATCAGGTATTCCATGTCTTCTTTCACAACTTTTTCTTCTCTCTCGAAATGGTAATGTTTTGTTAGAAAAGATACCTTGCCATCATATTCACTTTTTAACTGCGCTTTTACTTCGCAAAAATCAGCCTCCAGAACTGCCATATATAGCAAGCATTGACAATAATAATTGTCCGGGATTCTATCATCCCATTTTTTTCGCATTGTGCTATTCAGAATGTTCGTTGTCTTGCATTCCCAGATTCCAAGTCTCCCATCTCCATCAAAAAGCCAGCCATCTACGGAAGCCTGCGCCCAGGGATATTTATCATTGCGAAAACTGTTGTTTTCCTCATATCTCACTTGGTATTCTGGGAAGTCCAGCCGAAAGAGTTCTCTTAATAATGGCTCTGCCTGTGTACCGTATTTAATATAGGGAAGATTTGAAATGTCTTTCGCTTCTTTTCTCCCTGTTTTCAACTCCCACAACTCTACATTTGTCATGTATGGATTCTTCCCGATTACAGCGGCAATTTCAGAACCGCCGATTCCATTTTTTCTATTTTTAAGCCATTCTTCATGGTTGCTAAGTATTGTTTTTGTAATCATTTGACTTTTCCTCAAATTTTCTCTATACTTTAACTGATTTATTTTTTCTTGAGTGCTCGAGGGTTGCCGCCCTATGACAGCACTCATTTTTAATACCCAAACACCAGCCACCAGCCGATCGCCACCAGCCCGCCCCCGATCACAGATGCTGCGACTTTGTTCCAGTAGTGCTTGTCCTCTTCTTCCGGCAGCTCTACAGAGACGGACCGGATGTCCCAGCTGTTTAAAGTGTTTGGATACTGGGTGGTGTCGCAGCGGTATGTTCCTTTAATCTCCATGCTTGTCCTCCCTTCTACCGCCTAAGCGGTTTCCTCTTTTCGCATCAATGCTCCCTGAATAATCCGGCAACATCCATCTACAAGTTTTTTGACTTCCTCTTCTGTGCGATCCACATAACAATCATCATGTACTCGGATTGTTGCATTTTTTACTTTTACTGTTTCTACGATCAAAATCATCACCTCTCTACTATGTATGATGGTTAGATTGTCCATGATATGTTGTCCTAGTCATCTTCTTTTTCTTTATTTTCTTCGTTCTTCTGGCTCTTCTGCGATGCCATAGCTTCTGCAAAGCCGAGAAAATAACCTTTATTCATGTCGGACATATCCGGCAGTGCTTGCGCTACTTTTCTGATGATTTCTTTCTCTTTTTCGCTCATGTGTACCTCCTATGCTGCGTTCTGTTCAATTACTGGGTAGATTCCGTTTTTCTTGAGTTCCTCGTATAAAAACAGGCGCCCTTTCTGTGTCCACTGCGTCTGCATTGTTACATCCGGATCTCCGTTGCTCCTTGTAATATCGATTGTTTTACTATGTACATAGCCGCAATTCTGATATTTTGAGTAGAGAACCCACTGTTTGTTGACTTTGTACTGGATTTTCATGTCATTCAGAATCCGGTTGAATCGCACCGCTGACATTCCGTAGTCTTTGGCGATCTGCGTAGTCGCTACCAACGATTTTGATTCGAGAATATGATCAACATAGTTCGCTTTTGGTGTCATTTCCTCGATCAATTTCTGTTGTTCTACAACCTGTCCGCCAAGGAATTTGCATCTGTCTTTCAGGCTGTCAATGGTCTTTCCTGCCATTTTTAAGGCTCTGGCCATTACCTGTTCTGGTGTGTTCCATGCTTTCTCGAGGTCAATTAATCTTTGTCTGCATTCTCTCCCTTTGTCGGTTCTGCTCATAAGGCAAATGTGCTTTGCCATGTCAGTTGAGACTTGGTAGTCTTGCACTTCCTTTTCACCACCATACTGATTGCTATGTACCTTTAGGTACGCACCATTAAAATCCTCATTCTCAATAAATCCTTGCGAATTCTTTTCGAACCATTCGGAAAATCTTTTTCTGATTCCAAGAGCCTTATGAAGATCTCTGGCAGATACGGTTGGTTCGTTACCGTCTGTGTTGATTGTAAATAATTCATTCAATGCCTTTTACCTCCTATTCTTTTATTGCCGTCGTAACCTCCGTGGCGGGATTGCTTTCTTTTTGTTTATCTCCTATACTGTAAATACAGGACACTGCCATGTCCGAGTATTACGAAAGGAGCGATTTTATGAGACGTTGTAATTCGCCATTTAACGGCAATCGCTATGTGCTTAATAAAAACACTGGTGAAATCCATGATTTAGACCGCGAAACCTCGTGCTGCCGCATAAATGATATAAAGTCCGAACATATCTTCAATTGCAGTTCCTATGAGGAAGCTGTTGTTTTTTCTTCCATGCTTGACATCAGAAGAAACGGATGTGCTCACTGCATGCCAGAGAAAAACAACGGATAACCATTAAGAGCTGCTTCTTTTAAATGAGGTAGCTCTTTTTCAGGCATCTCCTCTTCAAGAAGTTCTGCAAATGCTTCAGGAGTTTTTTTGACTTCGATCAAGCCAAATATCATATTGGAAAACTCTTCCTCCCTAGTAATGGATTTCAATACATCGAATTTTTTTATCTTTCTACCCTTATTTTCTTCGTCAAGACCTATAAACTCATCGATATATTTTTCGATACGTTCAACCCCCTGAATTTCTTCGCGCAACTCTTCTGGTTGTTCAAGAATTTTTTTCACAGCATTCCTGATTAAATTCTCCGTATTTACCTTCTGAATTTTGATGTCATCTTCACACTTTTTGATGCGATACAACAAGCAATCCCATTTTTGTCTTGAAACCCACATCTTTCTCACCTCGCTTTCTTTTTCCCCCGTCATGCCGATAGGTCAGCAGTCATCACCATTTCAAACAGTTCATTAAATGTATCACTGTAATACAACGGCTGCACTTCTTTCTGATTATGAGGACTGACTGCATTTTCACCGTATTTCAAACCTTTCTCTGTCAGTGATTTGAACTTTTTTACTCTTCCCTTACTTGACTGGCGTTCCTTTTCTTCCAAGATTCCAGCTGATAAAAGTTTCTTATTGAACTGTACCGCACTGATTCCGAGATTGTTTTCTTTCAACAGTGCTGTGAGTGACTTCATTTCCCGATTGCCGTTAAACTCATAATTCGGTAAGAACCCTGTTGGAATATGGTAAGAATCGTAGAAGCCTTTCAGCATCAGCAACTTGCTCGCATCGTTCATTCTCAGCATACTTGCTACTACTTCCAGCGATTCCACCTGTTCTTTTAACGGAATGCCTACGTACTGCGTTCCTTTTTCAATGAAATCTTTCATCTTCTCAAATGCTTCGATATATGTAGCTGTGAAAATGACACCTTTCTTTCCGGTCATTTTGTTGGCGATCATGTCGCATCCTTTCTTTGTGCAGAGGTAACATGGAAGTGTTCTTCCGGTACTGTCTTTGTACTCTGATTCAATGAAATATTCACTCAATCCAAAATTGGCTTCAGTAAGATGTTTGACATATCCTTTGATATCTCTTAAGAGTTTTGCATGGTCTTTTCCTACCATCATTGCTACCTCTCTACTGTCGGTGAGTAGCTGACCGTTTTGTTCAAATACTGTTAAATTGTTCATTTTGTTCTCCTTTACAATTTCTTCGGTTTAATAAACTTGTCCGTATTTACATCTAACGCTCCACAGATCAGCTCGTATTCTTCAAATTGCAATTTCCTATTTCCATTTAATGATGAACAAAGTTTTTCTTTTGGTATCCCTGTTTTTCGTGATACAAAAACCTGCTTAATTCCCTTTTCGTCCATGTAAGCTTTAATTCTTTCACCTACACACATTCCGTAATCACCTCTTTCATTTTTCGATTCGTTCGAACTAATTTCATTATAACTTCGAAATATTCGAATGTCAACACTAAAATTTCGATTTTTTCGAACTTTTTTTGTTGAAAATATAATTTCTATGTGTTAATATAGAAAATGCAAGGAGGAAGCATAATGAGTTTAGGAGAGAAAATAAAGGAATACAGAAAAAAGAAAAACATGACTCAAAAAGAACTTGCGAATTTAATAGGTGCAAAACATAATTCAATAAGCGATTGGGAAAATAATAAGAATAAACCAGACGCTGATACTATAGAAAGATTATGTGAAGTGCTGGAAATGATACCAAACGACTTTTTTGGAAATTATTCCAGAGAAGAAAGTGGAACATTAGTTGGACGAATAATGAAAGATCAAGAGATTATCAATATGATATCTTGTTACTATTCTTTAGATGAATCCGACAAGGAAGCCATAAAGCATCTTATCGAATCGCTTTCTAAAAAGGGTAAGCAATAGCCTACCCTTTAAGAAACGATCTTATCACGTAATAAAGATACTCTAATTTTGCAGTATTACTTATACCGTTGATAAGTTCGATAATCTTGTTTTTGTAATCCATTTCGCGATCCCCCTAACTGCAAAAACACTTATTCGAAATCCCTGAACATATAATACTATCTCAGGGAACAAAAATCAATATTTTGTTCGAACATTTGTTCTGTTATTTTGTGGCAATGTTTTTGCCCTCTATTAAATAAACAGTTAAAATTCGGGAAACTTACGCGAAAATGGACAATCGTCCCAGATGTGGGACACTTATTGATATGGAGAGTCGATAAGGTCGGAAATTCGGACTTTTAAGTCCTTGGCAAGCAATTCCAGCGTGTCAGCTGTCGGCGATATTTTACCATTTGCAATGCGGTTAATCGTTGATTTTGATATTCCAGTTGCAATGGATACTTGCCGAGTAGATAGGTTTTTATCGTGCATGATCTTATCGAGTAGTATCTTCATAATGTAATTATTGTAGTATATTCCAAGACTGGAAACTACAGGTAAATAATGGTAATGATATAACCGCTTCGGCGTTTATATATAAATTGTGGGAAAAGTACAGGAGAGAAGAAGAAGGTGAATTAAGAAAGGAATGGGATTTCGTTTTAGAAAAAGTTTTAAAATTGCTCCCGGTATAAAGTTTAATCTTAACAAGAATAGCCATAGCTTCACGTTTGGCGGAAAAGGAATACACTACACTGTTAATTCTGACGGAAAACGGACAAAAAGCTTTGGAATTCCAGGGAGCGGACTGTATTACACAGAAACCAAAAACGGAAAAACTAAAGAAAACAAGGGGAAAACAATGAGTAAAGCATCGAATAAAAGTGGTGGTGGATGTCTTAGTGTTATTGCCTTGCTGATAATGCTCTCTATTGCACTTGTAGTGTATTCTTTTTTATGGATACCAGCCATACCGGTATTGATATACTGTGTTGTATCCAAAAAATTCCGGCCATACAGGATCAGGAATACTGTGATATGCTCGATTGTGTTTGCAACATCTCTAATTATCTTTATATGGCTTGGATCTCCATCTGAATTGAACTCTATATCTGCAGAGTGGGGGAAAGAAGAATTTAATATCGGAGATGTAACGGAGGTGAAAATTACTCCAAGCCCGTCGGACGCAAAAATCGAAAGTTTGGAATTATCCGAAAATAATATCGCAGATCTCGAATATAAGGACGGAAAAGCCGTCATTACATTTACGGGTTCTGGGAATGCATCACTATTTTTTACGGCGAATGGAGAAGTTAAAAGCAGTGCGAAAACTATTACCGTTATAGATCCGGAAGAAGAAGCGAGAATAAAAGCCGAGGAAGAAGAACGGATTAGGTTGGAACAGGAAGCTCAAGCAGCTGAACAGGCGCGTATTGAGCAAGAACAGGCTGCGGCAGCGGCTGCTGAACAAGAAAGGATTGCACAAGAGCAAGCTGCAGCGCAAGCAGCACAAGAGCAGGCTGCACAGCAAAGCCAAGATGATCCCATCGTGTATATAACAAACACTGGGGCAAAGTATCATAGCGCTGGATGCAGAACTTTGAAATCTAAGATAGAAAAACATCTATCTGAGGTACGCGGAGTTTATGAACCGTGCGGCATTTGCCATCCACCACAATAAAATAAAAACCGCCCCTGCGCCAACAGAGACGGTCTACATATCCGAAGATATGCGATTAAAATCCATGAATATTGTATCATCTTCGGAAACAGCTTGCAATCCAGAACATTCGTTCATGTGCTGGCTGTTATTTTTGTACCCAAATTTAAATACAATAACATAGGAGTGTGATACAATGTCTTATTTTATCTACGCCAGAAAATCCAGAAAAGACGCCGAACTGGAAGCGCTAGGGATTGATGTTCTGGAACGCCACATTACTACCCTGTTAGAGTTGGCAAAGACTCTCTCTCTTCCGATCGGTGCAATTTACCGGGAAGTTGTGTCCGGAGACAGTATCGATGCCCGCCCAGTCATGACGCAAGTCCTCTCTGAGGTAGAAGCCTGTATGTGGGATGGTGCCCTCGTAATGGACGTAGATCGTCTGGCCAGAGGTGATACGATCGATCAGGGGCGTGTGCAGCGTGCATTTTTTTATTCCAACACCCGGATTGTAACACCGAATAAAACCTACGATCCTGCAAATGAGTATGATAATGAGTACTTTGAGTTCAGCTTGTTTATGAGCCGCCGGGAGTACGCCACAATCAAGCGCCGAATGCAGCGTGGCAGGGAACGTTCCAGTTCTGACGGGTATTACGTTGGTAATGTTGCCCCTTATGGATGGGAGCGTGTCATTGCACCTGATGGAAAACACTACTCTCTCGCCCCGCATCAGACCGAAGCACCCGTCCTTGATCTAATGTACGATCTCTGCGGAAATAAACAGTACGGATACCAAAAAGCCTGTACCTATATGACCAATATGGGAATCCTTGCAAGGAGCGGAAAGCCTTTTACACCCTCCACTTTAAAAGGGATTATATCGAATCCGGCAAACATCGGTAAAGTCCGCTGGGGGCATCGCAAGACTGTCAGGGCTGTAAAAGATGGTCGTGTGGTAAAGTCTCGCCCAAAAGCCACAGATTACATCCTCTCAGATGCGGCATGGGCGCCACGGATCAGTGCAGACTTATTTAAACGCGCGAACCAACCAAAAGGAAGTTTTTCTGCTCCAGTCAGAAACGACAGACCGATACAGAATCTATTTGCAGGTCTGGTCAGATGCTCACAATGCGGTCGGCTCATGGTCCGTAAGAAAGCGCAAACAAAAACGCCCTATGATATGCTGATATGCCAGTATGCAGAGTGCTCCACAGTCGGGATCCGGATTGATGAACTGGAAGAAGCTCTTCTGGGGTGGCTGAAAGACTACATAGCCAAATATGAATTTGCTGACACTCACGAGGAAGATACTGCCGCGATTGCCGCAAAAGAATTGATCGTCACAAATTTTGAGACCGAGCATCAGACGCTTTTGAAACAGAGAGAATCCTTATTTGATTTTTTGGAACAGGGAATTTACACAAAAGAAATTTTTATTGAGCGTTCGAATGCGCTGGAACAGCGGATCAGAGACTGCATGAATAACATCACTGCTGCCCGTGAAGATTTGCATACCACAATCGCAAGACAGGCAAACCGGAAAAATTTTGTGCCGAAGTGCAAGAATTTATTGAGTGAGTGGGACTCTCTGACTTTACCGGAAAAGAACAGCGCCTTGAGACAGCTGATTGACAGGATTGTTCTGACTAAGACGAAACGGAACAAGAAAAACCAGAAAAACTCTGAATTCACAATCGATGTGTACCCGAAAGTGCCGAAATAACGGTGCTTTCGGAGTATATTCATTAGCTGCATCTTTTACGAGCGTATTCCTCCGTGCCGATATCCGTAAGTGTTGCGGTCACCTCTTTATATGGCATGGTATACCGCTGAGATAAATACCGCATTGATGCAGCGAGCTCCCCGTCCGGTCCGCCAAATTGTGAAATGATCACTTTGGCAATCTGTGGGTTCGTTTGTGTAATCTTTACCGGATATTGCAATCGTTTTTCATAATTCCACATAATCAGCATCCTCCTTCCTGCCACGGCCACGGCTCATTGATCCATTTCCAGTATTCACTGCAGGATGCTGTGGCTGTATCAATCGTCAAAGGTCCGAAATTCATGGCATATTCTTTCATTGCCTGGTTGCGCATCCGGCTGTATTTTTCGAAATAAGCCAGTGCATCCGGATCCTGCGGGTGGGTATCCAGATATAATTTCACTTCATCCACCGCGAAACTGACAGCGTTGATATGATTTAATAATTCTGTTCTACATGGACGGTCTGTCATTGATTACATCCCCCTTTTCCATAAAATGGTTTGTTTAAAACAGGGAAGATTGTTCCACATTCTAATCCCTTATGAACATCATAAGTGTCTTCCCATGTCTGCCAGGGAACATATGCCATCGCGAGAGTCATATGTTCCAGTGGATCACGGGGAATGCGGCAGGAACAAGGCGACGAGACTGCTTCACCACAGGAGGAAGAAGGATTCTGTCGACGCTGCACCGGCATATTGCGATAAGGCTGCTGTTGACAGGTAAACCGTTCGTTTCTGGAATAAGACCGATTATTTTGCATAGTGTGTTCTTTCCTTTCATATAATTACAGTACATAATATGGAAAATCTGCAAAAAGGTGAATTTTGATGACAAATACAACTCTTTCCTGTACAATGGTTCTGATAAGTGAAATACGACCAAAAAGGAGTTATGTCATGAGTATTTTAAATGTAGAGCATCTCACACATGGATTTGGAGATCGCGCCATTTTTGCAGATGTATCCTTTCGCCTTCTCAAGGGAGAACATATTGGACTGGTGGGCGCAAACGGAGAAGGAAAATCCACTTTTTTAAATATTGTTACCGGAAAACTGATGCCGGATGAAGGTAAGATTGAATGGGCAAAAAATGTCCGTGTCGGATACCTTGATCAGCACACGGTCTTAGAAAAAGGAATGACGATTCGAGATGGATTAAAGTCCGCATTCTCATATTTGTTTGAACTGGAAGAACGCATGAATGCAATCTGCGATTCTCTGGGAGAGGCCTCTCCGGAAGAAATGGATACAATGATGGAGGAGTTGGGAACCATTCAGGACACTCTGACTCTGCACGATTTTTATATTATCGATGCCAAAGTTGAAGAAGTTGCAAAGGCACTTGGACTTCTGGATATCGGTCTCGAAAGAGACGTAACCGATTTAAGCGGCGGACAGCGCACCAAAGTCCTTCTGGCAAAATTACTGCTTGAAAAGCCCGATATTTTGCTTTTGGATGAGCCGACCAACTACCTGGACGAAGAACATATCGCATGGCTGAAACGGTATCTCATCGACTATGAAAATGCATTTATTTTAATTTCCCATGATATCCCGTTCTTAAACGATGTGATCAATATTATCTACCATATGGAAAATCAGGAGCTGAACCGCTATGTAGGAGATTATCATCATTTTGAAGAGGTATATGCCGTTAAAAAAGCACAGTTAGAGGCAGCCTACAGAAGGCAGCAACAGGAAATCAGCGAATTAAAAGACTTTGTAGCAAGAAATAAAGCGCGTGTTTCTACGAGAAATATGGCAATGTCCAGACAAAAGAAACTGGACAAGATGGACGTGATCGAGCTTGCAGCAGAACGTCCGAAACCGGAATTCAAATTCCGATACGGAAGAACTCCGGGAAGATATATTTTTGAGACAAAAGATCTTGTGATCGGATACGATGAACCATTGTCAAAACCACTGTCTCTTTCTATGGAAAGAGGGCAGAAAATTGCTCTGGTCGGCGCCAACGGAATCGGAAAGACGACATTGTTGAAAAGTATTCTCGGGCTGATTCCTGCGATTTCCGGCACCTGTGAACTGGGAGAAAATTTGCAGATCGGATATTTTGAACAGGAAGTCAAAGGAGATAATCGAACAACCTGTATTGAAGAAATCTGGCAGGAATTCCCTTCATTCACACAATATGAAGTACGTTCTGCTCTGGCAAAATGCGGACTTACAACAAAACACATTGAAAGCCAGGTTCGCGTCTTAAGCGGAGGAGAGCAGGCAAAAGTAAGACTCTGTAAACTGGTGAATCGCGATACCAATATCCTGCTTTTGGATGAGCCGACAAACCATCTGGATGTGGATGCAAAAGATTCCTTGAAAAAAGCACTGCTTGATTATCGTGGAAGTGTGCTTTTAATCTGCCATGAACCGGAATTTTACCAGGATGTCGTACACGCAGTATGGGATTGCAGCAAGTGGACAACAAAACAGATTTAAAAAGAAAAGGACTTGATCTTCATTGAATTTCAAGTCCTTTTCCAGATTTATCTAATCAAATCCGCAAATTCTTTCTCAAACTCCTTCCACTCTGCATCTGAAAGGTGATGCACAAAGTCTTCCTCTTTCCACTCCTCTCCAACACCAAAATAGGCATGATCGGAGCACTGTCTTCTGCACAACTTCCGATTTTGCACCTGCTACTGTATCTAAAATCTCATAAACCACTTATTTCTTTTTGCGTCTTTTCCCCAGCAACATTGTCAGTAATCCAGACGAACCTGCAAACATAGATCCGAACAAACCAATATTAGACATATCCGCTGTCTTCGGCGATTCGGACTGCTGACTTGGTTTTTCAGGCTTTGTGTCAGCCGGCTTGTTCGGCTTCTGAGGTTCCGCAGGCTTATCTGCACTCTTTTCCCTCACAGTAACTGTGATCGTCTTTATTGTGCTTGCTCCTTGACTGTCTGTTACCTTATATGTCACTTCATAGGTTCCTGCTTCCTCTTTATTCACGGTGTTCTTCAGCACTTGGATCTTATCTGTCAGATTACCGTCTTCCTTATCTGTAGCTGTTACTCCTTCCAATACGGCGAATCTGTCTCCTTCTGTCAATACTCGGTCGGATGCATTGATCACCGGCACTTCATTCAGCACTTCCTGTTTTGGATTCACAGTTACATAAATCGTCTTTGTTGTACTTGCTCCCTGACTGTCTGTTACTTTATACGTCACTTCATAGATACCAACTTTTGTTGTATCCACTTCATTATTCAACACTTCAATACTTCCACTGATATCTCCATCTTCCTCATCTGTAGCTGTCACCCCCTCCAAAGGATCGAAAGTATCTCCAACTGTTAACTCCTTATCCTCTACATTAATAACCGGCGGTGTATTTTTCTTTTCTTCAAATACCGGATATAATGTAATATTTTTTTCTACTTTACTGTCTTTTGTAAAAAGCTCCCCGCTGCCATCCTCTTTTTCTGACCAGCCTTTAAACACCTTTCCTTCCGGAATCGTTACTTCCGGCAGTCTTGCCTCTCCAATCTTCTCACCCTCTGGCACAAATGCAAACGATTCCTTTGAATCTACCATATATTTTACAAGACAATGTCCTGTTGCATTGATATTCCAATTTCTAAATATTGGGTTGATATCTTCTTTTACAAAGACGGACGTATTCGTAACTTTTTCTCCATAATAACTGCTGATACCAGCTCCCGGAACCGTCACTGCTGCATTTTTCTCCTTCAGCTCATCTGTATCCCCAAACGGAGTGTGCCCTGTAATAGTCGGCATCTCTGGTGCTGTTTCTGACAAAAATGTTACAGAAGCTCTTTCCTTGATCGGTGTTGCATTACGCCCGATGGATCTTAATGATTCTGGGAAAACAAGCTCTTCAAACGAACACTCTTTAAATGCATTTTCCCCTAATTCCACAATACCGCTCAAATCAACTGATGTAAAATTTGCTCCACCGCTGTCAAAAGCACTGTTTCCGATGATCTGAGCATTCGGCAAACTCAAAGTTTTCATTCTTACCGTGAACTTCGCCCCATTAAATGCATGGTTTGCAATCTTTGTAACACTTGAGATTTCAAACACTTCCAAGCCCTGAGAGCTTCTGTTCCCTGCATTCAGAAAACAAAAGCTTCCCAGTTCCTTCACTCCCGAAAGCCTCACTTCTTCCAGATTATTCAGCCCTGAAAATGCGTATGCCGGCAATGCTTTTGTTTCTTCTCCTGTCTCTGTATACATTTTTGTATGTTCTAAATCAACTGTCAATCTTTTCAGATTTCGAAATTTGACGTTGTGATCAGTTACACCACCCAGCCAGACAAGATCCTTGTATTCCAGATTTCCGTTTGTAATGCTCAGACTCTCTACATTCTTTGGCGTGATACTATTTTTATCTACGATCTCCTGTATGCTTTTCCCTGTATATGACTGATCATCAATCGTTACACCAATCTCCAATTTATCCTCCGGAACATCATTGACCGCATACGTTGTGATTTCCAGAGCATTTGCATACTGGTTCTCCGGCTCCTGCCCGGAACCTGACGAATAGCTTTCTCTGACAACAATTTTGACCTTTAACGCCTCTACCGGGTCAAACTCAAAAGTCGCTGCACGATTGGTGCCTGTTCCAGTAGATGGACTATATGTAATATTCTCAAAAGACCCTGCTTTTTTCCATCCCGTATCACTGGCCGGATCTGCTCCCGGATCTGTTGTATAATAAACATCTATATTCTTAAAAACACCGTTTCCCACACCATTTTGAGCCGGTTTTCCCAGATAATCGATTCTTCCGATCTTGGTCACCTGATCCAGACTGTAACTGATCCAATGCGGCATTTTTTTCTGTCCATCCTGGCTCCAGAGTGTATGCCACACTGTTGACTCATTACCGTCAAACGCATGCTGAGCACGCCCGTTGTTTTGCCCTTCCCCTGTAAGTTCTTCGCTGTCCGCCACCGGATTCTTCACAGACACTTTTGTATACTTTTCTTCTTGTTCCGACGTCACGGCTTCCTGCATATTCTCCTGTGCCAGTACCACCGCTGGAAATCCTGTGAGAGCAGTCGTTGTCCCAATCATAAGTGCCGAACTGACTGCCACGATTTTTTTTGTTTTCATTGTGTTCTCTCCTTCATTATTTTATTAGATTTGGCACAAAAAAAGCGCACAGATCCTCCTTGTCACAGAGTAATCGGTGCGCTTTTTCTATCAGAGATTGCACATGAAAAGAGCCGACATTCCCCATTTGTCGGTCGCAAACACAGCTGTACATAAACATGGCTGTCATCCCCCTTTCAAATCTCTCAATGCTTTTACCTATGTGCTTGATTATACTAAAAAAAACTCCTTTTTTCAAGATTTTTCGGAAAATAATATCTGCAGTAATTCCTGATGCGGATGTTCTGAATCTGCCTGAAACACATCCACACAATTCAATGCCGCTCCCCCATCAAAAAAGGCCGGAAATAAAAATCCACATTCTGGTTTTCCCGGTTCATAATCTCCTGTAACCGGAGAGATCACGCAGATCAGATACTCAAACATCTGCTCAGATTCTCCCAGTCGTTCCTTATCCTTCGCCTTTGCAGGAATGTCATACCGGTCATGAAACAAATACACAGCATACTCCTGTTCTGTCTGATACACTTCTGTCACTTTCTCGTAAAACACATCCAACAGTGCATCGTTTTTTAACCCACAGTCCCGGATTCCCATTAGCAGCTGACGCATACCTCCCTGTTCAGATTCTGGAAATACATAGCGTTTCAGATTCTGATTGGTCTGTGCAAATGGAACCGTTTTCGCAAGCTCCAGATTTTTCTCACGTTCTGCAGGAGATAGTTTCAGAAAATTCACGTTAAATGTTCCGTCAATAAAACCTTCTGCGTCTGCATAGCATCCTGCGATTCTGGTCATGGAAGTTCGTTTTACTGTCATACGTCTTGTCAAAGCAAGTATTTCTTCTCGATTGATACTCATTGTTTTTCCATTCATTTTTTTCTTTTCCCTTTTCTATGGTTTTCGATAATATATCATCCGTTTCGAACAATCAGTATTCCTCTGTATATACTTCATATCTGTTTCGTCCTTTTTCTTTTGCGCGATACAACGCAATATCTGCCTTATCAATCAGACTATAAATATCCTGCCCTGCATATTCTGTATTATAAATCCCCATGCTGACAGTCAGTTTGTCTGATATATCTGAGTATTTATGCTCTATACTTTTTTCTGAAAGCTTCTTTTGAATCTCATCTGCTGTTCTCAAAGCAGCATCAGGCCTGATCCCGGAAATGAACATCACCATTTCCTCGCCTCCGTATCGAATAACCGTATCATTTTTTCTTACACTGTTTCTCAGTATATCGGCAACCTCATTTATCGCAGAATCTCCTTGAACATGTCCGTAATGATCGTTATACTTTTTAAAATAGTCAATATCAATAATAAAAACAGAAGTCGGTTTTTCCCATAATTTTTTCTGTTTTTCTCCAAATAGTACGTTAAATATTTTCTGTTAAACAAGCCAGTCATAGAATCTGTAAAGCTCATTTTTCTTGATTTCATCCCGGATCTGACAGTCCAGACCACGATGACGAGCAACCCTAAGATCACCGTAATATTCACCAGCAGAGCCACTTGATATTGTCCCTCTTTTTTTGCCAGCAGCTGATATTGATACACCTCTCGAATCGAAGAAACATAAGTCTTGCTAAAGTTCTTATTATTTTTGATTATCTGATCACTGTACAAGGTACTATATTTTTTATAGTTCTCAAAATCATTTCTTTCCTGGTAAATTTTACACATTTGCTGATAAATAACTTCTTCAAGACCAAGTTCTTCTTCCGCAGACTGACTTAAGAGCTGTTCATACAACGACAGTGCTTCTTCATACCTGGTTTGCGCCATATATAATTCCGCATACGTCAAATTGACATATACATCTTTTTTGCTTGAAAATTCTTCGTCATCATTTTCAAGCAGCGCTGCTGCATTCTCAAGATATTCTTCTGCTTTTTCAAACTGCTCATTGTGAATCTCAGCTTTTGCCAAGATGTCATTTTTCAAAATTTCAATATCATCTCTGGCATACGCCTCAAGATTTGGAATCCACTCGTCTAACTGCTGCAGCCAGACAATCGCTTTCTCATATTGTCCAAGCTTAATGTAAGCATGAGCCCCATTGATAACAGAAAGGCTCTTATCAGAAGCTTCCCTGTTTTTATCATCCAGAGTAACTTTTATTGCATCTTTGTAATAGGAAATTGCATTTTCATATTCTTCCAGCATAAAATTAATATCGCCAATGCAAGTCAAAAATTTGCACTTATAATAATTATCATCCGGAATATCTGATGTTGTATCAATGATATAAATACCATCAAAATAATGCATCAACGCTTCGGAGTACCTTTCATTCAAACTGTATAATTGACCTATGTTTCCGTTTAACTGAACTTTTACTTTATTACTCAGACCTCTTGTGTTGTTTAGATAATCGGTCAAAAGCTCCGTGCTCTCCCCAATGTGCGCAGCATTGTTATATAAAAATGCTGCGATTTCCCTATGTAAAAACATATCATTTTTATACGCTTTATCCTGTGCCATATAGGTCAAAGCCATTTTACTGTTTTGAATTAAGTCCTCAGTCTCTCCCATTTCTTCCAGGGCGTAATTCCAAAAAATATAAGTATATATTTTTAAAAATGAATCGTCCGTATCTGTCATACTTTTTGCCGCCAATTTGAAATTTTCAATTGCCATCTCATATTCTGCGTCCTGGTAATCTAAATATCCTTTTATAAAGTAATATGACACATCTTGTCCTTCTTCTGACAAATAAGATTCCAGCTTTTCTCTGTTTTTTCCAGAAACACTGCCCTTTTTAATGTCCTCCTCTATACAGGAAACTGCCGCCGACTCCCTGGATGATTTTAAACGTAGATAGGAAAAAGTAACTATACCAATGATTATAAAAATAGATATAAAAATTATTGCAAAAGTTGCTTTTTTCTTTCTAATTTTCAATGTCTCACCTCTTACTAATTTCCATTCCGGCAACAATTTTCTCCACTACCTCCAGACACAGATCTGCTGCCGCATCCATTGTCTCCTGAAATTCTTCAAAACCGCCTTCAATTCCGTCACTCACACATTTTACCAACATGCATGGCACCTGATTTCGATTACAGGTAAGCACGATTCCCGCAGCCTCCATTTCACAGATATCCGCACTAAACATTTCATGCACTCTTATTTTCTGCTCGGGATCTGCAATAAATTTGTCTCCCGAAGCACAGACTACAGGCACTAATTCCGGATGAATCTTTCTGGCTGTATCACTTAACACTTTCGTCGTTGGAAGAAAGATATCGGGATACTGCGAATATCGTCCCACTTCTGTATGGTCTGCCGCACTTGTGTCAAAATCATAGTGAACAACTTTCTCCACAATACAGACTTTTGTTTTGGACATCTCTTCCGTAAGACCACCCACTACACCAAAATTCATCACGATATCTACGTGATATTCACTGATCAGAAACTGCGTTCCGGATGCTGCCGCAATTTCTCCCGGTCCACAATTCACAATAACCATCCGATATTGGTCCGTCTCATATTCCAGCACCTGATACCCTGCTGTCTCTTTTCTCTTAACCAGTTTTGCTCCATAACGCTTCAGTACTGACTGTAGCTCAACAGCAACGATCATGCCGATTGTTTTCATAGACTCTCTCCCTCATAAATAACTTCTGTAATTCCATTATAACTTCTGCACACCCACGCAGATCTCCAGTACGTTCTCTCTGTAATCCGCTGTGATGGTTCCGCCCATTTTCTCCATCAGTGCCTTTGCAATAGATAATCCAAGGCCTGTTGATTTTCTGGCCGTATTCACGGTATAAAAACGATCAAATAATCGTTCTGCCTGTACTTCTGACAAACCTGATGCATGGTTGGAAATCCGGATATCACCGTCTTCCGACAATACAATTTTCAGATCGCCGTCACTGTACTTCACCGCATTACTGAGAATATTGCCAAGAACACGGGACAGAGCATTTTCATTTACTCTCCCCGTGATCTGTTGATCCGGAATCGAAATCTCCGGAACAATATGATTCTGCTTTAAAACGGAGTAATACGCGGATATGCTGCTTTCCAAAATCCCATTTAACGGTAAGACTTGAAGCGTCATCTCTTCCGCTTCTGATATCACAATTGTATAACGAAACAATTCTTCCGTCAATTGTTTGAGTGCCTGTGCCCGGTTTTCAATCGCATCCAGATAACGCTTTATATGCTCCGGACATTCTTCTTTTTTGAGCAGGTTCAAATAACCATAAATCGCAGTCAATGGCGTCCGCAGATCATGAGAGATATTGGTAACCGCTTCTTTTAGTTCCAGGTTTCCCTGTTCATAGCATCGTCTTTTCTCATAAAATGTTTCCAACTGCAGATTGATTGCAGAAGCCAGCGCACACATCTCCCTGTCACGGCTGGAAATCCGGATTATGGTGTTTGTATTGGTCTTCAATAATTTCTGAAAATCTTTCCGGATTTCTTTTGCTGATTTTCGCAACAGATACACCTTGATCTGCAGCACAATATTATACAAAACCAGAATTCCTACTCCACACCATACTCCAACTTCCATTTCCACTCACTTCTCCTATTTGATATCCTTCCGATTAAATAGATACAATCCTGCCAGGCTCGTTCCGAAAATGATCAAAATCGAATATCCCATCATTTTTCCGAGATTCAGAACTCCCTGATTAAAAATCTGTACGGCCTGCCCTGCCGGCAGAAAATCCAGGATATTTTGATAAACCGTACGGCTTATTCCCGTCAGATAAGCAGGATTTTTTACTGTTTCCATAACGGTTTCTCCATTTGCGATTACCGCCTGTGTGATCATCTCCGGCTGAGACAATTTCGAAAAAATAATCCCCGCAAACACCATCATAAAAACTGCCGCCAGAATGCAGACTACCGCAGAGGTTGTCTTACTGGAGCTTAGCATGGAGATCATATGAAAGATCGAAACATAAGAAAGCACCAGCAAAATTCCTGCCACACAGGTCTGCAGCATTGTCAAAGCCGGCATCTCTATCACGCCGAACATGGGAATGCCTGCCGCCAACCCTGCCGTATAAGCCAACAACACGCTGCACGTCCCAACCAGAAAGCTGATCCACAGATTCAATCCATATACTGCATTTCTTGAAGAACCGCTGATCAGTTTATTTCTCAATGTTCCATCGTGATATTCTGTTCCAACATATAAACTGACAAATACCGAAAGCAAAACTCCCATCACCAGAAAAAAATGAAATAGAAACGGATCCAGTAGATAATTTGCCCCACTTTCTTTCATCTGCATATATTGCGAAAGCATCAGGCAGACACTATAGATGGGAGGAATGATAACACAGGCATATGCGCCCTTATTTTTGCGAAGCCGATAGAGTCCCGCACGAAATAATTTATTCATGCTTGCCACCTCCCACTAAGTTGAGATAATAGCTTTCCAGACTTTCCTCGTATTCCTGCACGGAAAACATCCTGCAATTCTGTTCTGCCAACTCCAACGCAACATCGGAAACTACCAGTTCCCCATAAACATTTGCCTGCGTATCTGACAAGATCTCATATTCAAGACCTCTTTTATCCAGAATATGAGCGAGTACAGCAGTATCCGTCACTTGCAGTTTCACACACTTCCTACAGGTATTTTCCAGCTCTTCTGCCGTAATCTCTTTCACTATAGTTCCCTTGTCAATAAATCCATAATGAGTAGCAAGTCTTGACAATTCATCCAAAATATGACTTGAAATCAGCACCGTGATCTGTCTTTCCCGGTTCAGCTTTAATATCAGTTCCCTCATCTCTACGATCCCCTGTGGATCCAGACCATTGGTTGGCTCATCCAACACAAGCAGATCTGGTTTTCCTGCCAGCGCAATCGCAATTCCCAGTCTCTGACGCATTCCGAGAGAAAAATCTTTTGCCTTTTTCTTCCCTGCATCTTCCAGCCCCACCAGTTTCAAAGTCTGAGGGATCCCTTCAAAAGACGGCAAGCCCAAAACATAATACTGCTCTTTCATGTTTTCTTCCGCCGTCATATCCAGATAAATCGACGGGGTCTCCACAACTGCGCCGATTCTTCTCTGCGCTTCCAAAATTTTCTTGTCCGTATTTTCGCTTCCATATAACCTGTAACTTCCGGATGTCGGTCTTTGCAGTCCGCAGATCAGACGGATCAATGTAGTTTTCCCCGCCCCGTTCTTTCCTACAAATCCATAAATTGCACCTCTCGGGACATGCATAGAACACTGGTTCAGTGCCTTAAAGTGCCCGTAGTTTTTGCATAAATGATCGGTGGTTAATACATACTCCATAACAATTTGGCCTCCTTACCTTTTCTTTCCAACATATTCTATCTGTAAAGTGTTAAGAAAGCTGTTAAGAAAAGTGCAAAGAAACTGTAAATATTTCTCACTCTGCCATCTTAAAACCGATTCCCCATACTGCTTCTATATAATCTTTCCCCGAGATTTCCCGCAGCTTCTTTCTCAGATTACTGATGTGAACCCGCAGTGAACTTTCCATACAATCCGGTGTTTCTTCGCTGACACGGTCAAGCAGCACAGTCTTTGTGATCACCTGTTTTGGATGCTCCAGCAAAATTTTCAAGATGGCAAATTCTGTCTTTGTCAGTTTTACCTCATGTTCCCCAACCCATGCTTCATGCGTGACCATATTCACTGTAATTTCTCTATACATCAGTTTTTCCGAAGAATCTGATCTTGTACTTTTCCTGAGCTGCACAACAATCCTTGCCAGCAATTCTTCAATTTCAAACGGTTTTGTAATGTAATCCTCCGCGCCATTCAGCAAAAGAGCAACCTTATCTTTCACTTCAACCTTTGCGCTCATCACAATCACCGGAATTTTTTCAATCTGCGACAGCACTTCCTCTCCTGTAAGCCCCGGCAGCATCAAATCCAATAAAATCAGATCCGGCTTTTCGTTTGCCAGAAACAGTAATGCCTCTGTCCCGGAATAGGCATGGGAAACCTGATATCCCTCCTGTATCAGAACCTCTTCCAGCATTTCATTGATATGAATATCGTCATCTATGATTAAAATATGGCTCATAGAAAGCTCCTTCCTGATTTCAATTTTCTTATTCGGAATTTATAAAATTTTTGCCATATAATACTCGTCCACAACTTCTCCTTTTACCAACATTGATTTTGCTCTTATTCCTTCTACTTTAAAATCACTTTTTTCATATAATTTTCTTGCTGCTTCATTATGACATTCCACAGTAAGCTCCAGCCGAATGACAGAATTTTCCTTCGCCCATTTTTCCAGATTTTCAAAAAAAGTCGTGCCGATCCCTTTCCCCTGATACTCTTTCAATACACCCACAACAATATATGCAGTATGAAAATTTCGATGAAACTCTCCCCTCTCTGCCCGGAGATACCCCACTATTTTATTGTCTGCCTTTGCAATTTGTAAAAAGTCATTTCCATGTATCACGTTATGATAGATATCCGTTTCTAATTCTTGAATATCCATATGCTGCTTTCTTTCATTTGGTTCATACATCATAAAATTCGTTTCTGCATCAAGAGCATTTAACAAACTCCAGAAATGTTCCATTTCTTCGATTTCTATCTTTTTATAAATCACCTATATCCCCCTTATCACTTTAGAACCGTTTTCGGCTCCTTTGTAGCTTCCGGATTTAAATCATATCTTCAAAATTGTTTTCTATTTCATAAATTCCTTTATATGGACATTCAATATAATATTTCCCGTTCTCTTCATAATAAAACATGGTTGTCATTCCACCATTATTTTCAATATTTATCGTTCCATATTCTTCTGCTGACGGATAATCTTGAATCGATTGTTTCTCCGTTCGTTTTCCAGTCGCAATCTCTGATAATATCTTCTGGATGCTTTCTGAATCATCATATATTTTTTGAATACTGTTCGTGAAATCAATACAAATAGAGTCAACATTCTCCGCTTTTGGAAGAATCGGTGAGCGATTATCCTCTGCACATCCAAAACACAGACATAAACAAATTCCCAATACAACAAATAACTTCTTCATTCTACTTCTCCATATGTAAATTAAGCCCCTTGCCTTTTTCAGACAAGAGACCTAAAAACTTCTTCACAGTCTATCATTTCCTCGCTGCAATCAAATACCGATGAATCGTCCCTTCAATTTTCCCTTGATTCTCAATTATCCTTTGCATTTTCAGCAACTGCTCAAAGCATTTATCAACTGAAAAACCAGGAAACTCCCATTCAATAATATGTGCAAACCATACAAACGCACCAATATCATAAAATTTAATTGGTCGATACGCTTCCTCTGCAGCAAGAATATGAAATCCTGCATCGACAAACGCATTTCTCTGCTCTTCCAGATTTAAATGAGGAAACGGACTTTCCACTTCAGGCAGAACCATTTCCACTAAATCTCTATCGTTATCGCCGCCAACCTGTTGTGTAACAAAGATTCCACCCTTTTTTAATAATCGATACAATTCCCTGGCATCAAAATTTCCATGCCTGTTTATAATCATATCAAATGTCTCATTATCATACGGAATCCTTGAAGGTGTATTACACTCTTTAAAATCAATTCCTAAAGGCAGCAACTTCTCCTGACACAATCGCACATTCGGCTCGAATCCTTCTGTCGCTGCTGTTCTGGCAAACGGATGATTCAGAGACAATAAAAATTCACCCCCGCCCGTATCATAATCCAACACTTTGGCCGTATCCGTTAAATACTGTCTCACGATCTTCTCATAATCCCACGGCAAATCATTCTCTTCCTCATACCTCCCATGGATATGCGAAAAATCCCAACCTTTGATATATGCCGTCTTCTCTTCCTTTTTCCAAATTGATTTTAATTCTGCTCTATTCATTTTAACTGCTTCCTTTCAAATTTTCTATAAATAAAATGATTTGATCGGTGCAGCCCTGCCAGCATATGTTTTTACTTTTATTTTAACCTCGATACAATCTGCTGCCAGTTTTAAAACTGCACCGAGTAATTAATTCGTTTCATTCTCTCTAACCTCCGTATTTTCAATTTACAATAGCTCCTTTAGTTTGTCAAGAAACGCTTCTTCACCCCAGGTATTGATCTTGAAAAGCATTGCCTGACTGCCGCCTGCAGCAATCGCAGAAAGTTGAATCGGTCCGCTTCCATTCTGAAAAAGAGTTACATTCAGGCTCACCCGATTATCTCCAACATAACTATATCGTTCGAAAACACGAACACTGCATCTGGCAGTTCCACTTTCAAAGTCACTGAACTCTTCCAATGATGCTGACATACTACTGTTCTGTATGCCATTTTCAATTTTACGAAGTAATTCATAAAAATCTCCACTTACTGTCTGTTCTAATTTTGCCATCTTCGTTCTCCTTCTCTTTTAAAGTCACAGTCTGTAAATAACCGATAAAAACTTTACGCGCATCTTCCACCGCCCATAGCAAAGGAGTCTCGCATATACCTGCTTTATACAGGAATTGTTTCGCTGCTTCCATGGAAAACGGCGGTTCAAGATACTCCATGACCTCGGAATCCGAGGGCACATGATACAGTGGAAACAAATCCTCTGTTGTCATTTTTCGGATTGTCAGTTTTTCTGTTTTCAAGAACACGGCCGCCTCACCTCTCCATACATTTAACCGCACCTACATATCTTCCAGTTTCTTAGAAATCACAAAATGAAGAATCAATGCCGCTGCAACGACACAAAGACAAAGTATCGTACACCACATCGGCACGCTCATATCCAGTTGAACCCGCAAAAGAAGTGTAATTGCCAAAAACACCGCACCTACAGTCTGTATAAAACTCAATATCTTCTTTTGAAATTCTTGTAATTTTCTTCTGTTCTTTATTTTTTCTAATTTCCAGATTCCATAATTAATCTGAATATCCTGCGCCGCTTCATCCGATATCAGTTCATCCATACTTACCTTCAATTCAAGTGCCAATTTTTTTGCTGTGATCAAATCCGGGCATCTTGAGCCGTTTTCCCATCTGCAGATTGTCTGTCTTGATACATACAATTTATCCGCAAGCTGCTGTTGAGTCAGATTTTTTTCTTCTCTTAATTTTTTGATGTTATTTCCAAATGCCATACTCTGTACCTCCCTTTGCTCGTATCTTATAACGACAAAACTCAAAAAGAAAGCACCATCCTGTATTTTCTTTGTTTCCATTTTGGTAACATCATTCCATCACCATTTATCATGGACATGAAATCTATGTTCCGACAGAATATACTTTGTTCTGATTCAAATATGCATCAGTAAACTGAAGTTGTATTTGTTGAAATATTAAATTTCAACAGTTTCTCCGCAAGATATATAATATATGTTATTCATATGATGAGACAAATAGTCAAATGCTGTCTTCCCTGTGCAATGACACGTATAAAACTTCATGTCTTTATATTTCTGTAATTCCATCACAATATCATCTAACAGTTCCTTTGATACTGATTTCCTTGTAAACGGATTGAACAAATGAAAACCACCTATACAAAAACATGGTCGGTACTTCTCTGCTTTTTGCATGATATTAACAACGCCAGCATGTCCACATCCCATAATAAGTACTGCCTGTTTTTCTGAAATAATTAAATTTTGCTCGTGTCTAAAAGTATCTTTTCCCTTCTCATCATAAAGACTCTTATTGGCGGGAGAATAAAACTTATTTGTTTTACTCACTGTAAATAGTGATAATTCGTCATCTATTTTATAATCGCCGTCCAAGAGTATAATTTGCCTGTTTGATTTAAGTTTACTATCAATTCCAACTGGTATTTTCAGAAGCAATGTTTTGCTATAATGCGGTTCAAACGCTTCTTTTTGTACATAAAAACACAATAAAAATCTGATTATCCGCTAAAACACAGTATCTATCAGCATT
>OGLQ01000189.1_pt1 | contig 66936 bp, 84 predicted proteins | sample 1572941 | NCBI WGS metagenome assembly OGLQ01 (sample SAMEA2581891, study PRJEB24529) | metagenome | biome: Human gut stool | place: China | collected 2011
TTAAATGTAATCTTATGACTATGTGGTGGTATTTGGTCTAGAGTAAGAGTTACTAGGGCCTGCCCACCAGTATTACCAATGGTATTATAATCCTGATTACTTGGATCATATCCTACTACAAATCTACCTCTTAAGTCTGGAACACTTATATAACCAGCTTTAGTAGAAGCAGTATTATACTTATCTCCAATAGCTTTATATAATTCTGGGTATTCTGCTATACTTACTTGACTTCCATCACAAAGTACATAACCTTCAGGAACTCCAGAACCAGACCATAATTGGATAAGACCAATATCCCCTCCAGCAGTGTTCTCTTTTTTACCCTGTCTACAAGTTACAACTACAGTTTTACCTGATTCATCCTGTATGAAAATTACTTGGCCAAGTTTATCATTATGAGTATTATCGTTTAAGCTCATGATAAGAGTAGTACCAGAGCCAGATACATCTCCCGAGTTTTCCCTAGTATAATTTACATTAACTGGATCACCAACTTTCTTTCCATTGATTACCATTTGTTTAGTAGATACAATAGTAACCTCTTTACTTTCTCCTGTAGGCTCAAAGTATAATTCAGTGGGTGAAACTCTGAAAGTGTATTCATAATTGCCTTCCCCTTTCTTGTGGATAAGCTTTACTTCTTTAGTTGACCCATCTACAGCTTCTACTGTTAAGATCTGAACTATATCTTTGTCCGTAGCATTCTTTTCTTCTGGTGTTACCGTTATAACAGTCCTACCTGAACCTTGATTCTTACTTATAGTGAATCCCATTATCTTCTATATTTCCTTATTTCTTTACGAAGTTCTCTTACTATAGTTTCCTTCAGAACCTTCTTACCACCAACTTGTTCGAAAGCTGGTGCCCATAGAGGTCTTGGAGGTAAATTACCACCTCTAGAACCATACTCTAACATGATAGCTACTTGGTTCAATGTTCTTTTACTAGTCCTATCACCCTTTCTGGTTTTCTTAAGGTTAGTGGGTATACCTACGTAAGTTCGATTCTTCTGTTTTACTATTTGTACTGATCTCAAATACTGACCCGTATAATTCAAAAGGGTATGCTCTCCATATCGTTTAATAGTATTAGCAGAGTGAGGATCCCAATGGGTTCCTCTTGGGGGAGTACCTGTTCTTAGGCATTTTTTCACAAGTCTGAGAAGTTGATTGCCGAATTTCTCAGTAGCTCTATCATAAGCATTCCTCATGATAGAAGGAGTTTCTGCAATTAACCTCTCAGCTCTAGCCTGTTCTTTTGGGTCAGTATATATCTGTAAGTCTCCCAAGGGAGTACTTATAGTTATGTTTACTGACTTACTTGCCATCTGGATTTTCCTTCGGTTTATTCAAGCCAAGTGAATCCATCATAAGGTTTATGGCTTGCTGTTGTGATTGTAATACTGATACTACATCTTTCCTGAATGAAGCGAATTCTTCATTGAATTGACTACCATTAGTGGGCTCCTTGTTTTCAAACATAGCAAGGATATTATCGCATTCCTTTATTATGTTCTCGTATTTACCTACATTATTAATAATACCAAGAGCCTGTGACCTTTGCAATGATACTTCGTTTACAATATTACTTCCAATTAGAGTGTAGTACACATTGTTATAAATACCCTCATTCCCATCCGAAGGTAAATATACGGTTACTGTACCAATGGAATCTTGAAGAACAATTTCTATAAGATTAGAAAAGCCATCACCATTTTCATTAGCTCTGGGTTTACTTTCTCCTACCTTTACTACTTTAGCTCGGTCAAAGATTGGGTACATTGATCTTCTGTCTCTTTCTAGAGTAAAGACTAAATCTCCTCTTTGTAATGATTTAAATTTCATTTCTTCCATACTGCATTATTTTTATTGATTAGACTTAATCCCATTTGAACCATACTGGGATTCTGTTTCATAAATTCTACTAGGTTCAAGAAATTATAGTATCCATAGATATCTATCAGTCTTTGTGCTTCATCGGCTACTCTCTTTGCTACCTCTAAATTAGGAGCCGGTAGTTGCATTTGGAGAGTAAAGGTTTGTAGTTTATTATCTTCTTCCATGTTTCTTACTAGATTAAAACGAAAAAAGGGAAATACCCACTACAGGTACCTCCCTTTTCCCTAATCAACTTTAATAGAAATTATGCAGTTTTATTACCCAAAGCCTGTACTACCGAGTTAATAATGTTTTGATCTCTCTGAGCATCAACTACTCGATTCAGTCTAGCAATTTCTTGGTCTTTTGCAGTGTTCTCAATCAAGCACTTAATCTCTTGCTGGCCTTTCATTACCTCGCAATGATTACGTTCTGCCTGAAGAGCTAATCGGTTTTCAGATTCTCTAACTAGGCCTTTAATTTCACAGCAGCAAGTTGACTGTTGATGTTCCATCTGGCAAAGACGGTCCATAACTCGATTGAACCCTGCTCCCATTTGATCACGAGAATCCCGGATATCAGAATTAGTCTTATAACCAAGATCACAAAGGCCACGTTCAGTAGCAAAGCGATTGTTAAGTACTTCTTTACCTACACCCTCTACTTGTCTAGAAACTCCTGCAACTTCAGAAGTAACTCCACGAGCAGCATCAGATATGTCTTTGTAAATACCAGCTTTTGCTTCCTGAACAGTAGATTCCACTTTTTGGATATCAGCTTTTGTGTCATTGATTTTGTCCCACACAGAAACTGCAGCAGCACCAAAACCACCACCTACTAAAGCTCCACCGACAGCACCCCAACCGGAGCCCCATCCTCGATTATTACAACATTCATCACTATAACGATTACGATCCGCAACCACTACAGTACCTTCACCAGATTTAACTTCCATAATGATTTAGTTTTAAATAAATTTATCTATCAATAAATGTACTAGTGTTGTGTTTAGGATTAAATTGTCTAGGTGGGCCAAGAAACATCCCAATGATGGGTATTATTCCCCTCTTCAATCCTAAAGTTACCAATTGATAACCATAAACCTCTTACAGAATTATAGGCCCATACATAAACATTATCTCCAACCCCTCTATCCTTAGTAGAACTTTGAAGAGAATTCACAGTTATTTTACCTTCTACTGAGTCTACAATAATACCTTCACGTATTAAGCTCATATCATACATAAAGTCAGAAGTATGAGGTATATTAGCCGTATCAAATAATCCCCACGTATCTTGATCATTACCATTTGAAATATTTAAACTTAATTCCAATCTGAAATTATATTTATTTTTAGCTTCTTGAAGAACTCTGAAAATTACTGTTTTTCCAGATGGCTTCTGTCTATAAGTATCTGCTCCAGTTCTTTCGGTAGATCCATTTTCAGTTATATTTGCTGTAAGCCTGAATGGGGATTGAGTATCTTGTGTGATTACCAAGCCAATTAATTTATCTGCTATCTCCGAATGTACTCCCACTATATCGTCGGCAGATAGGGGATTACCATTATGAGTAGAGATAATATTAAGTACATGTTTATTTACTAATCCATTTGAAGGAGCTGAGAAGGTGAAATCGGTGTAATGCCCATTACCATCTGAGTCAGTAATATAAAACTCATAGACATCTCCTGCTTCTTGAACTATTGTCAGAGTACAAGTTTTATTGGATTCTCCCTGAGTAAAGGTAATAATTCCTGTTCTAGATGAACTACTGTTATTAGTGGCTACCTTATATGTAGCCCCAGCACCTGAACCAGATAGAGTAATCCAATCCACATTAGAAGATAAAGCCCAATTAAGGAATTGATTACCATTCTTCCTAGAATATACTCTTACGGGTCTATTGAAAGATGAGTCTGAGCTTGGCCAACCAGAATAAGTAAGAGAAGTACTCAAAGAATCTCCCGAGTTTTCCCTAATACCAAACTCATAAGTTGAAGCACTCTGTTGTACAGTTTGTACTAACTCTCTATCTAAGCCATTAGGTTGATTAGCTCTGATTGTAAGAGTTCTGCTTGCAGGCTTTGAATGCTCAGGTATGGTAATAGTTACTTTAAAGTAATAACCACTCACATTAGTAATAGTTTCGGTTACTCCGGATGGCAAAATAAGAGTAGGTTTAATAGCTTCGGTAGAACTTAAAGAACCGTTAACATATCTAGACCTATAGCTTTTTATATAAAAAGAAATATTACCTCCTTTACCTTCAACAGTACCTATAGATAAAGTACTAGTTTTATATCCACTATTCTGTTGGGTACTGTGTTCAAATACTATACCGCTACTAGGATAAGTTACCTCAGCCGAATTCTGTGTAATGGTTAAATATACAGGAGTTGCCGTATCGTAAGTAAACTTAATCTTAAAAGTTCTAGGTGATGAGTTAGGGTTTGGTGCTACACTAATACTACATCCACTAGAAGTTTTACCAGAGATGGTAATATCAGATGAAGTTCCCTCAACTACTTCAGCTGAAGTATAAGTAGTTCTAATGTTTTCTACATAAGTTCCGTTTATATATTTATCATAATTGGCATTTACTGTCAACCTAAAGCTTGAACCAGTTCCAGGTACATTTTTAGTAGTTGGGTCTATAGATAGGTGATCTACATAGGTTACTTGACCTCCTTCCTGAGAAATTGAGATAGTCTGGTCTGTAGCAGTTGGGAAATCGAAAGTAACCGTAAAATTTCTAGCAGAACCACTATTACTTGGGATAGAAATACTATTACCACTAATAGAAGCCGGACTAGAAACTCTTACAGTAGCAGTTTCTGATTCTGTATAACTACTACCTTGACCATTCCAAGTATAAGTTCTACTTGCACTCTTAGCAGTTACATTAGATTGACCTCCACTGTAACTGAAAGAAGTTTTATCTACTCTACAGTTATAACTCCATGAAGAATAAACTTTTCTACCTGCTGCCTGGGTAAATGTTGCCTGTATGGTTTTACCCGAATACTTCTGAGTCCAAGTTACAGTGATTGATTTACTATTAGTAGATGTATTGTTGGGTACTATTCTACCTTTATTACCGTCGTAATCTGTAGTATACCAAGAACCTTCCGAAGTTTTAGTGACATCATTCACCAAACTTTGAGAGATAGTAGTATTAACACCGTTTACTTGCTTAACTCGATTAGAAGCATATGAACCAAAGGGGTATGTACCTCCAGTAGCTGGAGCATTAAAAGAAGGATTACCATTCGGATTCCACTGGAATGTATAAATCCATTGCTCGGCATTGATATCCTCTAACTTGACACATTCATTGTTACCATAGCTAGCAGCATTACTAATTACAATAACCTTGTCAACATTGGAGTCCTTACCATTATTGAGTGCTAACAACTCAGCCTTGGTAGGGCACTCATTAGAGGTCTTACCAAGGCCGGTCTTATTCAGAATAGCACTCCAAGTTGCTATTTCTGCCATATTACTTATTGTTTAATTGTTTCTTAAAGTCTTCGAATTCTTTTCTCAATAACTTAACTCCTTCGAGAGCCATGACACTGAGCATTTCATATTCTACTACTTTTACTTTTACATATTCCTGACCATCTTCTCCGGTGAATGTTTCGAATCTAGATTGGTTAGGTACTTGAGAAGCAGGTATAGAATTTTCTGATACCAACAGAGGTTCGATTTCCTCTAAGCTCTGAGCAATAGTTCCCACTTGGTATTTACCATTCATTTTGAAATGAACTGTAGGTATATTACAGATTTGGTCCAGAGTATGATTCAGATTCTCTACCTGAGATTTTAACCTACCATCGGATTCCTTCCAGAAACCAGAAGCTGCAGTAGTTTTAGCAAATACTACTTGGTCAGTAGTAGCTAATCCTAATTGATCTCTAGTTACATTATGAGGGTTATCTGTTCTGTTGGCATGAGTACTTAAGTCGGTCTGAGCTTTTGTACCTGCGGCCTTAGCATCTGCAATAGCAGTAGCTTGAGCAGTAGATACTGGCATATCTGCTGGAGCTAAGTTCTGTACATTATCTAATCCTACTTGTACTTTAGTTACCTTATGAGGATTACTTGTATTACCTATATGAGCATTCAGATTATCTTGGATAACCTTATCAGCAGCTTGTCTAGCAGCAGCCTCATCGGTAATCAATTTATTCAGAGCAGTTTTAGCAGCATCAGTATAAGCCTTAGCTTCATTCAGAGCATTGGTAATATCCCCATTTAGACCAGAGTTAAGTTTGTTGAACATATCTGCGGATATAGTACCAGCTTGTTCAGCACTTGCTGAAGGAAGAGTGACTTCCCAATATACCTTCTTATATTCAGGTAATACTTGCTGAGTTTCAGTATTATAGCGATTGTAGTTCTCTATTTTTAGTCTAACTACATTCTTATCTTTTAGTGATTCATCAGCCTTTGAACTAGTAATATTAGATACAATTCCTCCTGGGATAGAATCAAACAGTTTCTTATCTGCTGCTGTTTGTACACCTGCTAAATCTTTAGTAGCAGCAGGTATAGGTTCGTTATAAGAATTTGTACTTACAGGGTCATTGAAGTTTGAACAATCAAAGTTTAATCTAACCTCGTTGGCATTTCTAGTCCAAGCTCCATTATCCTTGATATGAGAATAGAATCTCAAGTTATCTACCAAAGCTTTTCTCCAGTTAGATAAATATTTACCTTTACCTCCATCATAAGCAGTACCAGTAACTTCTCCAAGTATCAAAGAAGAAGTATTACTATCTACAAACTGAGTACCTGACCAACGGAATTGATAAGAGGGTTCATCCTGGTTAATATTCAAATATATCTTACCTGATTCTCCAGTAATAGGATTAGCATGATCTGGGTCAGAATATAGTTTGATATTGCTCAGTTTTCCAGTTTCACTGACATCATAAGTAGCATAAACTTCGATAACATCATCAACATAAGAAGGTAATTGACTAGAGGGTACTAATCCATTACCATCCAAAGAAGCAAATCCATTAGCTTGGCCCTTAGTTGCTACAAAATCATCATGCTTCTTTTCTAGAGCTTTTATAGAAGCATTAGAAGAAGATTCAAGGGCAGCTATTGCATCTTTTCTATCTTGAACCTCTTTTGCTATTGCATTTGGTAAGGTTTCATCCAAGTTAATCTTATCTTGAGCTGACATTACACCTGCAGTAGTTTTAGTTGCTGCTACTATATCTGCTATCTCGTCTCTAACTTGATACACACCATTTTCAAGAGAGTAAGAAGAAGTATTCTTAGTAAGGATTACCCTATCTATAGATTTTGGCCCCTGTTTGATATTAGTAATAAATTTATCTGGAAGAGAATCAAATTTCTTTTTATCCGCTGCAGTTTGTACACCGGCCTTCTCTGATGTAGAAGCAGATAGGTTTATTAATTCGTATAGAGGTTGGTTGTTGTCATATACCCCACTATTCTTATTAACATAACCCTTTTTTATAACCACATTTGTACTATCCCGTTCAATTGTAGTACTATTAATTGATATCTGTAAAGGTAGAGAATCCAACAATTTCTTATCTGCAGCAGACATAGTACCAGCTTTAGTAGTTGAAGCCACTGGTAAATTGAAAACAGTATTATCCTCTTTATATACTCCTTCACTTACAGTTTTTCTGTTTACTGATATGGTAACCTTTTTATCATTTGAAGTTGCACCTTCTCCCACAACTATAGTCTGAGGAACAGAATCGAATAACTTCTTATCCGCTGCAGTTTGTACACCGGCCTTCTCTGATGTAGAAGCAGGTATATCTATAGTGAAATCATTAGATTTTTGTATACCTTCCTCAGCATTGTAAGTACTTCTATTTACATTAGTAGTAACTACATCAGCTTTAGCAGTATAACTAGCTCCAGTGATTATATTACCAGGCATAGAATCCCATTTCTTTTTATCTGATGCGGTTTGAAGACCAGCTTTAGCATTAGTAGAAGCAGGGATAGCAAACTTACGAGCCATAGGTTCTCCATAGAGATTGCCCTCTTCTTTTACAGAACTCTTAAAGTTTACTTCAGCAGAAGTACCGTTGATAACCAAGTTCGGATCAATTTCCGTAACCATAGTTAAGGGTAAAGCATTTGAAGTTGCTTCTTCTTTCTGAAGACGTTCATCTAAACCATTAGTGATACCATTAAATTTATTCTCAAGAGCGGTATCAGCTGCTTTTCTATCCTCGATTTCTTTATCGATACGTTTACCCAGAGCATTATCAGCAGCAATTCTTGCAGCTTCCTCTGCATCGATATTATCCTGAAGAACTTTATCTGCAGCAATACGCTCATTACGTTCTGTAGTAAGGTCCTGAGTATTCTTATCTACTTTAGCTTCAATACGAATATCCTCAGCCTTTCTAGCCTCAATTTCCGTATTCAATAGTTCCTTGATTTCAAGATAACCAGTATTCTGATTACTTTGTAATCCCTGAATTAATTCTAGGTTACGTTGAATATTAGCAGTATTCTTGGCAATCAATTCATCTTGAGCCTGAGCCTTTGTTAATAATTCAGAACGAGTTTCTGTTACGAAAGTTCTCAATTCGCTTACTGTAGCATTAAGAGTAGTACTTAATTCAGTAAACTTCTGAGTAACTTGTTCATCAGCTGCAGTTCTATCGGAGATTTCCTTATCTATAATACCCTTAAGTTCAGTCAGCTTATTAGTAATTGTAGTTGCAAAGTTAGGATCATCTCCCAATGCTTTTGCAATCTCTTCTAGTGTATCTAATACTCCAGGAGCAGAACCAATAATCTTTTGGATTGCAGCTTCTACTTGTTCGGCATTCTGATAATTGGAATCATTTTCCAATTGAGATACCTTAGTAATGTAATTAGCAAATTCCTGGATATTATCTAACTTAGCTTTTAATAAGTCGGTAAAGTCATTTGAAGAAAGCTCTTTGCCATCTACTTTATCAACCTTTCGGTCATTCAAGTTTTCAACAGCCTGAACTCTATCTGATACTTCCTGAGTAATCTTATTCTCTAACAGAGTGTCTGCCTGAGTACGATTAAGGGTTTCGGTATCAATATTATTCTGAAGCTTGGTATCTTCTTGTAGTCTACTTTGAGCCTCATCATTGATATCTTTAGATATAGCTACCAAATCATCTTTGTGATTTTCCATAGCTGTAGTCAGAGAATCCTTAAGAGTTTGTTCAGCAGCCTTAGCTCTTTCTACTTCGGTTTGAATAGCAGTAGTGTTATTAGTTACTTTCTCCCTGAGCTCATCTAAAGAACCGGTTACTCCACTATTGAGGCTATCTATTCTGGTGCTTAAAGCATCATCACCTGCCTTACGATCTTTAATCTCCTGGTCGATTCGAGCATTGATTTTCTCATCTTCATTTTCCCGGGCAGTAGATTCAGTATTTATCAAGCCAGTGAACTTATTATCTAATAAAGTATCTGCTGAAGTTCTATCAGAGATCTCCTTATCGATATTCTGCTGTAAAACAGTATCACCAGCTTCTCTCTTTGAAACCTCAGTGTTCAAGTCGATATTTACCTTATCTACCTGAGACTTAAGATTAGTATCAGCATTGGCTCTTGCTTCAGCTTCTGCATTAACCATGCCTTTTAATTCAGCATAATCTTCAGCTTCCTTAGTAATCTGGTCATTTAATCTGTCAGTATTACGTTGGATATTTGCCTTGTTAGCATTTACTTCTGTTTGCAAAGCATCTATCTTAGCCTGAAGTTCATTTTTAACGGTATTTACCGCATCCTGAATAGATAAAGCCAATTCTTGTATCTTGGTAGCATTAGCAGTTACTCGAGTATCTAATGCAGCATCAGCAGCCTTACGATCCGTTTCTTCCTTAGTGATAGCAGCTTGTAATGCAGCATCGGCATCTTTTCTATCTTGGATTTCCTTATTCAGACTAGCTTGAATACCATCAGTGTTACCAGTAATCTTATCTACCTCGTTATCAACATATTCTTTTAGTTTAGCTTCAAGAGCGGTATCGGCTTCTTTACGTTCAGTAACTTCCTTATCTACATTAGCCTGTACCTGGGCATCAGCCTCTGTACGATTAGTAATTTCCTGATTCAATTGTTCGGTAATAGCTGCCAATTTCTTGGTAATTGTAGTTGCAAAGTTTGGGTCATTACCCAAAGCATCTGCAATCTCCTTCAAAGTATCAAGAACCTCTGGAGCTTCCCCAATAATCTTTTCAATAGCTGCCTGAAGATCTGCTTCAGTTTGATAACCAGCATCATTGATAAGCTGAGATACTTTTGTGATATAATTAGCATGTTCTTCAATGCCCTCCAATTTAGCCTTAAGAATATCGGTAAAGTCGTTTTTAGTAAGAGAATAGCCTTCTCTTTTATCTACCTTACGATTATCTAAGTCTTTATCGGCAGCAATACGTTCTTGCTTTTCTTGCTCTAGTTTTTCAAGCAATTCGGTTTTATCTGTACCGGCCTGAGTTTTCAAATCCTCAATCTTATGGTCAAGGATTTCATCTTGAGCAATTCGAGTTTCTTTCTCGTTATCAATATTGTTCTGAAGTACAGTATCTGCATTCTGACGGTTCTGAGCTTCTTGAGTAATGTTCTGCTGTAAACCATTATCTGCATTCTGACGGTCAGAAGTTTCCTTTACAATCTGTTGGTGTAATACTTCATCCTGAGCAGTACGAGCTGCAGCTTCAGCATTAATCTTGGATTCAAGTTCTTGGTCTGCAGTTTTACGATCACTGATTTCGGTGTTCAGTTTAGATTCTAATGCTACATCTGCATTTGCTCTTTCTGAAGCCTCGGTTAGAATCTTATTATTTAAGTCGGCAATATCCCTAGTATGGTCTAACTGTACTTGATGAACAGCCTCGGTCAGTTTCTCATCAGCAGCTCTACGTTCAGCAGCTTCCTTATCTACCAATTCCTTAGCATATTCTTTAGCTTCAGTTAAGTTATTGTCAGTTTCTACTTCCAAATCACCAACCCGGTCTTCTACCTTTTGAATACGAGCATTGATTGCTTCTATCATCCTAGTAATATCTTGTACTACTTTAAGGATAGTTGCATTCAACGTATTAACCGAGTTAACCAAGTTATCGTTCACAATCTTAATCTGAGAAGCTAATTCGTTTTCACGGTTCTTAGCTCTAGTTACCTCAGCTTCTAATTGAGTACGTAATTCAGTTAATCGGTTAGTGATATTGGTAGCAAAGTTTGGGTCATTGTTTAATGCTTCAGCCAATTCCTTTAATGTATCCAAAGCATCATCAGCACCATCTACTAAGTCATGTATATATTTCTCAACTTGTTCTTGAGTCTGATATTTCAAATCGTTTTCTAGTTGAGAAACTTTAGTAACGTAGTTAGCATGTTCCTCAATTCCATTCAGTTTTTCTAGCAATTCATCAGAGAAGTTATTTTCTGACAAATCCCAACCTTCTTTCTTATCTACCTTGTTTGCAATTGATAAGAAGAATGCCCAGAACTCTTTAAGAGTTCCAACAAAACCATGAGCCAAAGAGTCATCATAATAACCCTGTAATAGCCGTTGGTCAATCTCTTCGCAAGTGTAGTATTTACTAACGTACATATGTATATATTTTAAGGTGTTACTTTATTCTTTCCCAATAACAGTTCTGAGTTATTACCACGGAAGTATTCTTTTTCTTTACCAGCAAAAGCATTTGGGATATCATCTGGATTATCTGGGTCAACTTCTCCTCCATCCTCTATATCCCCAACTACTACGGCATAATCAGGTAATTTCCTAACTCTGAACTTAATAACTTGGCCAAAGCCTATATGAGGTATATCTTTATCCCATACCTCTCCAAAGTAATCTTGGTAATTTGATACGAACTTCATACCAGTCATAGATTGCATGGTAGTAGCCGAATTACCAGTACCAGGCATTTCTATGTGAACTCCAGAAGGTCCATTCAAGATTATAAGATTACTGTCCCACCAATCGCCCTCTACATTGTTAAGCTTGGTGAAACGTAACATTAACATTTTCATATCTTTATGGATTTTGTTCTACGAATTTGATTTTAGTATCTCTATCCCTTTTGAGGATTACCAAGAATACCAAAGCTTCATCTTTAGCCTGAGATACTTGAGTATCTCCAGAAGGTTTATATACTATCCCATTGATAACAAATCTATCCTCAGACCAGTTAAAGTTCCAATAACCTTCCTGATTGAGATATCCGATTTGTTCTATGTAATTCTTTGAAATAAGTATAGAAAGGTTCTCATCATCTAATTCTCCAGAAACAGTAGCCTTATTAATAGGCCAATTCCTAAAAGCATTGTAATAGCATAAAGCTTCTATGGGAATATTATAATATCTTGGGCTATCATCCTCAGCATGATTTAGATATTGATTAACATGTTTAGCCCAAGTAATTGTTTGTCTTCCAGCATCCCAGTCTAAGAAATCAGTGATAATCTTTTTATACCTATTCCAAGAATGGTTCTTAACCATTCTCCAAGGTTCTTTTGTCATGATTTCTTATCTATTATGGTTAACGAAGGTTTACTTGCTTTATTGAGAGGAGCTGTTGGATTGGGTCCCCCCAAAGGAGTTGGTTTTCTATGATTTACTACTCTTGGTACTACTAACCGTTCAATTTGATCACAGAATGGTAAGTATATCTCTAACCTAGATGCCAGCATACATAGATTCTTTCTTAGTTCATCCATATACCCTCCAGGTTGAATCATCTTTGAATAAGTACTCCATAAGCTAGATATACTTTCAGATATCTTATCATAATACTGTACCTCGGTAGGACCCGTAGTAATTTGTTTTATCCTATCTCCTCTAGCATGTTCTCCAGGTGAATCACCATCTTGGTCTGGTCCATGAGATTCAGTGGAGATAATTTCTCTAAAACTATTTCCTGCAACCAACAGTATATTTTGTATTTGTATATTGAGATAATCCCATACTGCCAATTCCATAATTAATTGGTTTTCTAGTCCCTCATACCATAATTCATCATTATATTTATCTGGTGGTATAACATGGTTTACTAGTGGGAAGATATATAATTGCCATTTAGTGATGTATGCAGTTTTATCTTCTATGGTCATACTCTCATGTAATTCTTTAGGGATATACCTATCTATCAAATTGTAGATGGTATCCTGAAGAGTAGTATGCCCATAATTACATACAACTACGGTTCTAGTACAAGTCAAATCTAATCCTTCAGAATTAGTGACATGTAGTGTTACATCATAAAATCCAGACTTCTCATAAGAGTAAGATTGATGTCTTCCACCATTGAAAACCTCTCCCTTATCATCGCCAAAGTCCCAGTCAAAAATGGATTTGGCCGGGACTTTGGTTAATACTCTAAATGAAACTTCCAGACCTGATGTTACATATGTGAAGTCTAGATTCTTTTTCATTTATATTCGTTTGTTTATTCTTTGTTTTCTTCGAAATCTTCAAGTAAAACTTCAAGGATATCTTTTACGGTATCTTTCGGATCAGCTTCGATTTCATGTTTCTTAGCAATCAGCTTAGCTTCTTCAAGTGAATAAGCTTTGGCAATCTTACTGATTTCCATACCCTTTGCAAACTGAGCAGCTAGCTTCTTGTCAAGCTTTTCGATATCCTCAGCAGTATACTTGGCAGTTTTGTTCTTATCCGGAACTAAAACCAAGTGGCCAGAAACTAAAGCTTTCTGAATACGTTTTGTTCTATACTGACGAGCAGTAAGTTCTCTCTCTTCGCCTTTTGCAATTGAAATACCAGTTACTTGGTCGTTAAAACTGTAGGCATTAGATCCAACTGTTACAATATAAGTAGTAGCCATAATCTTTTATTTTTAGGTTATAATATAAAACCCCGAACAGAATGGATTGAAACTGTTCGGGGAGAAATTAGACAAAAATACAATGAAGAAATCCCGGATATTATTCTAAGTTAACCAATAAATATGGGTCAATGTTCATGAAGCTCGGGAATCCAGCTTCAGAGAATTTCTTGTTAGCTGCCAACAGAAGAACAGCATCCTGGTACATCTTAGAGAAACCAGTAGTCAGAGAAGCATATACTGCTTCAGTCTGATTAGATACGATTCTTTCTGATTCAAGCATCAACTGTTTAGCAGTAAGCTTAATCAAGGCAGCACTGGTATCTACCATCAACAACTGCTGGTCAGGAGTTCCCGGGTGAATATAGAAATCAGCCTTGTTGGGAACCGGAGACTTGATATTCAGTGTAGCTTCTGTAGTTCCTGAGTGACGTTCTTTAAATTCAGGCAAGTTCAACATCTCAATAGCCTGGTCTTCACCACCAATCATAGTAGTAAAGTTACGGCCCATACGAGCAGCACGAACCCAGATATGCAACAAGTCTTTATAAGTAATACCGTTGGTTGTTTCATATACACCAATAACCGGAGCAGATTCAGAACCATCAGCTTTGTTACCGTTCATCAAAACATCCATTGCCAAAGTATCCATAGCATAACCCAACTGAATACCAAAGTCACGGAGATAGATTCCCAATACATCGATTGAAACGTAGTTCTTAACTTCGTCAGTAAGTTTAAATCCTTTACCGATTTTGAACAGAGAAACTGATTTCTGTCCGAAGCTTACATCTCCCAAAGGAATTGTTTCTGCTTCATTTACCTTAGCGGGAGCAGCATCCGACATATTTACCATCGGCATAGTTACCTGCAAACCATTAATGGATTGGTCTGAAGCAATGATGTTCGGGTAGAAAGGTGCCTGGCGCATACCAGTTGTAATAGCAGCACGGATGATTTCCGGTACAATCCAACGGATATTCTGTTGCGGCATAGTGAAGATGTTCTGCATTGTATCAATCTTCGGATTAATGCCCAACTTTTCAAAGAAGGCATCCTGTGATACACCATATTTACCCTGTACCAGTTCTTCCAGAGTAACTTCAATAGGCAATGTGTTGTTGGAACCCTGACGGTATGCTTCCAAACTTCTTACCATTTCCGGAAGTTCCTTTCTAAGGTCTTCCATTTTCAATTGTGCAAATTCTGTATTCATTGTTCTTTTAATGTTCAGTTAATGATTAGCGTACCAATACTTGAATAATATCATTAGCTTCATCAGCCGGTACGATGCTAATGAATTTTGTTTCATCGTCTGAAGTTTCAGCAGTGATGAAACGGTCAATCAACAGGGTATCTGTGGGTTTTACATAACCACATTCCATAGCCTCTTTAGCTACCCAGTTTACAACCATGAAAGCTTCTACAGCTACAGTTACTTCTACGGGGAAATTTCTTTGAGCCTGATAAGCAGGGTTAATGTTGTCAGTTACAGCTATACCCAGATAAACCTGGCTGCCATCTCCACCCGGGATATAAGGTTCGATATTACCATCGGTATCCAAAGCTACCGGCATACCCTGATGAATAACTTTGTTTTCTTTTACACAGAAAGCCTGATGTAACTTGTTAGATTCGCTCTTATAGATCACCGCTCTGGGAGTTTTTTCACCAAACAGAGTCATCGGTTGATCCTGATTTACCAGCTTAGTAGTAGGATGTGTATTCATATTCTTCTTATTTTTAGAGATTATTTTAATTTGTTTGAATAGATACCTTTCAGAATCTCTTCAGTACTCTTTTCGGAATTCTGAGCAGTAGCTTTGTTATCGGATTTATCCTCTGCCTCAGTTGCAGAAGAAGCACGGCTTACATCGTGAGAACCACATTTAGCACAGGTCATTGGGAATTTTTCTTCCAATCGAGCTTGGTAATCTTTAGTAAGAGAGATCAAAGTTACCATGCCGGTAGTTTCGGCATTCAACATTGTAACGATAGTTTCATCAGCTTTGTCACCCATAAGCTTTTTATAGGTTGCAACGGCATTTTCACGGAGAGATGCAATGTGGTTTTTACCTACCTGAGCCATTTCTTTCAGATTTGCAACTTCTGCATTCAGATTAGTAACCTGTTCTGTAAGAGAAGTTTTTTCTGTAGTTAAGTTATCCACAGTAGTCTGAAGAGTGTTACGAGAATTAACCAATTCCTGAATGGCTGCAAATGCAGTTTCCTCGTTCATCTCTGTACCTTCGGCAAGAGTAAGGCAATCTTTACCAAAGATTCTTTCTAAAAATTTTTGTAGTTCATTCATATCTTTATTATTAGGATTTTGATTTCCTTGATTATCATCATAAGATTGGGAAGTATCGTTATTTTCACTGAACAAAGCTAGATCAGTTTTCGTATCATAGAAGAAATACTGTTTAGACTTATCATCTCTATATTCTTCGTATGAAGCCCAAGTTCTCTTGGCAAAATTGGGATTAATGATTTTACTATCATCCCCAATCTTCTGAGCAAAAGCATCAGCTCCATGAGATACCAAAGAAGTTTCTAAGTATCTTACTACTTCAGTAACGATTCTTCGTACCATAACTCCCTTAGAATCATAGGTACCCAGTTTCTGGTAGAATTCGTTATCTTCCATATTTGGGTGAGACTTATCCCACTTAAACTGTACTGTTACTGAATTAGAATGGATAGATGGGGGATCCATAAGAATGCCTCTAGCAATTCTCGGATTTGCTTTACCATCAATCTTTAATATACCATTGATACCTGCAGGAATAACAAAAGAACCATCCTTGTATTCATCTTGCCAGATAACTTGTGATACAGCTCCAATAGCATTACCAATATTAGTCTCATGGTCACAGTTTACTGTTTGTCCCAAGAGCATTCTCATAGAAGCTTTTAATACTCCGTTTTGACTAAAATCGACGGGGTTCCAGTTCTTAGACACAATAGTTGCAGATAATAATCTGAACATGGGTTCTATAAACTCCTCATCTTTGGGAGTAAGTTCTTCTGGCTTCAAGTCAGGATAATAGGTATTATAATCTATTTCTCCTCCCCAAAAACCAAATTGACTGACTGACTCCTTAGAAGTTTGAGCCCATTTATAAAAATTCTCCGAGAAGGTTTGTGGTTCTATGGATGTTGGGATATACCCAGCCATTATAGTATGACCACTACCTATCACTAAAGAATCTAAATGTTCTCTGTTCTTTTTAGTAATCGGTTTACTCATCTTGATTTAGTATTTTGATCTCCTCGTGAAGGAGCCGGGTTATTTTTATCTCTTGATCTACGAGCGGATTGATTCTTATCGTCCTGTCTCTGTTTCTTCTTAGTACCCTCTTGTGGGTCTGAATTACCTCCCTTAGCAAATTGGTCTTCCAATGAAACTCTTGGTTCTTCTTCTGAAGGGGAATCATAACCCATTTCCCAAGCATATTGATATTGAGAAATGATACCTGCCTTGTAAAGTAAGTCAAGGTTCTGAATCTTATATTGTCTACCCTGTTGGATTTTAACCTCATCAGAGATAGTGGATGATCCCCAAGTAATGGATATTCCCTTGCAATCAAAGCCAGCCAGACGTAGTTCTAGTTCATAAATAAACTTAAGAACATAAGAAACTATCATTTGGATATTCTTTAGCTGACTTATAAGCTTAGAAAGCATAATACCAGTTGCTCCTTCTCCAATGGAAGCTTGTACTCCAATTAGGTTGCCATTTACTCCCAAACCATTAGCAACTGATTGCTGGTTCATATTCCAGGGTTTATCAATATTGCTCATCTCTTTTGAAGTAGAGTTAAGTTTAAACTGGTGGTCATCAATGTAACCAGTTACTACTCCATCCTTCATACCTTCCCTTACATTCTGTTTCAAACGTATTAGCTCCCTATTTAATCTTTTAGTATAAGCTTCTACACTTTCATTAGGTTTCTGTTGTGGTTTTTCCATCAAAGCCTCTAGAAAACCAACCATACCACAGATTTCCATGATATGTTTAAAATTGGTTTTCATATCATGCTGACCCTTTAATGAATCCAAAGATGCCATAAAAGGAGGTATTCCGTAAGGTTCATCGGTATCATTATACATACCCACATAACAATAGGTCTCTGTATTAAGTTTGATATAATCTTGCTTATTTGAGCCATTCCAAAGAGTGTTCCTCTGATATGGGCTATAAACTCCGTTATTCTCCCTTTTGAATACTATCCTGTCTGGTTTGAGGAATAATATAGTAGCTAAACCCTCAAGCTTTTCATTTGGTACAGCTTCTACTGAGATAGCTCCACTAATCATCAATTGAACTATCATCTTGTTTACCAAACCATCCATACCGGCAGTATAGTTAGACCATTTGGGAGATACCTTAGAAAGATGATCTCTCATCTTATCAGCCTCTTTATCGGTATTATTAGGGAATGTTATATTATGACCGGTATTAGCAAGCTTAAACATATCCTGTAAAGCTATGTTAACATCTGGATTCACTTTATATAAATCCCTTAAAAGCTGAATCACTTCAACACGAAAAGAAGGCGTAACCATCTGAGTTAAGCCTTTCAATGTATGAATGAAGTTACCTGGGTCATCATCCGGTTCCGATACTCTACCGGGTGAAATAGGTACCTCCTCTTTTTTACTTGGAGGATTAGCCTTGTTTTCTTGTATTGGAGATCGATTCCTTCTATCGAATCCAAAAAACTTAAGAATTTTCATTTCGGTTGTATTATTACATTAGTTTTTCCTTTTCGTATGTGATTACATATTGCTTTACCAAATATATCATCATCAGAATAAACATCTCCTTCCAAATCCACATCTACAGCAGAAGTATTATTTCGGTGTTTACCCATGGCTACGGGTCTACCTAAACCATCATATATAAAGGTAGGAGCTTCTTGAACAAAGAAAGGATCCTTCACAATGATATTCTCTTCTCGAATATCTTGTTCTAGACTCTCTATAATTACTGAACGATTCTTTTGGGTAGTTAACCAACCTGGAGATTTATCAACCTCGGGTCTGGACTTACCTTTCTTTTTCAGAAGCTTTTGATAGTAGTATAGATTAGGGTAACCTTCTGACTGAAGAGCAGAAGTTACTGCTAACCCAACGTCGTTAGATTCTGGAGCTACAACAGCAAAATTAAATAATTGCCCAGTATCTCCCAGTAACCTAGCATATTTATCTACTGCCATTCTTCCCTTATACACAACTTGTTCTTCTCCCAGCTTGTCCATACAAGTGAAAGAAGAATAGTCTGAGCCTCTACCTGTTGCAACGTCTGCACCGATAAAGTACTGTTTATTTGGATCTGGTTCGTTGAATTGTCTATACTGACGATTGAAACGATATTTTAAAACTGGATAATCACTTAAGCAATCTTCGATAGCCTTGATATCTGCCATATCAAATACTGTATTACCTGAAGAAAGAAAGTCTCCATCGATTTCTTGTGCAGTTCTTTTTGGACCCAATGCAGAAGCCATCTGGTCATACCAAGATTGATCCCGTTCTGGGTGCATCTGCCAATATAATCGAATAGCATTGAAAGGATTACCTCCAGCTATAGCATCTACCCATGTTGAATGGTAAAAATTACCCATACCGTATGGAGTAGAATTGATGATGGCTGAACCTCCGGTGGAAAGCGTAGGGAAGGCAGCTGCCCAAATAGCTGAAGCCCACCGAACGATTGCAGCCTCATCAATTACCAGGAGAGAAAGAGATTCTGAACGACCGGCTTCGGAAGATGTTGGAATGGATTCTATGAATGAACCATTATCAAATTCAATCATAGAGGCAGAACCAAATTCCCCCGTTCTTCCGTTGATTATCGGGGTTTGCATATACCATGGAAGATTCTTATACATGAACTTAATCTTCTTAAGTACCTTTTTAGCTGTAGTATCCTTAATGGAGATAATGTTTATCTTCTTATTCGGATGATATGATGCCAACCATAAGCAGTACATAGATATAAGTTCTGTAATACCCGCTTGCCTGAACTTTAACAAGATATTGAATCTCTGGAGTATAAATTGGTATAGTACGGCTTTTTGATACGGATATAATTCAAATCGAACCTTTCCTCTCACTGGATGTATCACATAACAAAAAAGACTGAAAAAGAAAACATCCGTTGTAACCCTAGATAGATTAGATAATTCTTCTCTTGTAAGGTTAGTGGGTGTTTCCTGTATCTTCTTTGCCATAAAATCTAAAATTTATAAGTTACTACCAGTTCTAAATCAGTTTTGATACCTGAGAAATATCTTGGGTAATAAAAACTGTTTATCCCCAGTTTGTAATTAAATCTCTTAGTCTCGATTGAAATTCCTGTTCCCAAATCCCATAGATTGTTAAAGGGTCGGTACTTACCATAAACATAAGGAACTAATCTTATTCTAGATTTAATTTCTTGTGTGGTAAGTTTTCCGTTATACCAAGAATACTTGTAGTTATTAGTGTCGATATTGAATAACCTACTAGAATAAATTCCCGAGTTTTGATTAAGGAAACTCAATGTAAGTTGATTCTTATCGATTACTAATTGAACAAGAGAATCCTTCTCTGATATCTCGGCTGAATCGGTACTGCATAAACCCTGGCTAACCGAAGAATGCGGAGAATTGTAGAGAAGGATTCTACTTGGGTTAAGTAAATTATCGTAGGAAATTGGCAGGAAATCTTTCCTCAAATAAATTGTATCAGTATGTTGAATGATCTCTTTATCAGGTAACATACTGAGTTGTTGATTCAGTTTGTAATTCCTGAAGCAAAGGTAAATAGTAAATCCTAGTAAAAGGACTATCATGGCAACTTTAAGTTTCTTCATAATTTAGACTTTTGAATGATTTCTTTGAGTTCATTAGCATTGTTCTTCAGTTCTTCAAATAAATCCAGGTCTAAGTTCTCGGATTTTGGTAGAGTAATTCCAATGAAATAACATTTTTCAGATTCTCTCATTGAAATTCTACTTCCTAACTTGAAAGCTAATCGGATAACTTTAGACTTAACTAGCTTAGCAATAGATTGTGGAAGAATCCCATTCAACTTAAGTATTCTTCGTTCTTCATGAGTCAATTTCAAATTTTCCATATTTCTTGAGTTTTAGGTTTGTTTATGTTCCATAGTAAACTTGGTACCTCGAAGAGTATGGCTTCTTTTATAATATAATTTAACGCGTCGCGCACAGTAGCTTTAGCTTTAGCTAAAGATACCTTCCTTCCGAAGGAAGGAATATCCTAATGGGTAAGTTAAGATGGGAATTGGGAAGGTATTAGGCCACTTAAATATATACAAGTATATTATATACAGGCCTTAAACCATAATCCTACTTCACATACGGAACCCTTAGCAAGTGTATACCTAGCTTTATTTAACCAGTAATGATAAGTCTTAGGGTCCCAAGTAGCAAATCCCCGAATAAATACTCGGTAGTTTTCAGGAAATCCCATAATTGCCTTGAAATCCTTTATTCCCAAAGGATAACCATCGGGTCTGAATTGCCTATCTGATGGTCTCAAAGTTAAAGGAGGTTTATCATTTTCTAATCGATATACTCCTGGTAAAGTACTCATCTTAGCAGTTTTGATTGGCCATTTCTTTTCATCTTTGAAATCCTTAATCCAAAGCTGTCTAACCTGTCTAACTGTAAGATTTTTCTTTTCAGGTAATTTCCGATAATCATACATGGCTAAAACTTTATCAGTGAAAGGGATAAAAGCTTCCTCTGGAGCTGGTACTAGTAAATTTCTAGTAAGTTTTGGAGTATTTACTTGAAACACTTCATTAAATGAATTCAAATACTTCTTACCCTTGTCTAAATGAACCCCGACAATAACTAATCTCTTTCTTGATACTTGGGAGTTTCCGAAGTCAGAAACGCTTCTTTCGTGAAAAATAAGTTTATAGTTCTTAAAGAAGTCCATTAACATTTCTTTAGAAATGAGAGATAGTAGTCTTGGTAGGTTTTCTATAAGAAAGAGAGCAGGTTCGTAATATTGAATTGACTGAAATACTAGTTGTATACTTTTATTACTTTTAGGGTCACCAAGAGTCTTTGATTTAGATAACCTCATAACTGAGCAACTACCACAATCTGGGCTAGATAATATAATATCTGGATGCCAATCTTTGGGTAATTCATAACCTTTTAAGAAAGGTATACCCTTGAAATTAGCTTTCCATTGCTCTTCTTTAGCTGTATGAAATACTCCTCTGGGTTCAATATTCCCAATAAGTTTATCTTTAAAAGGGAATAGGAGGGCTCCTTGCCCTCCACATACTCCCAGTACTCTTAAGTCTTCTTTCATTTCTTATAACTTCTCAATTTTATGTATTTGAACCAAGCATAATGCTTTCTAGTTGAAAGATAATCCAGATTTGAATCATTATTATGAGCTTCTTCTTCAAAGCTTACATCATGATACCTTTCATTTTGCTTGTTCCATTTAGCAAAACAAAGAATGATTAAGTACTCGATTCCATACCAAAGGTAGAAAAATATCCATAACATCTCTGCCATTTGCTTTGAATGAATGTGTTCATGGTTATAATCCACCTCAGTAAATTTAGCTCCTTTCCTTACGAATACCAAACCCAATAAATTGATGGCTTTATATCCTTTGAAAGGTATAATATTGTTATAAATTACTTTCATAGCTTATCCTTGAAGTTTTCATATGTATTTCTTAGCTTTTGGTCGTAGTTATTCTCTTTGTAGGCAGGACCATTATATCCTTTTGCAAAGGCATCCCAGTCTTTTGCCTTCAAATGTTTCACCAAACCTGAGTTATAGAGGAAATGATACATCATTTCTAGCTGCATTTCATGAGATTCTGACATCTTTTGAATCATTTCATCTACTGATTGACATCCACAAAGCTGATAATTGAAGCCCATAATCTGTCCCAATCCCCAAGAAGTAGCTAAATTAGCACAGTTTTCATCAATTTTACGAGCTGCTTCGAGTCTTTTCCACTCTCCTTCACCTCCTAAGTAGAATTCTTTGGTCCATTTTTGATAAACTAAGGATGGATTTCTCTTGGCTAGATCGTATAAATAGGTTCTTTTACCTTCTCCATCGAGTTTTATCTTCAAATATTTCCACATTACATGACCCTCGAAGAGAATCTGAGGTCTACCAGAGGGTAAAAATCCGTCTCGATTACCGCATTCTACTACAGTTACTGTCTTTAACAGAGCTGGTTCAAGGTTTAACTTGTTTGCAACCTTGGCAATTAATTCGTTAGTAAGTTTATCCATAATATAAATTCTTAGAGTTTACATTAAAGAGGATAAAGTATTGCTTGTAGCCTTTCTTAGGTGGGTATATCGAGTTCTATTTATCAATGAATAAATAATTTAATTATGGATATAGGAAAGAAACAACAGATTATGGTTGATTGGTTTAGGAAAACCTTAGATGAATCAAAGAAACCCTGGAATACCCAGGTATATTTGATAACTGATAAGTATCATGTTTACATTGCCAACAAGGATATCAGATTAATAGGAAGTAATTTCGGTAAGGCAATCGATAGACCTTTGAAATATTTCTTATTTACTGATGGTAAGGTACAGTATTTCAACAGTATAGAATTTCTTGGCTATTTGCCTTTCGAATTAAGGGACGAATACCCAGTCAATTGCAAACCTCTCAATCCTTGGGAATACGACTACTACCGTCAGCATGGGATAACCTCAGAAGATTTGCAGAATTTATTTAATAATGATTGATATTTAAAAATAAAATAGTATATTTGTATAACGAAATAAATACATTATTTATATGAAAAAAGAAGTAATAAAACTCAAAGAGGGTAACTCGGTAATTTACCAAGACAAAACCCTAATGGAAAAGGCAAACGTAGTATCTATCGATAAAAAGAATGGTACTGCAATATTATCTAATAAGGTAATAATTACTAGAACAACAAATCTAGAGGGTCAATTTACTCGATTAGATGGAAAAGGTAATGCAATAATCCTACCTTGTACTACAGAGAATGAACAGAAGTACAATGCCTTTGTTGCATATCACCAATCCAAGAAATCCTTAGAAGCAATCAAAAAATGGTTGGATGATAACGGGAAACACAAGGATGAGGAAACCCTTGAGAAAGTGATAACCTTAGATAAGAAACTTAAAAAATTAATTGAAAAGCTCAATGAATAGTACTTGGATAATATTAGGCATAATCTATGGGATATGCCTAATCCCCTCTATACTTCTAACTAAGATGTTATGTCAAGAAATTAGGATGATCAGACCCAACCTATTATTTCTTACCATCTGGTTAGTATTACCTTTATTTCCTATTTACCTAATATTCTTTAAAAAGAAAAACAATGGCTAGAATTAAGGATTACGACGAAGATTTATCTGCTCCCAAGATATTAAGGAGAAGAGATAATAAAGGTAGGTTCATTAAAAAGGACCTACCACCCTACCTGGGAGCTGAGCAAGTATTAAAACCTAAGAACTACTATCACTTCGATAGTCACGGTAATTATAAGGGTAGCTCAATGAATTTTGATGCTCTAGTATGCCTTGGTTTTACTTGGTTTAAATTACTGGTAGTAGCATTAATGATGTTACTATGGCCCATAGTATTTATATATGCCCTTAATGATGGGATAGAAGGATACCCATTTAAGAAGTATGCAATCCCTTATATCTTTATCCTAGTGGTTTGGTTTATAATATTCTTATATGGATTAGTATCATGAGTAATATTGATGAGAAGGTGAAGCATGAGATAATCAAGGCAATTGATTTCCTAAGACATAGTGAAACTCCTATGGGAATGTGTAAGATATTTGATAATCAGGATCATGTATGCTGGCATCTGGTAATTAAACCCTGGTTCCAACCTGAGAGGTTTGGTATTACCCATCTCTGGTTTCCTTCCGGATTTAGTTTCATAGGTTATGGAGAGTATCATACTATAAGAGGTAATCGATGGTTGAAGACTCCCATAGATAAGATTGATAGAGAGAATCGTATATTTGGGTATTGGTTTCCTCCTTATAAGAAGTATATCCCATATAGAATTAGGATTTTGAAATTGGCTTTAAAGGATTTGGAAAGGATTAAGGAAGAGTATGGTAAGGATTGATAGATTAAGAGAAGATAGTGAAAAGAGAATCTTAAGATGTTCTGAAGATAATAGTATTTGGTATCAGATTTGGATTGACCCGGGAGATATGATGAGAATAGAACCTTTATTAGAGGGAGGTGATCGGTTATGGTGTATTGAGATTATGTTTTCTTTTATGAAGTAAGGAAAGGTAGGAGGATTCTAGGGAAGGGTAGGATTAAGGAGATATTGGATATTATTCTGTAGTATGAATGCCAGGGATGTTTTATTCTCTGGCTTCTTTGTGTGATTATTACTATATTCCAAAAATACTTGATATTATGAAAGAAAATATTCCGGGATGTCCAGGGTACCATGTTACCCGTAATGGTAAAGTGTATAGTAATAAATTAGGGGCTTGGGTTAGGAAATCCTCTTTTTATACTAAATCTCGCAATGGTAGAAATTGTGGTTATGAGTATGTAGTGTTATATGTGGATGGTAGGCAAAAAGGGTTTGGTGTTCATAAGTTAGTAGCAATGGCTTATATTCCTAATCCTAATAATTATCCTATTGTGATGCACTTAGATAGTAGGAGAACCCATAATGTTGTAAGTAATTTGATGTGGGGTACTCCTAAGATGAATATGGCACAGATGGCTAAGGATGGGAGAAGTACTAGAAAGTATAAGTTTAGTAAGAGGCAGTATAGACGGTTAGTTCGTTTAAGAGAGCAGGGTTGGACGTTACAAAGGTTGGGAGAGAAGTTTGGTGTTTCATTTTCGGTGGTTTATCGGGTGTTAAGGTCGAATTATTTTGGAGAGTAGTAATAACCCTTCATGAGGAGCGATTTTGGTGTGGTACTAAATGCGGGGTACGGTACCCCTTATTTAGAATGAAGCAAAAAAAAAGTAAGGGACAAACATCCTCTTACTTTTTAAAAAATTTTATTTTCTTTCATTTTCTTGTTTATCCCACGCATAAGCAAGAAAACTTAATATAATGAAAATAAAAATCCAACATAAGATTTCTAAAACAAAACTCATAAACCATATTTTATGAGTAAGGAGTTAACTCCTTACTCTGATTAAACAATTTATTTTTTTACAATCTGTAAAGCCTTTTTCAAAATATCCTTGTTTGTTTCTTTCATATTTTCAGAACAAACAGAAGAAAGTGAAAAATCATTTACTTTGTAAACTTGCTTATAAAAGTCTAAAAACGCTTTTTTTAGCTTCTCTAACCGTGTTTTGTCCTTTTCTTGTGTTAAACTTTCGGACAATGAAAGAATTGTATTTCTAAATTTCTTTCGAGCAACTTTTTTCTCTTTATCTGAAAGTTCTTGAAAAATTTCTTCTTTGTAAATGTCTGATTTTTTAACCCCAAAAGAAGTTTTTAAAAGTCCCTCAGTAGATTTATTCAAATTAGCTAGAATATCTCTATAAAGAATATTGTTTGCTTTTGCTTGTGCTTTAGCTTTTTTAGCACTCACTTTGTTTATTTTTTCTTTTGTAGAATTTTCAACAACTACATTTACATTCTCAACTGAATTTAATTTTTTTTCTTCCATAATAAAAATGCTTGAACTTTTGAATTTATTTTATTATAACCTTTTCGATAAAAATTCAAGTCTTATTATAAACTCGAAAAGGTTTTTGTTTTATTTCTCTATGCAAATATAAGAATAATATTTTAATCTGCAAAATTTTCAAAGATTTTTTTTTGAAAATTTTTCTTATTAAATTTTAGAACTCTTATTGTTTCCGACATTGCAAAGATAAAGACTTTATTTTAATCTACAAAAAAATTCGAGAAAATTTTTTGTTAAAAATGAATTTTATTATTTTAAGAATAATTTTCAGAAAATATTTGCATACCTCAAAAATTTTATTATTTGCGCATACATTATTTATTATCAAAAATTTTTATCAAATTTCCACCCATTAACCTCCGGGCGGCCTAAATTGCCCGCACGTTGTCCGCTATATAATACCTGTATGATAACAAATTAGGGCCATCTATGGTTCCCTTACTATATCCTCTTGGTAATCTTCGTACTAAATCCCCATGGCCAGAAGATTCTAGGGGATTTTCGGAGGGCCTTTTAAGTGGCTATAGAATATCTGTATATTATATGCCTATTACCTGAAGGCCATATATGGTCGATAGTTAGCGTACTTAGGTAAGCCTTATAAGATCTATAGATAGGCCTAGTGGGTTCTTATATAAGGCTAGTAAGTATATGTGTAGTAAAGCTCTAGTACCTCTTAGATGATTATATGAAGTCTATAGATGGCCTCTTAGGTATGTACATAGAAAAGCCCAGGTACCTTAGTTAGGCCTGGGCAATTAGGTTTAATCGAAGTATATTGTGAAGGTTATACCATCTGTAGTAAGGGAAAGGTCTTCGCAAAGGTTATCTGAAGAATCTGGTTGCTCGGTAGAAAATTCGATTAGGCAATCGTCGGTATTAATATAAAGGCTAATAAAGTGATTGCCAGCATTTATTAGCTCTGGTAAGTTTTCGTCGAATTGGTCGTTTGAATTGTAGATATATTCGTACCAGGGATAGTCTGGTAGGTAATTAATAAGATTAGTGATAAGCTTATTGGTTATTTGGTTTACTGGTACTGAAGGATAATCTGGATAAACCTCTGGATCGTTAACCAGAGGTTCAGTACTGAGATTAAATTTAATGTTTGAGATGGTTACTTGTTTTGTTGCCATGGTTAGGATATTTTAAAAGTTAAAGTCAATTGATACAGTGTAAAGGCTTCCGAATTCGTTAACGATAGAATCTTCGAAAGTATCCCGTAAGCATTCGAAGCAAGTGATACTGGCAGTGTCATCGAAGTGTTCTGTACTATTTTTAGCGAAGGTTAATATATGTACTCCGGCTTCTTCGTTTTCGATAGTTTGGATTGATACTAGAGTTAAGTAATCGGGAATGATTGTGTTCTCCTGTAGTTCCTGTAAGTAAGGCTTAATGAAGTCTGATATACCCTCGGGAGAGGAGCATAGGTTACCTTCGGGAACTGAGATCAGGGAGAGGTGAACGCATTTTGCAAAATTGAATTTAGTGTACAGTTTAAAATCTTTCATAATTGACATGTTATTAATTAATTTCTCTATGCAAATATAAGAACAATATTTTAATTATGCAATATCCTAGATTGCCTTTCGAAGGCCCCTAATGTCCTAGAATTATCTAAAATAACCATAATATAAATACTTATGCAATTAACAACAATATTACTAGGATGGCAATTAAAAATAGCCCCTTGATTTCCCTACAATTACTTTAATCCCAGGGCCATTAATGGTGTAATTGTGTACCTAGTTTATAAAAATCCTAATTGCCTTTACACAGTTGTGTACCTAGAATCCCATATTAAATCCCAGATTACACAACTGAGCTAAATAGAAGGCTTTTCAATTACACGTATGAAGCTAAAATCAACACGTAGCCATTTTTATCTACTTATATTATATATATAGCTGTTAGTAAAACTACTACGTGTCAAAAAGGCTTATACTGCTATCTCTTAAACTATTGCCAGAGTGTACTTTTGGCTTTATTTGTGATTTAGAAGGCCATCAATAGTGATCTAGGTAATTAATAATCCTAAGAGGCCATGAATGGACTGGTACTATAGCTATACTACTTCTACACATATACGAATTGTAGCTCTATTACATATCTGTATTATATCACAATTACCTTGAACAACCCTATATATAATACTAATATAAAATGGCTGGGATTAGGGGCTATTTATGGTCGGATTTTTATGCCTAAAATGGCCTCTGGGGCCTCAAGGATTTAGTACTTTAAATTTTGAGAGCTATAGTGTTTGTTATAGTGGGGGGGCAGCCAAAGGGGTATGTTCCTGACATTTTCGAAAAACCCCCGTTGGTACACAGAAAAGAAGGGAAACCAAGATCCTAAGATATGTATATTAGTTATATGTATTATATATTGATTGTGATATAGGGGATTTGTATCTTAGTTAGTGATATCGGTGTATATGAGGTTATTTGTATATTTCTTTGTTGGGAGTGGGGTAGGTGGGTTGTGTACCTTGTTATTTGTATACTTGGTTTTATTTTGAATTGATTATATACTTGGTTTGTGTACACAGAAATACCTAGAGTTTTCTAGGCTCTAGGTATTCTTTTTATTTATCTTTTGTGGTGTTGAGCAAGGGATACTAGATCTTCTGGGTTCTGAAGTATATCCTGTAGGTATGGGTTTATCTCTTGGATGTTATACTGGGCTTGGAACCTAGAGATGGTATTCTTTAGTTCATCAGTATCATAGAGGTTATTGTATATTATCTCTTTGATTTTGGTTTGGACTTCTTTGTTTTGTTCTAAGGGTATTTGTCGGGTGGTTGAGACTTGGATCTCTATTGGTTTCCCTGGGTCTGGTACCGTTGGTAGGTTACCTATATAGTCTAGTCCAGAGATGAGTTCTAATATTTCTTCGTTGGACATAGATAATATATAGTTGGGCTCTTTGTATACTTTGCAGGATAATATTTGATTACCATTCTGACTGATTGTGATTCTTGATGAAGGATTTGTTGTTTTCATTGTTTTAGTTATTTTTTAATTGTTCGAGTAGGTTTGATATCTCAAGTTGATGAAGGATTTCTGTTTCCTTGTGATTGGATTCCCATCTCTTGATGGCATTGTAATAACAGGTATATTGGGTTATCATCTCTTCCGCTTGGTCTTTGTCTTGAATAAAGGATTTTAGGTGTTTTTTGAGATCAATTACGATTATATCTTGGTGTTCTGGAGTTAATTGAAGGATTCCGAATAGGATAGCCTCTACCTGAGAAGGAGAATAATCATAGTATTGATCATCGTTCATGAAGTAGGCTAATCCTTTTCTATCGATTTCGATTACTGGATAAGGAGGTTCTCCATTGGTTGCTTCCTTATCGAAGGTAGCAAAGTCATAAGTATCAGTGTTATCAGTTATGGTAGAGAATATTTCGATTAGCCAAGTAAAGTCTTCTAGAGGTACTCTGTCTAACCATTCCCATCCGATAGGGTATTCGTTTACTGTTATGATTGGTTCCATATTATTCATTTTTAAAGATTGCTGTTTTAAATCCAGTTGATGTAAGTTCTTGAGTCTCTATGTGTACAAGTTCAAAGTAATTCTCTATGTCTTGGATAGTTTTGAAATGTAATGGTACATGATCTTTATCGGCATCATAACCATATTCGTTTTCTACTTGGTCTACCAGTTCTTGGTAAGCTTTACCTGGATGCTCTTCCAAGGAATGGAAAATTCCTTGGATATAAGAGCCTTCTACAATTACTAGGGTTGTTATTGTTAGTTTCATGACATTAGAATTCTAAGTTAAATAATTGAATGGTAAGCATACTTGGGAATTTCCCTCCTTCGTAATGAATGTTAGAAGTATTGGAATAATTATAGTAAGCATCCTTTAGTGATATCTCAAGAATATCCAATAACAATGGATATAACTTGTACTGGTTAGCCCTTAACCATTCGTTGTATTCTTGAATATCGAATTCTGAAGTAAAAGTAGCAGAGAGTTGGATAAAGGGTTTATCCAAAGAATCCGGGTTATGGATATTTGTCTTAAGCCAAACCTTGGAAAGCATATGAGATTCCTTTTGCATTAGGTTGACTGAACCAGTATTTTGCCATTGTTCGTATTGGTAAATTGTGATACCGGTTTTGAGTGCTGTTGTAATGTTGTTCAAGTTCATGACTGCCTAAATTTTAAATGAATAATATATTTCTTTTCTCTGATGCAAATTTAATACTTTATTTTTAAATATGCAATATCCCCGATTACTTAGCTGAGGCTTCTATTAGGTATCTGATAGAGCCTTTTCTGAATAAGGAAAAGGCCATTTATGGATTTTACATATTTCGCATCCTTACGAAAAGCATCTGGATTCTTTTTCTTAAACTGATGCCACCAATCATCATATTCTTCAAGGGTTTTGAATACCTTGTTTAAATCCTTAGTGGGACCTGTTAATTGAATGGTCTTAGGCCATACTTTAACATCTATTCTCTTACCTTCATTGAAATATATACGAGAAGGTATAATTACTTCATCTGGACCTGGATATGGAGTTGTGCTCATAATTTCGTTATTGTAAAAGTTATGTAATTGTCTTTAGTTATCACAAATGTAATGATAGCATTACCTTGTATTAAAATAGATAGAGATTCAGGAGTATCTGCTAATATGTAGTAACTTAAGAAGTTAGCTCTAAGCAAATTAGTAAGTACTTCCCTTAGTCTGAACAAGGTACAATTATCAGGATTACCGTAGATTACTGATTGAAGGTATTGGTCCTGATGATTAAGATGGTACCATCTTAATCTAGCCAAGTTTAGTTTCTCGGCTAGATCAAATTGTACGATATTTAAAAGTCTTCTTATGGGTGTCATACTGTAAATGTGATTTGCATTATGTTTGAAGATATTCTGTTGATAGATTTGATATTAGCTTCTCCATCAGTAAAGTTCATGGCAAAGTTTACCAGAGCATCTGCAGCACCATTAGAAGTATCGGGAGTTTGAAATAAGAAAGAGTATATTGCAAATCCGTCCTGTTTAGATATCATTGCAGATAATGCTAAGCATTGGTTTTCAACGTAGGCATTAACTAATAGATTCATTAGATTGTTGCTGTAATTTAGGATTTCTTCTAAGTCTAAGGAAAATAATTCTTGGATTTGAAGACCTAGGTTAGTAACTAACTCGTCTAGATGTTGTGTGGTTTGGAAGGTTTCATTATTTTTCATAAGTCTAAAATTTTAAAATGTTATTAATTATTTTTCTTATGCAAATATAAGCACTTTAAATTATATATGCAAATTCTGGAATACTAAGCTGAGGATATGTGTAAACGCTAAGAAAGGCAGATAGTTAGTCTGCCTTTCGAATTTATACTTTGTATCGGATTAAATTCCATTTATCGTTTACTAGCCTGAATATCCAGAGATAATGGTTAGTGAACTCTAATAGCTTACTGTATTCAGAGGTTTCAAATACCAAGAGATCTGAGTTCTTTTCTAGGATATTGAAATGGATAGTTTTATTAGTACCCTTTCGAAGGATTTCTCTGAGATCATTCTTTAGAGTATCATCCGAAATGAACATATTATATCGTTCTCTCATATAATCCAGATATTTATCTCTGATATCTGGATATATTCTAGACTGGCTTACGTTAAACTGTTTCGTTTTCATCTTGATTTTCTTGATTTATGTTACGTTCGATAATGTTTTGAATACATATTCTTCGGCCCTCTTCTTCTGTCTGGTCCAAAATATAGGTAAGAGAATGATTAAGGAATAACATATCTGTATCGTAATTCCTCTTGAATACCAGCAATTCAAATTCCTTTAACCAATTGTGCTGCATCAGCTCTAGTATCTCCTCTAAACTGACATGGTCCGTATCCATATATCCTTGGCATTTATACCAGATATCTGTAAAGACTCCAGTAATATATTCTGGTATCTTGAATCTATCAGATACTTCATGGGCTGGAACTAAAGCCTTAGCAGCTTGGTATTTTTCTTTGGTTATTACCATGTCTGATTTACCCGATAGCTTTCTACTAAGGTTAACTATAAGGGGTACCTTGTAGTATAGTAGGTAAGGTTCTTTGTCATATACCCAATATCTGTTTTTGTATTCCTGATAGATTAGTACATAAGGCTTATCTGAATACATGCCAAATAGTCTCATATAGGCAGATAGGTAATTCTCTAGGTCTTTAGCACATTGTATATTCTGGTTGAATACTACCTTAGTATCTTCTAGGTAGATTAGATTCAGGGAATAACTTAACTCTGGTTCCCGTTTACGAAATCTGTTGAATAGGTTTTTGATGTTCATAGTGTCTAATATGTAAAATTAATGAATACTGTTCTGGTTCCTTTGAAGAAAGTTTCATGATTGTAGTCTTCGTATTTATGGCAAGCATAAGTTTTAGAAGACCTATCATAATGATCTCTTACCCATACTGGACTGGATTCAGAGTCTTTTAATCTGAATAGTGTACCTGGTTTAAGCTGTTTTAATGTGGTTTTATCCATAATCTTATAATTTATTATGCTGCAAATTTAAGAATAATAAATTAATTATGCAATAAACCTCGATTACCTGTTGAGGAATTGTTCAGCTATTGAGGTAGGCTCTTTTTCTTCATATTGCTCTTCATCTAAATAGATATCCATTTCTGGGTCTGGATCCTCGGGATCTATGTTAGCCTCTATCTCTCTTCTCAATTCATGGTGTTCTCTTGAAGAGAGTTCCATAGCTCCCTTATAATCATCAGTAATTTGCCTCATCTCTGCAGTATTCAAAGTAAGGCCCTCTTTGGTAGTATCAATTCCTTCTTGCTTAGTAGCAACTACCTCGGGTAAAGAAGATAAATCATAGTGATCGGCTAATAATTTGGCTTCCTGTGGCTTGTCCATTACTCTTTGAGATTCTAGGATAATCTTTCTGGCTTCCTCTATTGATATACCTTGGTTCTGATTCAATTGATTATTCTGGGTATCTCCAAATTGATTAAAGATATTGGTAGTTCCTCCACCCATAAATGTACGTATGATGGATTGCAATGAAGTAGAAGAATCTAGTTTCATCTTAAGAGCTTTATTCAATTCAGCCGATATGAATGGAGTGTAATGCCCTCCCTGAGATTCTCTTAGGATATTTACCTGATGGGAGATTTCCATTCTATCCTCTAAAGCCCATGCTACTTGTTCTCCCAATAAAGCCTGTAGCATTTCTTCCTGTCTTTCTTTATCCCAGAGCTTAGATTGCAATAATCTATCTCTCATAAATACTCGTATGTAATTGATATCTATACCTGTCTTTGTTGAGAAGGTATTAATATCATACATAATCCCACATAGCATACCATTACCCATCAACCAGTGATTGATAATGTAGTTGTATACCTTTTGTAAATCTTCAAGATTCTGACTCTTTTGGTATTCTGCTGCCATTGCAGTAGTTCCCATAGGTCTAGGAAATCTTTTTATGTTGTCTTTTGCCATTATACAAATATTCTTTTCTTATATCCTTAGATTCATCGTATCTAATCCTTTTAAGAGGACGAGCTACGTATAGTTGATAAATATTAGAATACCAATAACCAACTGCTATATTGAGTTCTTCATTTAAAGCCAAAATGAATTGAGTATCGGTAATCCTATCCCTAGTAAATATCCAGGTATAATTTCCTTCAAGGTTGGGAACCTTGTTATAAAATTCCCAACCTTTAATTACCTTAAAAATATTGCCATGAAGGTCAACGATTTCCTTTGCCATAATTGCCTTTTTTACCTCTCAAGGATTTTTTGTCTTGTTCACTAGAGTTATTTTTCATTTCCTCTATCCTTTTTTGTGTTTCTGGGTACCAAAGTTTTCTTAGGGGCACTACCTGAGTTGCAAAGAATGCCTTCCATAAATTCTGGGATAGAGGTCTTATACTTTGCCGACTGATTTCATTAAATTTATCCTCGAAGTGTTTTACTACCTTTTTAAAATCTGAATAATATATGTGACCAGTTGCTGGGTTTATCTTTTGTTGCCTTTGGCATACTTCTAGTAAATCTTCTCCCATTTTATTCATAAACTCCCCTCTATTAAATTGGAAGTTCTCTTGATCTAGTCTAAATATCTTTACGTAATCTTTTGTTTCCATTATATTATATCTCTGTTTCTAAGTGTTTAACATCATAGGGTAATACCTGAAATAAGTATCCCCTTTTATCATCCTCGTAATAGGATGACCATAATCTTCCTTTTAATCGGTATAAATCCAAGTCATAAGTTTTCTTGGGTATACCTGTGATAAATAATTTGTGATTGCCTCCTGGGTTAACTTCGAATTCCCACTGGGTAAAATTTCCTATGGTACCATAATCTGGCAATTTATTTCCCAGTAAGGTTGGTAAGGCAATATCCTTTACCAGAGTTTCTTTGGGGACCCTTTTCCCATTTACCCAGATCCCCAGTTGTGATTTACCGATATATACATCTTTTACTATTTCTCGAAACATAATTCAATGATTATAAATTTAACACCTTGACCTAATTCTAAGTCATTTATTGCATTAATATCCCTAGTATTATGTTGAAGGTTTCTTAAAGAAATTCTAGATTCTTTCGATATCCTATAAGATCTTCTTACCAAGAGTAAAGCATTTCTCCAACAAGCAACCATAGAAGATACTGGCCCAGAGAATAAAACCTTGCTGGTCTTATTTATCTCTACCATTTTTTCTTCGTATAGTTTTTGACTCTGAAGATACCATACTTTTATTTCTCTTATGTTTTCTTTTCTTCTTTCTAGAATCAGCTTTGACATAATCTTCTATTTCTTCAAGTTTACCCAACAATAAGAATCTTACGAACATACCTATAGGCCTGAAAAAGTAATTTCTTATATTCTCAGTGCCTAGATAATAATCATATACGATAAAGAATTTTTTAATCTTTCCGTGTTTGAGAGATCTTTGAACAAGGTAATTCTTTACACATCTCTTGTGAAGTTCTACCATGTCCTTTTCCTGTTTTTCCATCTCCTTATCGGAGAATATTCGATAGTCCATAACTAAAATAAATATGGGACTGGGAATTTGAAAATAGCAAACTAATGTGTTCCCAGTCCCGGGTTAACAAAGGGTTAATTATACTGCTTCATCTACCTTTAGTACTTTTTTCTGGAAGGTAATATATTTATTTTGGGCAGACTTGTATTCTTTAGAGTTATGATCTTGGATTCGGAGCATTTCCCTTTCTAATTTACGAAGTTCATTACGGGTTTGTTGTCTCCATTTCTTTCTTGAAAGAGTATCAGTAACATCATCTGGGTAAATGTATTTCACTTCCCGATTGGAGATTACTTGTTCGATGATATTAGGTTTCTGTTGTTTGGCAACTTCCTTGACAACTTCTTCCTTTTTAGTAGAAGCTTTCTTGGTAGTAGTTTTTACCAATTTTGCTTTGGGTTCTTCCTTAGCCTTAGATTCTTTAGTTTCTTTTGGCTTTTGTGTTTTAGAAGCATTAACTTCCTTCAATGAGTTAGATACTTGGTTGTTAATTAACTCGGTTACCTTGTTCAAATTTACTTTTTTCATAATTGACTAATTTAAAATGTTATTAATTAATTTCTCTATGCAAATATAAGAACAATATTTTAAATAAAAAAATAATTCTACTTTATTTTATCAATAGCTGAGGATCCCTAGTCGAGTAGGAAATCAAAGATTTCATCTGGGTTCTCATCTAGGTTTTCAGGATCATCATAGTAGGAATCTAGACCTTCAGTAAAGATATCATATTCTGAAATAGATGATGATTTACCATATCTCTGATTATACTGTTCTACGGTTAATATAGTTACCTTACTGGGATCATGTTCATATTTTTCAGCATAAGCAGAAGCTTCCTCCGGTGATAAAGGTTTATCGGAAGTGAATACTTGGTAATATACTCTGGGTTTAGTATAATGAGCATCTAAAGTTACTTGTTGATAACCAGATTTCCTTGCGGTAAATATTATATTATCTGGAGTAACTCTTACTAGGAAAGCATATTGGTATAATCTCCGATTACTAAGAGAATCCTTTAGTTTCTTTATAGAATCTACTTTAGCAAAGAATATAGAATCTCTTCTTTTGCTTTCCTCATACCGTTTTACATTTCTAATAGAATCTTCTCTACTCTCCTTTACATAAGGAGGAGTTACCCTCCGGGTACTATTGGTGTTGGCAATAGTGAATCCCAAAAGAGTAACTCCCAGAATGGAAAACGGAAAAATAATATGTTTAGTTTTTGAGTTCATATCCTGTAGCTTCATATTGTCCTTTGATATGAGAATTAAGATATCTCCCTTTAGATTCGGCATTCATTAGTTCTTCGAAAGTTTTTCTGAGAACTAAATCATACCGGTAAACTTTGTTGCCCTTAAAAGCAACCCATAAGTGTTTGTTTTTGTTGTCATACCCAATACCTTCTATATTAGAAGATTCTACTGGATTCATTTTAATACCAGTATTCATGGTAACTGATTCAAGATATTCTTCTCTGTCCATAATTTAAAGTTTTAAAAGTGTTAACTCCGGATGTAATACGTTGGTATATTTTTGAATGATTGCCCATGCTCCCAAAACTCCTTGAGAATTATCTGTTATCCATTCTTCCTCCATTTTCCATAGGATATGAGAGCAGACGTATAATTGATACTCTGTAAGAGTTTTTATAAGTTGAGGATATTCTATCATATCTGAATAGAGTTTTATCATATTATCTAATACTCCTCTTATTTCTCCCTCTTCAATCTGAAGAAGTTTTTTAAGAAGGTAATGATCTGTATCCTCTAAATTTTTAGAGATATAAGTTAGTGCCTCAACTTGGATTTGGGCAATGTTCTTAATAACCGTCTTGGTTTCTGCATCCATTTTTTTTCTTATTATTTATTTCGTTATACAAATATATAAATTTTATATATAATATGCAAATATTGCTGAGGTAGGTAGTGGATTATCTCTTCAAGATCTCAGCCATCTTTTCCTTGATTGAATCGGGGAATATGGCATCTGATGCCCATCTTAAGAAGAACTTAGAGGGTTTCTTATCCGGAGTCATAAGCAATTGTCGTTGCTCTGTAGAGAATTTAATTCGTTCTGCCTCTAACATATACTTGGGTAACTTAGTAAATTCTGCCTGAGAGAATGAGATAGTATTTTTACCAGTCTGAGCCCTAAAGGGTTTCTTCCTTTCCTTATACAGATAGGGAACGATCTTCTTTGAGGGACCTTGCAGAATACTGAACCCAAATAGAATCATAGGGTCAAATTTATCTGTCTTAGGATCTTTTGATCTCTTTATACATCTTGCCATCCATGAATAAGAATCGAGATATTGGCCATTGTTGGTGGGTTCTCCCACATCTTTCTTATCAAATTTAAATTCCGGGAAATGATAAAGGAAATCCTCTGTAAGGATGAATACAAATCCAAGATCTCTAAGATACTTAATAATATCCTGTTGGCTTTTGCCTTCATTTACCATCTTTTCTACATCAGCAAGGATATCTTCTCTTGGGGATTCCAATTCTTTAGCTTGAGTATTAGAGGGTCTTCCTCTACCTGCAGATTCTTTGATTGGTAAGTTACCAGATAATTTATCCAAGTATTCTTTGAATTGAGAAATATCTTGTTGATTAACAAGGGTTACTTCTATTCTTATAGGACCTTTATGTTGTACCTTTGGACCGGCATACATCTCAGTGCAAGCATCTACTAATCTATCAGATAAAGGATTACCATTTTCTGAAAGTGTAGTGATACGCAGTTTGGGTTTGAATATTTCTTTTTCTTCTTTCATAACTTTAGAGATAAAAAGGGCCTGGACAAAAATTATTGCCAGGCCCAAAACTACTAATAACTAACAAAACAAATATAAGAATGGAAATTAATCCTCGTCTTTGGCCTTTTTCTTCTTAGAATCTTTGGCCTTTTTATCTTTCTTAGAAGGCTTATCCTTTTTGGATTCCTTCTTAGGTTCTTCCTTCGGCTTAGATTCTTTTGGAGTCTTACCTGCAGCCAATTTTCTCTGAGCCATACGATATTTCTTCTTTTCTTCGGAAGTCATTTCTCTTCCGTCTACCAAAGGATAATCGTATTTAGTTGCTGTTCTACCTGAACTAGCTTTTTCCTTTTTCTCTTTTGCTTTAGCTTCCTTCTTAGCTTTCTTTTCATCTTCAGAAGCCTTTTTCATTTTTACCAGCTTCTTCTGATTAGCAGTGTCTTTCTCAGGATATTGGGCAGCAACTTTATCTCTTTCCTTGTTAAGTTTTGCCATAAGTTCTTTTACTGCCTTACCATGAGTTTTGTCCTTTGACCAATCCTTTGCAGGATCCAGGTTATTTTCTTTCAGGTAGTTTTCCAAAGCCTTTGCAGCTTTTGTGATTTCCGGAGTCTTATCAGCCGGTTTCTTTGCTTTTTTAGCAGGTTTTACTTTCTTTGTCATATCCTTATTAATTTATGAGTTTATATTTACCTATAGAAGTGAATCCGAATTAAAGGTAGGGATTTCCTTGATTTCTAGGATTTTTAATTCAATCCCTTTTACCATTGCACAAGTATGAAGATAATCAGATATCTCTCTTTGAGTTAATCCTGAGAAAATACTGGTTTTAGTTTCATTTCCCCATATATATTTCACTTCTAGAACTGGATTGTTAATAATATCTTTTACTCTTTGTGATAAAGAATAAAGTTTTCTTTTCTGATACATAATATGGGCTTGGTGTTTCCTATATTCACCCATCTTATTCTGCTGCAAGGATATATGGGCTTGGTATTTATAGTATTTGATATCCTTGTATATTTCGGCAATCTGTGAAATTAAGGATGAGAAGGATCTTTTTTCCATTGTGGCCTTTTTATTTGGGATTGGTATTCTAAAATCATTTCCTTAGCTTCTGATATTATGTTTTCTGTTAATTCCCTTTCTGAGGGATTTTTGCATACTTCTAGAAATGAAGTATAATCTTCTATCAGATTATTAAGTGCAATGATTTGTATATTCTTTCTTATCTCTTCTTTGGTTACCATAGGTTATGAAAATAAAAAAGCCCATCACCTTTGTGGGCAATGGGCTTAGATAATTGATATAATGTATAATCGTTATGGAATTTAGTCTTCGTTTTCTTCTGAAGTTTCTTCTTCGTCGGTGTCTTTTTCTTTCTTTGACTTCGGAGTAGTGATGATACCATGTCCTTTCTTTGACTTAATTGCCAATTCTCCGGGAACAAAAGCAACCGATGTGTTTACTGGAGCACCATCTACTACCAATACTGAAGTTACCAATACTCCCTGAGCACCTTTCTTTGTTTTGATTGCATAACCGAAGTTCTGAACTTCTGAGTTATCAGAAATCTTGATAACATCGATTTGTTTACCGTTTGGTCTCTGACCTGCAGGACGGTTTTTAATAGCTTCCATACGAGCTTTGCGTTTAGCTTCTTTTTCGGGATCTTTTTCCTTAGCACCCTTTTTCTTAGTGTCTTCTTTTTTCTTTGCCATAATCTTAATAAGTTTTTAAAAGTTGTGTTATAAATAATGTTATAAATAAGTTGTGACTTCTACATAACCTAATAGTAGTTAATTTTTAGGGTAGGAGATGATTCCTACCCTTTATGCTAGGTAAATGGATTATTTTTTACCCTTTTTACCTTTACCCTTAGCTTCTTTTTTAGCGAGCAATTTGATACCTAATTCCTTGGCAATTGCTTTACGGAGTTTCTCAATGTCTTCTTCATCGAAGTCGTCTGGATCAGTATCAAGGTCTTTGTCATCGCAAACATCTTCCAATTCTTCGAAGTCCATTTCAGCAAGAGCTTCTCCAGTCAGTTCTTCCTCTTCTTCCTCCTCGTCTTCTTCGTCTTCCTCATCTTCATCGGAATCATCCTCGTCCTCATCTTCTTCGTCTTCCTCATCCTCATCTTCTTCGTCTTCCTCATCCTCTTCATCTTCGTCATCTTCCGATTCTTCTTCGTCCTCATCGTCTTCTGAACCGAAGATTTCAGATGCCTGATCTGCAGTCAGCATAATGGGAGCCGGGATAATCTTTACCGAACCATCTTCGTAAGTAATGATGATGTTACCGTTGATTTCTACTCTAGATACTTCTTTAAGTTCAACTTTCTTAGTTTCTTTTTTCTTAGCCATAATTGTTTAATTTTAATGGTTTGTTAATGAATATAGTTAATCACTCAGTTATAAGCTTTTTATACTTCTTTAGGAATGGTCCCAAAGATTCATGTGCATTATTAAATTGTTTTATGTTTTCTAGAACGGTATTAAACTGTTCCTGTGAAGTTATTTCAACTACTTCAGAGTTTATAACTTGGTCCACTTGATTATAGGTCATAATCTTAAAGGATTTGCCCTCAAATGGATTATATGGTCCATGTTGTTCTAATTTAGTGTTCATCACTATATGATATTTTAGTTAAACCTGGAAAACCCAATTTACCCATCATTTCTGTGTATGATTGATATTTTCCTTTTTTCGAAATTTCATAGTTATCAGAAAATCTTATTGGGTAGACCCAAATTTCTGAATCTAGTTTCCTATTGGTCATAAAGTAAGCATACTTATCCCTTATTTTATATTGGGATAGAGGTTTCCATAGCTCCCATTGTAATTCCCTTATAATATATTTATCAGGGATATTAACCTGGTTCTGAAATTTCAGAGAAGCTTCCCCAAAGTCATCTAAGAAATCGTAGGCTTTTTTGAATAGGATACGATTGAACTTAATATGATATACCTTGGTAAGGAATAATGCTATTTGCCAAATCCTGGGAGGATGATTCAAGCAATCAAGGTTAAATTGGTTCTTTTCCCCTTGACTCAGCTTGTTGTATCTCCTGTAGGATAGCAGAATGGACCTGTAATCTCTTTTGCTTTCGATATTCAGGTGAGAATTCATCCCTATACCCGTATAATGCAATTTGGTATGCCCTGTTGAATGCCCTTCTTCCATGTTTCTTATAAATTTTATTCATTCTTACTACAAAATGCCTTCTCCTATGTTTATCCATTCTTGCTTCAGCAGGAAAGATAAATCTTCGTATTTTAGTTGGCTTACCCTTAAAGAATATCGATTGATGACCTTTCTTGGGTAAATCAGTTATGCCTTGTTTTATAAGATTCTTACCCTTGATAGTATGAATGTATAAATTGGCATCTACTCCTAATAAAAGAGTTATGGTTCTTCTAGCATGGTATCTTGAAAAGAATCCTAAACCACATATATGTTTTTTATATAACAACTTCTCGGTTCGGTATTTACTTTCTGTTGCATATTGATATTTGGTCCATCCCCAATATTCATCAGGCCTCCAAGTCCATACATATATTAAGTCTGGGTATATTTTCCGATTATCCCTTGCTAGTTTTACCATTTAATTTCCTTTTTGCAGCCCTGTACCAGAGTTGAATGGATTTCTCATTAGCATCAGGGAATTTCTTTTTCATTCTCCTTACTACTCTCTCTTGGTCAAATCCCTTTTCGGTTAATTCATAACAGTAGGATTTCTTAGTACCCTTGATTAGATTAAAAGAATCTCTTTCTCTTGGAGGTTTCTTTTCTTTGGGTTTCTTTATACCTGGTACTCTTTTTAATTTTCGAATACCATCTTCTCCCTCTTCTCCTAAGAATCCTAATCTTAATCTTGAATTACGGATTGGGTCAGTTTTATCATAACCAATTGCTTCCAATTGTTTATCTGCCCATTCATCATACTGGTCAATTAAGGATTTATCGGGTTTGTTAGTAGAGTTACTGATATACTTGATTAAATCAAATACTCCTGCAGCACAAGCATCAGGAAAAGGCATACCAAGGATTACTGCCTTTCTTTTAAGATCCTTGTACTTCATGTTTCTACCTGCAGCTCCTAGGAAATTTTGTTTTTCCTTTGATGGAGCTGGTTTATCTTTTTTCTTTTTTGCCATAGTTTTAAAATCTTTGATTGTAATAGGTTTGAGTTAATTCTTCATGAGTTACATACTCATATGGAACTAATCCCATGTTATCAATCTTATCGAAGAGATCATTAGGTAAATCATAAGTGATTAACCATAAGTAATTCTCTTGAGTAATGTGGTTTGATACCATATCCTTAATTTTTGGGAAATTAGGTAATAGGTTCAATTTATCATCCTCCCAGCTATCACTGAATTGGTTGAGGATATTACTTGCTTTGTTAAAGCGGATGTCTAAGTTGGTATTCTTCATATTGTCTATATTAAAATTTTGTCTAATTAATTTTCTGATGCAAATATAATACTTATATATTATATAGAAAAATATTCTATCTATTATTTTAATATTAGCTGAGGATCAATAGAAGGAGTCTTCTTTCACTCTAGCAGCTCCTGGTTGAGGTTTCTTCTTTGGTTTTCGTTTTATGTGAGTGTTATAGGCCATATCCAATTGCTTCACATTGAAATCCATGTTATTTACCTGATTGTAATTCAAAGCCTTTTCGATACATAATCTATATTCTGGCCAAAACTTCTGACCTAGTTTTACAGTAGTAGTCTTGGCATTGAATTTAGATACCATGAATCCAAATGTATCTGCATCATCCTTATCCTCGAATATGTACATATAGAATTTACTAAATTCCCTCATTACCTCATCTGTGGGTCTTACGGGAAGTAATAAATATCCATCAGTATATAAATCTTCAGATATTAAACATACCCACCATTTCTTTATACTAGGCTTTACCTTATACTTAAACCTTTCTCTTAGTTTAGTATGAACCCATTCTGGTACTTTTTTCAATAAGTAGTTGATATAAATCTTTTCTTTCTTATTGGCTCTTCTTTTGAAAGCAGAGGGTTGCTGTACTTGCCTGGGTAATATCCTAAAGTTATTCCATCTATCGAATTCTAATATCAAACCTAGAGAATGTTTATCCCATTCATTATCTGAACCTTGTAGTCTTCTTATATTTCTTTCTAGATTACGAGTATTTACCTTAGGAACTAATTGGGAGGCATCTCCAGTATTTAGTAGAGCCTCTTTCCTTTTCATCCTTTTTTCTATGCAAGCCTCGATATAATCCTGGAAGTTTCTTTCACATGGGCAATCTGGTCTAAATATTGACTCATGTATTTCGAAGAAATCCGAAAATAATCGGAAGAACTTTTCAGACCTTTCTTTTATTTCTAGGTACTTATAATGAGATAATTTTAATATCTCTCCAGCTTCCCAAGAGGATTTACTCTCTGATAGCTGAAGAAAAAGGGACTGCTGCTCAGTTGGAATCAAACAGTCCCATGCTTTCTTTTGGTATTCATTCATATTAACGCCTCCTTTTATTAATGTTCTCTTCTATCTTTTCAGAAGTAATAGAATTTGGGTCATAGTCAAAGTTATTACAGTGTAATTTATCTGGGTCTGAATCCTGATATACACTGTAAAGAACACTATCAAAATCAAGAGTTACTTCCATTTTACCATGTTCTGGATAAATTAGTACTTTTACTGTTCTATTTGAGTAATTTACATCTAATACTGTAGCATCTATACCTTCATAGGGATAACCCTTTAAAACGATATAATCTCCAGGTTTTACATTCATAAGGTCATCAACAGAATATTTCTTATTTGCTTTTGCTAATCTTATGAATCTCCTTACATCTTTTCTAGAACAAGTTGCAACTAATGAAAAATCATCGAAGTCTTCAGCATTATCTATGCGTACCTTCTTTTTTCTTTCGTGCATTGTTTCAGTAGATTTAAGAAAGGTTCTTATACCTGAGATATTTCGTTTTAGTTTATTTAAAAAAGGCCTTGAGAAAGCATTCTCTGTGGGCATTCTCATAAAACCATAATTGAAAAGTATAGGAACAGATTCAAATACCATCTTACCCTTTACTGTTCTCTTAAGTATATCTAGAGTTGGGATAATAACCTTGATATTTTCGTATCCCTTTTCTTTTAACTCTTTTTCGATAAGGTGATAATACTTTCTTTCTAGGTAGAAGATTACATAGGAGTATGGGATACGTTTTTTCATATTATGAGTTTTTTACGATTAACTTAGCTTGTTTGTGAATCATCTTGTATGGTACTTTTAATACCTCACTAGCCATGAATACCATAAGAGTATTACCGGGAACTTGAATATACATGGACTTAGTAATGTACTGAGCTATAATACTACCGAGTTTATAATCTACTACAAAGAAAAACTCATTTGCAGGCATTGAATTGTATCTCATACATAAGATTGGTACCTTCTTTGCCCTTTTAGCATCTTTACTTGCTTGTTCCCAGAATCTTAATATATCACAGGATTTATTACCCAATAATACATGTTCGAATTTGATGTCTTTGTAGTTTTTACATTCTACCGAGATTTTACATCTATGGGCATGTCTTTCATCCTGACACATAATATCCGAAGACAAATCCCTACTCTGATGATTTGCACCAGAGTAAGGTGTTCTGCCGAATTTGAAAGAAGTCCATTCCGTAAACCATTTCGATATTTTCAATTCGAATCGATTACCTTTCTTTTTACTATTTGCCATAATTTCATTGTATTGTTTATGGATCATAGTGGTTTATAATAACTAAGGCCCTTGATTTTCTCTACTTGCAGGATCTTAGTATTTGATAAAGGTAATGAGTCGTGATGGGTTATTAAAAATAAGGATTTACCATTGAATATGTGTTTTATTAGGTTTATTACCAATTCTATGTTATCAGAACTTAGAGATTCAAATACTTCATCTAAGAATGCCAGATTAATACCCTTACTTGCAGTTAAAGATTCGTGCATTGCGAAAGCCATACATAGATTTACCAAAGTCTTTTCACCTCCTGACAGTTCATCATAATCAATAATGTGATTATCCCTTTCTATAAGAGTAACAAAATCCTTTCTAGTTGAATTAAGATCAATGTTAAACTCAATTCTAAAACCTAATACTTCTGAATAACTAGCTAGAGTACGATTTAATAAATGTAGGGATGAATCAAATAGATATGCCTTGATTCCATTGTTACCAAGAGGGTCATTTATCAACCAATTATAATTCTCTAACTCTAGTTCTCGGTTATGGTAATCTTCATCTACCTTTCTTAAATCCTTACGAATCTTTTTTAGTCTTTCTTTGTATTTAGTAGACATTACCTTTAGTTTCTGATTCTTAAGGTCTTTTATTTCCTGGTCTATATCTGCCAAATCTGAAGCAATATCGGAACATTCTTTAACTAGAGTCTTATACTTACTGCAGTTAAATTCTAGTTCATCTAATCTCTCTACGGATTCTTCATATAAGCTTTGAAGTTCCTCCCTTTCTTTAAATGCTTTACTGATGGGAGTAAGCATTTTCAAGGCTTTCTTATATTGTTTATTCTTTATTAATTCTATGGACTCATCCACCAGTTCATTTAAGGGAGTACTTAGAGTTTCCTTGTTTATCTTAATTCGATTCTTTATCTCTTGTACTGCTTTAGTCTGATTTCTTACCTTTTGTTCTATTGCTACATCTACCTCATCTGAAATATGTTTTTGTTTTGCAATAAGTAACGCAGTTAGGTCTTTTCGTTCCTCCTTTAATTTCCTAGATTTTTCTCTGAGATCCTTCTTAAAGGATTTCTCCCTTGACCTCAAATCGAAGTAAGCTTCTTTATTGGCCTCTAATTCTTTCTTTAGTGAAAGGGATTCAGATTCTAATTGATTAATCTCATTTAAGATAACTGCCTTATCTTGATTAGCTATACCCTTTGCTAAATTTAGGTATTCTAAATCGAATACTTCCTCAAAAAGCTTTTTCTTATCCGAATTAGATTCTTGGATTAATCTCTTAATACCCTGACCGAACATAATTGAGTTCATGAATAACAGATAGGATAATCCTAGTTCTTTATTGATGGCATTCTGTAATTCATTCTTACCCTTGATATTAATAATCTCGGCATTTTTAATGATTATGAGTCTATCATTTCCCTTAGCACCATCCTCTAGGTAATCTTTGAATTTTTGACATCTGATTACCTTATAGGAATCTTGGTTTTTCTGAAAAAATACTTCTACCATGGTTCCCTTATAATCTTTGGGTTGGTATTCTTTCCAAGTATTTACCTCAGATACTCCCTTTATATTTTTCCCATATAATGCCCATACCAAGGCATTCAGTAAAGTTGATTTCCCAAAACCATTAGGAGCTTTGATAAGAACCGTACAATCTTGGTTTAATTGTAAACTGAAGGAATCTATAGAACAGAATCCCTGTATATTTAACCTTGTAAATGTCAACATGATTCAGCTTTGTTTAAAGTATCAATTAAAAGTTGTTTCTTAGCATCATCCTTTATGCCTTTCTCCCTTAAATACCTTTTTGCTAGAGTTTTCTTAGAAACTTGCTTAGTAATCTTATGATTTATATTTACTTGAATACTAGTTTTCTTGGGTAAAATGGTATAATAATTGCCATCATCCTTAATTTCATCTTCGGATTCAACATCTACGAATTTTGGGAATCCTTTCAGTTCTATAAATTCCATAGATAAATCCGAATAAAGTTTCCAATATCCCAGTTTACAATCTTTATCGGTTCTTCTTTGTTGTAAAGGAGCACCAATCATATAAACCTTCTTTGATAATCTTTGTGGTTTGTGTATATGACCACAAATAATTAAATCAAACCTATTCAGTACATTCAGATTTAGATTTTCTACTGAATCAATTTCTCTGCCATCCGTATCTTTTGCTCCAGGATAATCAGTATGAAGCATAAGGATATTATCAGCATTCTTATCAAGCTTTATATTTTTCAGATATTCAGATAAACCTACATTGTGATCTATGTAGGGTATACCGTATACTACTGCATTCATACCCAGACATCTTTTACCATAATCTAGGTTCACTATCCCAAATTGTTCTAAGAACTTAACCCATGAAAAAGGTTTATTACCTATAAAGCTAACTTTCTTTAAGTCGTGGTTTCCTGATATGGAGAATATCTCTACCTGGTTTTCTCTTAACTCTAATTCCTTAAATTTCTCATAGGTCAATTCCATAAGATCTTGATCCATAGTTTCTGGCTTATGGAAGAAATCTCCACAGAATAGTGCTGGGCAATCATACTCTTTACATTTCTCTTGTATAATCGACAAAACCCTGAAATGATTCAGGGTTCTTTTATTGTCTTCATTGAACTTAGCCCATAAATTTAGGTGTAAATCCGAGAAAACTATTGCTATTACTTGTTTCTTCATATTAATCCAATCTTGACATTATCATGTGTATTCTGTCGTAGAAATCTAATTGAGGTACTACTAATATATCTATTACACTTAAAGTACTCCACTGAGTTAACAGGTTACCCATTATATCTGACATCTGAGCCTGATAATATCTATTTATGATTCTCTTCTTATTGTCTTCCATTGGCCATTCTTTCATATTGTACATACTCAAGGGAAGGTATATTAATAAATCACATTGTTGAACTGTAAGATCTTTGCATATATCTAAGAAAGCATCTACTTCACATTCGGGAATATTAGTAGATTGTTTATATATGAAATAAGCTGCTAAATCTACATAACTACGGTCTGTTACAAAAGTTTCTTTATCCTTGAAAAGCTTATTTCTCAGATTCAACAATTGATAATCCTTGTTTATGAGTTCTCCACATTCTTGGTGTAAAAACTCAGCATGGTGCATCTCTTTTGTATCGGGCATTAAATCTGACATACTACCAGATATAAAGGGTATACCATATTTGGTTTCTATGAACTTTGCCAAAGTGGTTTTTCCTATTCCACTTGGCCCTACAAACATAATTCTTTTCATGATAACAAATCTTTAAATGGTTTCATAAATTCATTTGTCATAAAGGATGCTAAAGAGTATTCGATACAGACTTCTTTGAATTTCTTGTATTTTATTTCCTTATTAGCAAACTTTTTCATAGGTAACTTGGATAATGGTACTTCTTTTTGAAATAATCTTAAATCTATAAGCTTCTTATTCCTTTCTGCAATCTCTACATGAGAAGTTTGATGATGATGCTCTAGAAATTTATCCAAAGTACCATATTCGTCCAATATTTTCCTAGCTTTTACAGGACCAATACCTGGTATACCTTTAATATCATCCGAAGTATCTCCCACCATTGAAAGGTAATCTACTGTTTCTTCAGGGGAGTATCCGAATAGTTCCTTACAATTACCCTGATGAATCATCTCATCTTTTCTTGGATTGTTTATTTTTACGTCTTTACCGATAAGTTGATTAAAGTCCTTATCGGATGATATTATGATTACCTTCTCAGTGGGTTTTTTATTTAAAACTAGGTATGCTAAGAAATCATCTCCTTCATATTTAGTAGAATTATGCTTATCAAAAACATATTTAATTCTTAGGAGCTTAAGCATACCCATAATAATACGTTTTTGAGATTGAAGAGATTCATAATCTACTGAAATATTTTTCCTATGTCCCTTATAATCTGGTAACAAAGCATCTCTATAAGGAGAGTGTCCATTATCAAAAGTTATAATAACCTCATCTGGGTCCCACCTATGTAAGAACCCATGTAATGATCTAAAAAATCCGAATATTGCTCCACTTGGTTTTCCATCAGTAGACTTAAGCTTTTCGAATTTGTGGAAACTTTGATGAAGTATATTCTCTCCATCTATTAGTAATATTGTTTTCTTACTCATCGTCTTCCTCCTCTTCGTCTTCTGATTCATTATAGGATTCGTATTCTACTCCATCTATGGGATAACAGTTTTCTGTAAGAGCTTCTAGTTTCTTACGAGTAGTACCAATGGTATTTATATCTGCTTTTCTTAAAAGCTTTCTTCTTAGATCATCATCTTCTTCCAAAAGCTTTTGAAATTTCTCTTCTCCTCTTGCAAGAGTTTTATCCTTGAGTTTATATACTCCACCAGAGGATTTAAGGATTATATCATTTTCTACCAATACATCTTCTAATCCAAAGCATCTATCAAATCCAACCTCATGGAACTTAGGATTGAAGTATACTGGGCATTTGCTGATTGTAGGTCTTGGAGGAGCAACTTTATTTTTAATAAGTCGAACCGTGACGAGTTTCCCAGCTTTGCGTTCTTTACCCTTTTGCTTAACAGTGATAGATCTTCCTGAATAGAAAGCAGCTCTGATTGAAGCGTAGAACTTAAGTGCTGCGCCTCCTGTTGTTGTTGTATTATCTTTTCCGAATCCAACATTCAATGCAGTTCTTAATTGATTAATGTAAATCTGTGTAACTCCCAATCGATAGAATAATTCGCTTCTGATACGGAAGTATTTATAAAGAGCTTTTGCTCTTCCTCCCATCTCTGCCTTAGCATCTGTCATTTTAGAATCTATGTTATCTGCACAATCCATAGCAGCAACTGAATCTATTACCAGAAGTATTGGTTCATTGTGTGTTAATTGAGATCTGAAATATAAGGCTAAGTCTGCTACTGCATCAGCAACATTTTCGATACGAGTATCATTTACTACTGTAACTCTTTCTGGATCAACTCCATTAGTTTGAGCCCATGAATTCATCCAAGATTGTTCAGCATCTACCCATATTACATGACCTCCCAATTGCTGGCATGAATAAGCAAAGTTGTAAGCTATAAGTGATTTACCAGAGGATTCTTCTCCTGCTACTTCTAGGATTTTACCAAATGGGATTCCTCCACCAAAGGTATAATTCAATGCAAAGAAAGTACTTGGTAACCATAGACCTGTTTCTTTTGTTTCAGAAGCAAGTACTATTGATGACCCATATTTCTTTAGTAATTCGTTTTTAGAGGGAACTTTTAAACCCACTTTTCCTTTTGCCATACTGTAATGTATTAACATAAATAAAGGAGATAACCAATTTCTTGAATTACCTCCTCTACCAACCATTTATAAAACCAATTTATCAAATATCTGACTTATACTTTCTCTTTTTCTTCTTAGGTTCATCATCATCCATGTAGTGATCTTTATGAATACCTTTCTTTTTCTTCTTTGGTTTTTCATCCTCTTCATCAGAATCTCTTCCTTCTTTTAAGAATGATGCCAAAGTTTCCTCCAGTTCATCGTAATCTTTAATCTGAGATCTTACTATGGATTCCAAATCTACGTTACCTGAATACTTCTTGTCAAGTTTAGTAGGTTTACATGCACGAGCTGAATATGTAGTATCATTCTTACCTGAACCAGAACGGATAATTTTTATATCGTATCCAGTTCTTGGGTCTGTCATATCTCCAGCTTCGTCTTCATCCAAGTAAAGGTCGATAATATCCTGGTATACTGATCTTGGGATTAATACTCCCTTATCTTTTCCTTCATAATCTACCTTAGTACCTTTCTCATCTGAATATACTATTCCACCCACTACGTATTTTCTTCTTGGTACCAGCATCTTTGCAAGTTCCTGGTCATCTGGGTCTTTTGAGTTTTTCAGTTCCTGATATTTTTCCATAAATGGGCAGGGTTCATCAAAAGTAGCCGGGGAAATAACTCCTCCCAAATCTTTATTCAGATAGAACTGAATCAGTTCAATACCCAATTCTTGATCATCGCCTGGGGATTTGATTCTCATTCTTAAGGTTCCCTCTTTAGGGAATACCAATCCACTACCATTACCCTTGGATTCTAATTGTTTTTTCCGGGCTAACATCTTATCTTTAGTAGTCATGCCACTAGAAGATAATTTCTTTTTCTTTTTGTCCTTATCTTTAATCATATCAATCTAAGTTATTGGGTTCTGAGTATGAAATCTCATTTAAAGCTAATACGGTGAACAGACCCTTTTCATAAAAGGGTTGTAATTCCTGAGGTAAACAGTTTTTATCGAATTGATGTTCTTTACCAGCATACAATCCATATTCGATTATACGACCGATTTCCACGTGGTCCTTGTAAGTTTGATATTCTTCTGTAATTACACCAGATTTAATAACAACACCCTTACGAGGAACTCCTTCCTTTACCATATCTGGGATAATAATACCAGAAGCAGTGGTATTAATCTCTTTGGGAGAATATACCAAGATTTTATTTTCTACGGGTAAACCTGGAATACTATTACCAAGCTTCTTAGCTACTAGAGTTGATATAAGTTGTAAATTATACATATTTATAAAATTTAGTTAGTAATCTTTTATAGTTCCTACTGTAACTTACGGATATTGGCATTAAGAGTTCTTAAGATGCCCTCTCTACTCTCATAAGCTTTACAGATAGCTATAAATTTATTAGCTTTAGCTGCAGCCTTTAGATACCTTTTGCAAATAGATTTATATTTGGGGTTTATATTAGCTTTATGAGATACGTAGTCATTATTGAACCTCTCATTGGAATCTTTTATAAATACCCATGCAGCAGAATATGCTTCCTCTTTTTCTCTTGCTAAAGCATCTCTTTGTTTTATATACTTATCTCTTAATGAAGCAAGTATATAATAACTAGAGGGAGAATCCTTTAGCTGAGAATTTAATAAGTTCTCATTGATAGATAATTCCTTTTGAATATCTATTTCTAAGGTTCTACCCTCAAATACTACCTTAAGTTTATTTATCTCGGTTTTCATCTTTCAACTTAAAAACGTTTTTCATATCTTCTGCAGAATACTGACCACTTTCGATATCTCTCTTAACTTGTAGGAAAGCAATCTTAGCCCTAGAATCTAATTTGGGATAACTAGTAAGGGATTGATATTTGTCTAACAGATTATACAGAGAGTATAATCGTAAATCGCAAAGGTAATCTATACCAGCAACTTCAAGTAATTTCATGAAGATTACATAAAATCTAAGAGTAGTATCATCAAAGCATTCTACTGTTTCTTCATCCATCTTAGAAAGTGAATGAGTTCTGAGTGATTCTATGTTTGAATTGAGAAATTTTATATGTTTTCGGATAGAGTTGATTAACCTTCGGTCTTCATGGTGAAGTCTTTTGTGTAATCTATCCAAAATTTCATCCATTTCTTGGAATGATTGTTCTAATACTCCAGATAACATGTAAGTTACATTGATTACCTTGTCAGCCTCTTTCTTTAATGTGTCATTTTCCATAATCTAAAATTTTAATTAATTATGTTGTCATAGTATCCTCTCTTCTCGTTTCTGTAGTGGTAGATACTGAATCTGAATGCTTTATATTGGTTTTACAACCTGGGCATGATATTATCCTAAAAACATCCAGAGTAGTATCATAAACCTTTATAGTTTCACTTACATCATATTCAAATTCACAATCACATACTGGGCATTTAGCTCTCCATACCGTGGGTCCGTTTAAAATCTTCTTCATATTGTTTCATTTGTTTGTTAAAACGTTTCTTATACTCTGAAATAGGTATATGTTTATATTTCTTATGCTCTTCCATGTATTCTTCTACTGAAAAATCGGGTTCAAGCATTTTCCTATAATCATAACCTGGGATAAAGGGTAATTCTTCTGCCATCGATCTACCTATGACAAAGTCCATGTCCATAGTGACATCGTCTATCTGAAAACCGAAATAAGGCTTAGTTAAAGGATTTCGATAAATTTGCCACATCTCATAAATACTCCAGGTATTTATATTTTCTGGTTTAGTGATTTGGTAATTAGCATCATGAACCAAGCATACTGATTTTGTAGGAGGTAATTTTCCTTGTCTCATAAGGTAGTATATTAATATACTTCCAAATAAACACATATCTGATGCTGCAGATTGACAAGGGAAATTCAAGGCTAATCGTAAAGCATAAGCTTCTTCTCCTCTATCTGAAGAATAAATTTGGGGTAATCTTCGTTTTCTACCAAATAAAGAAACTAAGTACCCATTCTTTCTAAGGAATTTCTCTTGTTTCTTTAAGAAAGTTTTTAACTTAGGATGTTGACCAAAGAATATATCCATTTCCTTTTGGGCTTCTTCTGGTGTAACTATGATACCCGATTTGGGGTCAGATAATTTTACTGCTAGTAATTTAGCACCAATACCATAAATAAGTCCAAATGCAATCTGTTTAGCTTGCTTTCTCCTTACCTTCCATATCTTATGATCTGGATGGTTTTCATCTTCATATATTTTTAAAGCTTCATCATAAGATACATGATATTTAGTAGCAGCAATTGCCAAATGAGGATCCTGACCTGAATTAAAAGCATTTAAGTAAGTTTCATCTCCAGATAAGTGAGCCATAATTCTTAACTCTGCCTGGCTAAAGTCACTAGCAATATAAAGGGTTCCTTTTGGAGCAACCAATTGTTTCTTTATATTTGGGTCTACTGATGTCTTGGGTATTTGCTGAGCATTGGGCTCTGCTGAAGATAATCTTCCCGATGTAGTTCCATGAATAAGGAATCTTCCGTGTAGTCTATCATCATCTTGAGTTTTCTCATGCCAACCCTCTATATAGGTTTTATACATTTTCTCTAAACCTCTCAACTCTAATAAACTATCCAAGAATACTGCCTTTGGTGAATCAGGTTTTTTGACAGTTAATCTTAAGTTAGTAAGAGTTTCTTCATCAGTACTTGGTTTACCAGAATCATTCTTTTTGATTACCTCAAAATTAAATCCTTCCTCTGAATACATTAATTGAGGTAAATCTACTGAACTACCTAAACTTACAGGTCTAATTAACTCTAATTCCTTTTTCGTAGTAAAAACTCCTGCTCGTATATTAGCAATCTTTTGTTCCCTAGATTGTATCTTTCTCTTATCTACTCTAGGGTCTAAATTTTCTATCTCTTCCTCTAATTTAGCAATGTATTTTTCAATCTTGGATTGATTATATAGTTTAGTAAACTTCTTTACTTTAGGCAAATTATATATTGCTTCCTTAGCTGCTTCTATCTTTGGTAAGTAGGAATCTAACAATTCTTGGTTGAATGCCCTATCTATATATAAACCATTCTTTTCTACAGAAGTTAATACCCTAGAAGCAGTCATGATTAAATTACGGTAAGTATTATATAATCCCAAGTCAATTAGCTTCTTTTCGAAGAAAAGCATTAATCTAAGAGTATAATCAGTATCTTGACATCCATAGTGGCAAAGAGGTTCCATTTCTTTTTTATCCCATGGAATCTTATCGAATTTATCTTGCTTTTCATAATCTCCGTATTCTGGTAAATACCTTCTTACCATAGACTTCAAGTCATTGGGTTTTTCTTCATTCAAGAGATATTTAGCAAGCATACCATCCAAACATACTCCTCGATAATAGATATTATACTTCTGAAATATCTGGTCATCGAATTTGTAGTTCCAAGCAACTTTAACTACATTTGGATTTTCAATTACTTCTTCACCAAATTTACGAAGCATCTTTTTCCAGTTCCATCCCTTAGAAGTATACTTTTTAGTTTCAAAATGATCTAGTGGTATAGAACATCCAAAACCTGGTTGAAAAGTAACTGATAGTATGGTAGGTTTAAAGCTTTTGTTATAAAGAGGTTCTGCATTTGTTTCGAAGTCTACAGAAGCATAACCTGTTTGCTTACAGCATTGGATAAGTTTCTTTAGCTCTTGTTTATTGGTTATAATCTTATATTTCGTTTCCATACTAGAAGTTTTTTAAATAAAATAAGGAAGTATATCTTCCCAGACCTACTTCCTTAAACCTGATATGAGTTACTTTAAATCATTTTGCGAAAATGACATCAAAACAAAATAGAAATAAAGCATGTATTATATGATAGTATCCTCAAATACTCTTAGAGAACTGGCTAACTTATCCCAGTCTTTTTGATAAGTATGTAATGAGTCTATGGTGTGATACAAATAACCTGGTTTTACTCCAACCTCTTTAGCTACATATTCCATTAGTCTCCATGCAAGGTATACATCATTACCAAAGTGAGTAACAAAGTCCGAACTTCTTTGGTGATAGCAAATGTGTAATACCTTTTCTCCTTTACCATTCTGACGGATAAGGAAGTCATAATACATAGAGCAGGGTATACGTCTACTACCATCATACCAATCGGTATCTAATCCGTCCATATCACCATTGAATATTGGTAATACTGCTTTACGAGTGTCATTATCGTCCTTCAGTAATCTTATCAATGGTTTAATAACATGGATGATTCTCTCATTATAGGTATAATCAAATCTACCATTTACCAAGAACTGTTCCCATAAATCTTTTCTTAATTCCCAAGCTTTACCTGGATTAATTATATCAGAGGTATCAATCCTTTCTTGGAACTCAGCATCTGCCCATTCCCTAGACCTTGAATAGAAGAATAACCACGTTGGATCTTGCAAAGAAGTTAAGCAATATTGTTGGCAAATGATCTCTTTAGTTACAAAATCTTCATTACCTTCAATATTCCTATTCTGGTAAGTCTTTGGTTTTACAGTTTGACCATAACTGTTGAGTTCTCTGCCCATTTCAGACATTAACTCATAACTACTGCTATAAATTCTCATTTCTTCTGTTTTAAAAGTTTCTTCTTATATGCTTTACGTTGAGAGTAAGAGATTACATTCTCGGGATATTCGATATCTTCATATTCAAGAAGTAATTCCTTTGCTTTCATAGATTTATATGTTTCCTTATATAAATCTGGTCGAAGCACTTTAAAACTTCTAAAGAATACCTTAAAACTAGAGAAATCTTTCTCTTTACCGTTTTGAAATTTATCAAATACCTCATTCAACCTCTTTATCCAAGAATTTTCCTTATCAGTTCCCTTTAATACCTTCTTCAAAGGTTTATGAGTATGATACATCAGAAGTGTTTCTACATTCCCATACATTTGAGTGGCAAATAAATTGATTTGTACTGATTGTTCTGGTCCGTACACATATTCCGCCATTCGTTGTATTAGTAAGAAGTCGAAGATTAACCTTTTTGTTATCTCGGATGCCCTGATTACCATTGTAATAACAGGTATGTCTTCCCCAAATCGTTTGGAGAATGTAGCAGCAATTAAACATTGTTTACCGTTATCGTGATGATTATTAAACATATAAGTAACGTTGTAATTCTGATTATACTTGGTTTTTAGTACTCTCAGCTTACTACGCAATAAATCAAGCTTATTGAAATCAATGTAATTGTTCAGTAAGCTTGTCCACTTAGTCTCTTTATAATTGAAACATCTACCATAATCAAAGTCTGGGTCTACCCAAGCTTTACGTATTTTTATAAATACGTTATATACCACAGCTACTCCACTGTTTGCGGTAGCACCTTTTGCAAATAAAGATGATTCTAGTCTTAGAAATCCTTCATTTAACTTTTCCCATGCTTCTTGTGAAGTAGCAAATTCTAATGAATGGATTTGCTCTTCTGTATTAAGCTCTAAGCCATTTAATTGTTTATTCCAACCTGACACAAATACCTCCTTTCATTAATATTGTGTAGTGATTCTCCATTCATTCAACCGTTCTTTCTTGAAATACAGCTCGTATATACCCAATGGAGTAAATCCCATTATTGATAGAAATCCCATATAATAATAGAATGCCTCTACCAGCCTATCCTGGAATTCTAGTTCTTTAGTTATTACTGGTGACTGTTTCCATGTACGATTCTTAAGAGTATTTCTAGCAAGATTCAAAACATACACTATCTGAAACAAAATATTTTTCTCATCAGTATGCAAATTTGGACTCATTTCCTTGAATCCCTTTATATACTCGGAAGTTTTATCCTCAATTGTTTCGGATATTAGCTTGAAATTTTTGAATATACTACTAATGGCATCTATCTCTAAAATCATATGAATGCCGAATGCCATTACATCTTCTAAGTTTTCTACTGCCTTTTGCCCTTTAGTCAGTTCTTTGTTTGCCCAACTATAGATATCCTCTGGCAATATATTAGCATATATCAGAGCTGATAAGAAGAATCCTATTGCATCTGCTTGTTCTTCATTAGCATTCTGTAGATTGTTGATTATCTGAATCTCTTCTATGTCAGTATATAAATTGGTATTCCATCCCTTGTTTTCTAGAATATCATTTATATTAGAAGTAGATTCATAACCCTCCATTAACTCCTCTACTACTTGAGATATAAGGGTTTTCATAAGAGATTGATTTTTAGTACTGTTAATATCCATGGGATATTCTGGTAACCTTTCTAAGGGTTTATAACAGTCTAATTGACGATAGCCAATCTCATATATATTCTCAAGTTCAAGCCCCTGTTTGATTTCAGGGGCTTTTTCTTTCAGATTAGAAATATCCATAGTAATTATTCTTTTTCTGGTACTGTATGATAAGAGAATAAGTGTAATACTTGAACCAATACGCTTCCAGCTTCGATTCCAATGATTTCAGAAGTTGGGTTGAATACACTTACCACTACTTCATCTCCTGGAACTTGACCAAGTACTTCTATACCGTATACTAACCCACTGTTGATGGAATTAGTTTCTTCATTTGCAGCTTTCAGTACGGATTTAACTGGAGTGAATTCTTCAATATGAATACCAGTTGGTATTAATAACCTTGTGTTCTGACCAAGAACGATGGTTTTAATGTGTCCTTCACTGTTTCTATCTAAGTCGAAAGATACTTTACCAAATCCCTGAGGATTAAAGATTCTATTCAACCAGTTCCATTTCTGTTTGATTACTCCGTTATTGTATTCCATGAGAATATCAATCGTAAGGTCTTCAGGAAGATACAAATAGAATCCCTGATCTGCTTTCTTGGGATATTTTACCTTTCTTGATACTGTATACTTTATATGAGAATTCTCTATCAGTTGTAGTCTTCTTTCGTGATCTTCTACTTTAACTTCTAGAGTTTTAAGCCGTTCCTCATGATTATTCAATTTAGATTCTGCAGTATCTAATCTAGTATCAAGATTATGTATCTCGGTAGTATGTCCGTTCACTACACTGTTTAAAGTTGAGTATCGATTCTCTAATACCGATATTCTATTCGCTAGTTCATCTAAAGTTGCCATATATTATGATTATTAATTGGTTGATCCGAATCCGTTATTACCTCTTGTTCCCCAAGTTGAAGCATCTTCATCAAATTCTTCCTTAATTACTTCTTCGGGTTCTGTAAGATAAATGGGTACATGAATAAACTGTACTAACTTGGTTCCAGCTTCTATTACTTGAATCTCATGAGAAGTATTATATACACCTATATGAATTTCTCCGGTATATGGAGAATCCACTATCTCAGCAGTATATATAAGTCCCTGCTTAGTTGATATACCAGATTTGTTTGCTGCCATCAACATAGAATCTCTTGGTTCTAATAAACCTCTGATACCTGATGGGATCAGTATTCTGGTAAATGGGAAGATGTAAATGAATTGTACTTGGTTATTTGGATTATATCCAAGGCTTACTTTACCTGGTTCTGGTGTTTCAGAATGGAACATTAATTGAGAATTAGCCTTTACTAAATCCTGTAGAGTTAAGTCTTCAGGGATATAGAAATCTAAACCTGCATCTCCATCATTTCCTCTTGATGGAGATTTTACGTCTCTTACTTTGATAAATCTTAATCTGTTCATATTATATTGCATTGTTTTAAAAGTTGGCCATAAGTTAATTTTGAGGGATCTCCCTTGTGAATACCAAGAGAGTTCATTATCTTTCTTACATCCCTGCTTCCATTGCCACATACATTAGCAAGTATATCCTCTTGTTTCACATAGTAATTTGGGTTGTTAAGGTATACCTTGAACATAGCCCATATCATTTCTATTTTTTGCATTCCTTATAAAGTTCTCTAATACGTTTTCTTGGTACTTCGAATTTCTCAACGGTTTTGGTAATAACTTCTTTTCTTTCTTTCCCTTTCCGAATCAAGCCTCGGATGTATTTCTTGATTCCAACCGTGTCTTCTAATACATCCAAATCCTTGTATTGATTCTTCTGTTCTAGCTCTTTCCTTGTGATATTCATATTCTGTGACATCTTGAATGCACATAATTCTGAGTCTCCGCATAGTTTACATTCTTTAGTTGATAAATCATAACCAATACCAAAACAGGGGTCTCCATTAGAACCCAGTTCTGCAATATTAATAGGTTCTAAGGGATCCTGATTCTTGATATCAGGTAAAGTTTGTTTCTTCTTTGCCATAATTCCCAATTTAAAATTCTTTATGATAATATCTTATGATTTGAACATCCATCATCTCATCTTGATACAGAGTAATATATGAATGTCCTATACCATTTATAAATAGTTCCCTGATAGACAGAAGAATGGGTGGTACTTCTATTTCAGAAGTATATATCTGAACTTTGATTACTAACCCAGATTGAAAATGAATCATAAAATAATATCGAACATCAGACTTATCCCTGGATTTTTTGATAGGAGTTATATATTCTATTCCTATACCATTGAATATATGTTCTGGAGGTATTACAGAACAATTGAATAATGATTTGATTTTTTGTAGAATCTTCATTGTTTATGATTATTAATGGTTAATGCCTCTTAACGTAACATGTAATATACCTTTCCTCCTACGGAGAAAAAGTATATACTCATAGTCAGAAATTATTATCCTTGAAAAGGCTTATGTCTAGGGTACTTATCCCAGAGCTTACTTAACCGGATAACTTTAAGTCCTTGATCTTGATAATACTTTCTTCTATGATTCCCATGCCTACTTAAATAATTCCCAGGATAATGTAAATCATCTAGGTAAACTTTGGATTTGGATTCATCCTTTCTTACCAATCGTCCTAAGAACTGAATTGATTTTTCTTGAGAATCCATACTGGCAGTATTCAACAGATATCTGAGCTTAGGAAAGTTTTTACCTCGAGCAATAATTGTAGTTGATACAAGGATATCTATTTTACCCTCCCTAAAATCCTTCATTATCTGTTGTCTTAATTTAGTAGGAGTATTAACATGCACATAAGCAATATTATGGGTATTATCTAGTCTTTCTTTAAAGAATTTATATAGATTTTCACAATGTGCAATATGCTTACATACTACGAGAGCAGGATATCTACCTTGATTAAGGTTCAATTTCAACCTATCTAATGCCATGGTCCAGGCAATCTTATTATGGGTAATGGAATCATCATATATTTCATTATAGGACATACAATCTGATTCCCAATTACCAAACCAAGGTTTACCTTCTACTGTTTTTACAATTGTCTTTGTTGAATACCCTTTCTTAATCGAGTCCTTAAGTTTAAACTCTGCTATTACATCGCCAAAGAAACAACGTAAATTCATATTCTTAACTTTATCCTTGGCAAGTTTACTCATATAAATGGTACCAGATAATCCGATTCTAACTCGGGTATTAAATAACCTAGTGATCACATTCTGATATTGCTTACTACCTCCTTGGTCAGCTTCATCGATTAATACCATATCAATCTTAGCAAGTTCATTCTGATAATATTTCATATTCCGAGAAATAGATTGAACCATACCGATGGTAAAATTACTCCAGTTTAAAACTTTACCTTGAACAAAGGTAATATCTTCTCCCGGTAGATATTGCTTAAATTCATCTCTAGCTTGATTTAACCAATCGGAGTCATTAGTTATAAGCAAAGTCTTTAACTGCTTCTTATATGATAAATATAAGGCAGACATAATCAGAGTTTTACCTGCATTTACTGTATAATCTAATACCCCAATCTGAAAAGGTGTTTCACCTAGTTTATTAGATAAGATTGCCTTAACAGCTTTCTCTTGTTCGGGTCTTAATTTATACTTACCTATCTGAGTTACAACTTTACTGACTTTAGGTAAAGGTTGTCTCATATCTACTATGATAGGCTTAATTCCAAGTTCAATACATCTTTTATATACTGAAGGAATTAAGCCTATCTTAAATTGACCAGTCTTGGTTATATACTTTATTTTGCCATCCCAGTTTTGCATACCCCGTTGCCTAGTACGGAGGTAAAAGGCATTGGGGTGTCTGATAGCAAATTCGTTATATAACTTAGTTGCATATTTTAGAGGTATATCTAATTCTGCAACGTTACAATTACGAATTATGATTTTCATATGATTACTGTTACTGATTTACATTTCTTAGGCTCGTCATCGGAATCCTCGTATTCTTTCAGAGCTTTCTTTAAAAGAGAAATGTGATATTCTTCATCAGCAATGAATTTCTGGATAAGATAGGTAACTGGAATATAATCACTTCTCTTTATATACTCTTCTTTTTTATTCAAAGAATCGAATACTTTATAATATTCTTCTAGAGTTTCTTTTTCTGCTTGTAATGATAATCTTAAAGCAGATTCTGCTGAAGTACCAAGATCTATTATTGGATGTACAGTTAACTGATTATTTCCTGGTATATCGGTGTCCATTACATCAGAAGCTTTTAATAAGAAGTCTCCCAGCTTATCATAATGTACCCTCTCTACTAATCCGATACCAAGCATCAATTCTCCTATTTCTTCAAACCTAGCCTGATGCTGAGTATACATAAGAATTGAAGTTAATTCTGAATACCTAGTATTCTTGTATAAATCATACAAGGGTAATATTATTTCCTTAGGCCATTTCTGAACTATAGAAATATCGGGGTATTCTACTTTGCTATCGGAATAATCCAAAGCATTTACAGTGGCTTCTGCCATCTCTTCTAAACGATTTTTAAAAGCTTTCATAATTTATTAATTTTTGACCAGAGGCTTCCCTCTACTTTAGGTTCCTCTGATTGTGAATGATTCTTATGTTTAAATAGGTATTTATTATACCTTTCGATAGCCTTGTCATTATACATCTGACTAGGTTCAGGTAAACCATTACACCAAGCAAGTGATTCGAATTGGGAATCTATGAATTGAATTGGGTCCCACCCTTTCTCTGATAAGAACTTATCTAATCTTACAAAGTGTATATACTTATCTGGTTGATTAGTAAAAGATTCATAAATACCAGTAACATCAGCTACTCTTTTTATAAAGTAGTCATGTATAACCTTAGCATTACCAGAATCTTCTTCCATTTCTAAAGTAGCAGAATATAAATCTGAAATCTTTTCCGACATGGCTGATAACCTATTTAAAAGGTTATTATAATTGCCATCCATTTTCTTGATACCTAGTTCGATATATTTAATAAAACCTTCCCGGGTATCTAATTGAAAATCTTCACAGAATTGATTACAGAATTCTGCTATCTTTTTACATACTGCCCAATTCCTAGGTTCGGTTTCCCTTATCTTTCTAACTCCTCTATGCTTTAGTTTTATACGAGTTGCATATATAATATCAGCAACTAAAGCAGCATCTCCCTTAGATGCTAGTAAAATGTTAGAAACTTTCTTAGTTGTCTTATTGTTTGTAACAACTACAACTCTAGTATTTATTGCTTCCTTACGGGCAATAACAAAGAAAGCATCAATCGGAAAATTATATACCTCTAACTGAGATAGGATCTTTTCGAATTGATGCTTAGTTATATGAATAGAAGGATCTCTCATACTCTTTTCTTTCTAAGTTTACCGCACTTTTTACACTTTAATAGGATTTCCCAATAAGTTACATATTCAGTTTTATGTAATACCTCCCAATCATGGAGGCATAGATATTTAGCTTTTATAGCTTCTAATAATTGTTTCATATCTTTCTAATATTAATTTATATAATATAATAGGAAATCCTTAATCCAAGGAGTTTCTGAGTTTCACTAAATCTTGATAAGATTGGTACCTAGTATTATATATTAACTTAAGTACTTCTTTACGGCCTAGGTCATTACAGTCTTTATTTCCTGGCAATTGTATAACTTTGACCTTTTTATAAGCGACCAATTTGAAAGCCAAGTTGATTGAATATTTGATTGCATCTGGGTCCAGAAGTAATATGAATCTATTGACTGGAGATTTGATAAGCTGATTAACTTGGTAAGCACTGATTGCCTTACCCATGGTGGCAATAGCCCTGTCTCCCATAGTAAGTGCATTGATTGCTCCCTCACAGATAAATATCGAGCTATACATGTCGAGGGCATCTTGATTGAAGATAATAAATTCTTTTCCGAGCCCTGTAATATCTTTATTTGGATTATTGTATCTTGGACCTTGTCCAATAACATTTCTCGCATTGTAATACCTGAGCGTGCCCTTATAATAATATGGTATGATGAGGTACCCAAAAAAAGGTCCCTCAGTGGCAACATATCCGATACCGTGTTTTGATAATTCTTCGATAGTGAACCCACGGCTCGACATGTAACTTCTAATGCTTCTTGCAACTTGTGATGTTCCTTGATTAATGAGTTTAAACCCATCTGGAAGATAGACGGGCTTAGCATCGGATAATTCAATCTTCTCTTCTGAGAAAGCTTTGTCTGTAAAGTTTCCATTATCTAGAAATTTTAAAAGTTCGGCATAAGTATCAAATCCTTCAACATCCATTACTAGTTGAGCAGGATTCATATGATAATTGCATCTAAAACAATTAGTACGGTACATAGAAAGATTAATTCCCATCTTATGTTTCCTATGACAGAATGGGCATACGGGTAATTTCATCCAACCGTGTTTATATTTGTAAGCGCCCAAGCTCTTAATAAAATAATTGTAGAGCTTGGTTTTAAATTCATTAGTGATCTTACTCATGGTTAAAATGGTAATGGGTCATCATATTGGGCATATCTTTTCTTTAGCCTACGTAATTTATCTAGGTCTTCGCATTTCAGTATCATTTGCTCAAATAAAGTAACTACCTGTGACCTAAGTGAAAGTAATTCTTTGTGTTCTTCATAGGATTCCTTTGAAAGGAAAAGTTCCCATCCTCCCCATTTAGCAGATCTTCCATCTTCAGAGAAGAACTCCCTTAAATCTGGGTTAACTCCAGTTAACCTGATATACTTGGGACCAACTGAATATACTTCGGCATATTGTGGAGTACATCTTGAATCTGAAGGTACTAAGTAAACCTTCTGTCCTTTTTGAATTCCTTCTAATCTCTTAATCATAATCTTAATGTTTTAGGTTTATATATCTCCTTGTTTCTTATTATACTTTTCTTCGTTAGCATCAGGATTTCCCTTTTGCCCTTTCATTATTTTATCTAGAGTATCAGAGTATAATTCATCGTACTGTTTACGTTGTTCTTTAGTAAACTCTACACATCTTTGTCTTTCAACATCGCATTTGAATAATGCTCTACCACTAGGTAAACCATCTCTTTGTACTACTAATTCACAACGAAGTATATCATCTTTTTCTTCTTGTTCAGTAGAGTTAAGACCAACTATTGTATGAGCATTACGAACAATTGCAATAGAACCCGAGATATCATTTTCATCATATCTAGTAGTCCTATGTTTCTTACCCTCTCTGGTAATATGATGAGCAGTCCATACAATATCTAAATCCATTTCTTCTGCTAGATTCTGAATATCTATATATACATTTGATATACGGTCAAAGTCCTCTTTATCTCTGGCAATTGAAGCAAGCTTTCCTGCATAATCCACCATCAGTACTTTAATATTGATACCCTGGTTTCTTAGCTTAATTATAAGTTCCCTTATATAATTGCAATCTGTAATCATTGCAGGAACTCTTTCAACTACTAGTTCAACTCCAAACCTTGCAAGTTTACGAAGATGTTTAGCTTCGAGTTTATCATATTCACCCGAGTATAATTCCTTCTTAGTTTTATTGATAGAGGATTGAATAAATCGGTCCATGATTTGTTCTTTACCATTTTCTGTATCTACATATAAAACCGATTTCTTCATTCTTAAATAACCTCTTGCCAAATTTACCATGAAGAAAGTTTTCTTAGCTTTGGGTTTATCGAGAATAACATTTACTGAATGTTCTGGGTAACCTCCAGCATTGGTAATATCATTAAGTTGTCTAAATGGACAAGGTATTACAGATGGTTCTGCTTGACGTTTGAATTGTCTCTCTGTAATATCCCTTATCATAAAGATGGGTTCATCATCTTTTTTGGGTTTCGAGTTTTGAAGTATCTTTTCTATTTTCCTTGAATAGGTTTCGTATTGTTCGAAGTTATCCAAATCAAAAGAATCATTCAAGTTCTTCATCTCTACATAGGTAGAGAATTGATATATCTTTTCTCGAATGTATTCGGAATCATTCAAGGGATTTGAATATAGGTCATCGATTATTTTATGGATATTGGGTATATCATCCTTAGTAACCAGGTCAACGTAATTTTTAGATTCAAGCAATTCTTTTATAACTTCTTTAAGGATATTCTTAGAAGGCATCTTGTTTTTCTTTTTGAAGAACTTAAATATGCCCTCGGCAATTAAAGAATGCTCAATCAGAACTAGGTAACTTGGTTTAATCTTTTTGATTATTAAGCCTCCCTCTTTATCCTTTAAGAGATACCTTAGGATTTCTAATTGAAAGCTGGTGTCAAATTCAAACTTGGTATTATCTTTTTTCATATTGCAATATAATTAAGTATAATCATATAGATTTCTATAGTCTCGGTTAGAGTTGTACATATAGACTCTCATCCTAGTACTCACTAATCCTCAGCTTCTAGGTGAACTTTATTAATATATTATTTTATATTTGATTTATTATACTTATATTTGCATATCATTTTAAAACATAGACTTATGAAGATAAAGGAAAATGGCAACAACGGATCAGAGATACATAGGTTGAAGCCTATGCAAGAAAATTATGATAAGGAAACTTTTGATAGGATGTATAAAATCTGTAAACCAGTTATCAGACGTCTTACTAAGCAAATTGATAATAGGAGGTTTAATGTTACACCCGATATCATAAGTTCTTATTTCTGGGATAAGATGTTATTTGTCTTTAATAAATATTACGGTACTTGTGAAGAAGAACATTTAAAAGCAAGGATACTAGCTTCTCTCAGTACCTTTAAGAATCATTTATTAAGAACTGCTTATGGAGAGGGAGCAGAATATCATCAGAATCTTTACCAATTAGAAGATTTATTCGAGAATGATAAAGAACTAGAAGATGATACAGAAGAAGAGAAAGCTAAAGGAGAAATGCTTGATATGTTATATAAATATATGAAGAAGAACCTATCTCCCGATGCTTATTTGATCTTCGAGATATTGCTTAGTCCTCCTCCCTATATTAAAGAGAGAATCAAGGATGGTTCTCGTATCACTAACATTTTATTAGTAGAGTTTTTTGATATGCCTAGAACTAAATCTTCGGTAAGATATATCTCAGAACTTAAAGAAGATATAAGATATTGGGAAGAGAAAGCTAAAGAAGACTTACATTACTAACATAAAAAAAAGGGAACCCAGTGCATGAGGTTCCCTTTCCAGTGTAACTTATTTCCCAATAAAAATTCCACTTGTGTGTTGGACGAAAGCGATTAGCTGTTCTTTAAATATAAAAGCCCTAATAATTTTAAAAGTTTATATAGAATTATAGTTTAATGATATAAGCTAGTACGAAATAAGGAGGTCTATTCTCATGAGGGCTACCTCCACCAGTTACTTGGGTATCAGCAGAATAACCTGAGTCAGGCCTAGTATGATTAGGGAATGGTCGATTATTAGCA
>OGLQ01000211.1_pt1 | contig 61811 bp, 64 predicted proteins | sample 1572941 | NCBI WGS metagenome assembly OGLQ01 (sample SAMEA2581891, study PRJEB24529) | metagenome | biome: Human gut stool | place: China | collected 2011
GATGTGATTTCTGTTCGTCAGACCAGAGATTTGCCTCCACCTTCCTTCAGATTCCCCTCGCGTTAATCATAGATTTCACCATGAATAGGACACCCTTGGTCTTGGCTGTATCCTTCCCACTACTAGGGCGGATTAGGAACTTTCATCCATTAGCGACGTGCGCCGCAAGGCGCACATAAAAATGCAGTTACAGGTCAATCACCTGTAACTGCATTTTTCCGAAACAATCAATACACTAAATAACTCATTTTTCTGTTTCTCTTCGATTTTCTTTCTGAGTTCTTTTGCTTTTAGACACAGTTCTTTTAATTCTACCTCTGTTGTTTTGATCTACTGTTCTACAGTTACAAACTGTTCCTCCAGGATATATTCTCCATTTTTTGTGTCTTCTCATATCGGCTTCTCCTAATACGATATTTTCTTTATCGTATTACTCTTTATCAGAAACACATTTCCTGATTCCTCAAGAAATGTTCTTTTACCCATTATGAAAAGAAGTATTAACTATCAAATTCTCGCATATACAATTATCCCAGTTCTATCCCCACTTGCTGGGCAAATTGCTTTGTCCCCTCCGGATCTAGTTCTGCAAGCCGCTTTAAATCAAAAGCTACCATAGGATATGTACAGAAACCAGAACGTGCATACGCTGGCTTTAACACGCCCAACTTATATCTTTCAATAAATGCCAGGTTACTTTTTCGAAAGTCATACGTAATATATGCTTCATTATATGCCAACTCGTATCCAGGAATATTTTTTGTAAGATCCGAAAAAAATTCCAAGTTTCCATCTATCTCGCAAAGCATTCCTATATACAATCCGCCAGATTCATATTTCCCTACATGAATCATAATTTTTTCTGTTCCATATTCCCAATCGTAATCTAATATTCTCCTGTTAGTCATAGATTTTCCTCCTCATTACGCAGCTCTCTGGTTAAAAAACTCAATGGGCAGAAGAAATGTTCCTCTCCTATAACTGCCTTCATTATTTACAGTTGCCATACCACCTAAACTATCCAAGTACTGTTTTCCGTTTTTGGAAGCAGAAATGTACATATAGTATTGTGTACGGATAAATCCCGACTCTTTTTGTACCAGCCCCTCATAATCATTACTCAGAACAAGTTGTGCCGACATTTTTTTTGCTTTCCGTCTTAACAGCCGCAGTACTATCTGTATAACTTCCTTTTGCTTTTCATCAGAAATCCCTTTAAAATATGGACGTTCCAAAAATAAAGTAAGAACTTCTTTTTGCTCCTTGCTATTCCTCTGGCCCGGTGATTCCGCTGGTTTCTCTTTTGTAATATCCACAAACTGTAAGCGACGGTTCACATCTTTATTTTTTGTCAATGTCCCTTTCGTCAATCGTATAAATGCCCGAAAAACAAACTGGTCATTCAAAGATAAGTATAAGACCTTTTTATTTGCATCAAAGGCCGATAACAAACACTCCTTATACCCACCATCCCGGTAAGAAAGGCACGTATGTCCTACCAATTCACCAATTTGCATAACCGGCAATAACCGATCTTCTTCCCAAAGTTTTACATTCCCATTCTTGGTGACTAAATTTTCCCTCCATGCTACTTCATTTTCTTTTGAAATTTCCAGTGCAATCTCATGTTCCAGATCACCTTCATGATACTTGACATCATAAAACCGGTCTGCAATTTCTGCCAGGCACAGTCTCCTAATCTTTTCCTTCTCTCCTTCTGAATTTTGCAAGAATAGTCCGATAATTTCTGCACCGCCTTGATATAAGAATTTCCGAACACCTTTTTGATTTTCTTCAGCAAAAGAAGGTTCGATTTTTAACTGCTGGCATAACGTTTTCCATGTGGTATCAATTTCAGTTACCTGCTTCATCACACTTTCAAAATCCGGATACGCTTTCAATCTTTCCCGGTTCTTAAGCAAAAACAAAAGATGCTGCTCTGACTTGGCTCCCGGAATAAATCGTTCCAACTCTTCCCACACTTCAAGAATCCGGATTGCACAGTGCCACGACAGATTTTCCACATGCCCCAGTTCTCCGTAAATCCACTGGGATAACGGCTTCTGTAAGAATTTCTCTGTTATCTTATCCAGACTTTCTTCGCTGATATGTTGGGAAATACATTCTTTTCCCACAAGTTCCCGTACTATTTTCATACGTTCATCATATTTCAGAGCATATAGTTTGTGATATAGCCGAACATATTGTTCTCCTACACTTGCAAATAATTTCAATTCAGCAAAAGTATAGTCCTTTTCGATTAGATGTTTCTTTATTTCTTTTGGTAACTCTCTCAAATCATATGCTTCCTGAAGATTTTTTCCATTCAGCGTATTCAGATTTAAGTATGTTGTATATACATCTTTATCCAATAAAAGTGAAAATCTGGATAATCTCATAAAGGCAGAACTATTCTCTTTTATCACTGAAAGAAAATGTTTTTTTCTATGCGTAATTGCATAGATTAGCAGGTCTTGCTTTTTATCATATAAATATTCCAGATTCATCTCTGAAAGATAATTGCCATATAGGAAGTTCAGATAAGAGGTACGGTTTTTTACCATTTTGATAATTTCCTCATTCTTTGCCTCTGGAAGATTCCGCTTTAACTGTTTCAAATCATACACCAACGCTTCATTTTCCATCCATCTTTCAAAAAATAGTTCCAGGCAATCATCTGGCAGATAAGATATCACAATCTTTAAATCTCTTAAAATAGCATCTGCATTACTTCCGATTTCCTCCATTTGTTTCAGGTTCAATCCGCTGGAAGTTCTCCAATCAGTTGAAAATGTCTGCAGTATTTCCTGTACTTCCGTCTGCTCTAAGTATCTCCATATTGTACGTTCTGAGATTATCTTATTGATTCTGCCCGCTTTGAAAAACGGTTTTACTAACAGCATACGCTCGGACTCTGATAATTCGGACAATGAGATTTCTGTAAAATTCCTCATTTTTTCTAATCCATACATCAGTACTGTTTTCTGCTCATCATCAAACCCGTATTTTGAGTAATACCTCAGATATTCATACTTCCATTCACTAAAAATCTGTTCGTCTGTCAATACCCCATACAGTTCCTCATACTTATAATCTGATAATAAACTATCCTCTTCTGCATGTGCTAATAAAAGACTTAACCTGGCGGTGTCTATCTTGTCTTCACGGTTTAATTTCAAAAGGCAAGATAAAAAATCTGAATCTTTGATCAGATAGCCAATTGCCTCCGACTGTAATGCGGCTATGATCTCACCCATACGCATTTGATTGACTTTTTTACAAAACTGTAAAAGTACTTCTTTTTCTTGCTTTTTCAGAAAGTTATATGTCACTCTCGCCTGTGTCATTTCCTGATACAAAGATAAATTCTTCCCTATCGCATCAAGCAGCTTCATATTCTTCTTCCTCCTTTTCCACTTCCACCTTGTCAACAATTTTTTTCAGGTCATTAAATTCTAAAATTTTTTCTTTCCAAAGAATGCTTAACACCTTCAGCAACCCCTGTATCTCCCTTTCCTTCAAATACCTTACGGGTCTTCCCTTAAAGGAGTCAAATAAAAATTGTTTGGTAATGTAATACTTTTCTTGCATTTCAGCACTCCTATACGAATATCCTGAAATATAATTCTGAAGTGTACCGAATAAGCAATTTTTCTTTTTCCCTAATGAAATCTGATTGTTAAAGTCTTTGCGTATCTCTTTTTTTGCCATCAACTGTTTGTATTCCTGATGACGCAATTCCTTTTTCTTCTTCTGTTCTTCCAACACAGATATTTCCTGTTCTGTCAAATAAATCCTCCGGAGAGTCTCTAGGTCAGATCCGTCTGTAAGACAAGGTTCTAGTCTATGGAAAAGCTGTTTTGCCTCCTCCAGTTCAAACCAGAGAAAATTATTGGTATCATTCAATATCCGTACTAAAAAATCGACATATGATTCTGTGTATTCATGGAAAACATGCTGTTCTATTATCCGGAACAATTCCTGATGCTCTTCAACACTTAAAAATGGACGGATAAAGTCCATTGAAGAAAAGGAAAGTTGATTCCTCCAATCACTTTTCATTCCTATACTGTCCCATAACACCTTCTCAATTTCAAACATACTGGAATGATTCGATATACCAAAACTTGTTATCAATTTCATGAACATTTCATATGAGCTCGGTGACGAAAGACCTTTGATATAATTTTGCAGATAATCGGCCATATAAAACCACTTTTCCCGTATTTTATTTTTTGGTATTTCCGCCTCGTTTAAATACTGCTCTAACAATTCTAGTGGATTCAGATGTCCCCGTTCTACAAACTCTGGAAACAATAAGGAAAGCGTATAATTTTTTTGTTTCCAGAACATTTCTGTAATCTCTTCACCTGTCAAAGAAAAGTATGCTGACAAATACTGTTTGAACTGTTCAGATGTGTAGGTGTTTTGCTTTAATGTTTCTAATACCCAGTTTTCAAAAGCATCTGGTGTAAGTATTTGTTTCAGTTCATGCCATTTCCTATCTGTGAGATCAATCAAAAACCAATTGCTATGCCTTTCTCTATAATTGTCACATTCGTATAGCAACTGATATGTTTTTATATTCTGGACTTCCAATCTGTAATAAAGGTAATCCATGATACCACTCTCCCCTTCTAATCGCACTGGGAAATAACGATACTTTTCAAAGAGGGTTCTACAAAGTTCATACGCTTCTTGAGAATAATCTTCCTGTCCACCTAAAAATAAAAGACATGTTTCAACTGCCATTCGTTCCGCAGTCATACCATCTATTTTAAGTTTTGTGTAGAGGTCGGTCTGAAAAAGCAATGTCATACTAAGAAACATAATCTCTCTTTTCGAATATCCTGCTTCTATTAGCTTTTTCCTAGCCGTACTGCCTTCTTTTGCATAACTGCATGGAAGCCGGAACAGATATTTTAATACTTCTATATCTTTTTTATGATAATTTTTCATCTTGCATGAAAATTTTCCTGTAAGCCAGATATAGACTTCTTTATAAGCATAAACTGAGAAATTACGTTCTGTTCCAAGCAGCCGGTTCAAATCGTGTTTCCTTGTCTCCCAAAACTCATCATACGCAAAAATATGCAGCATAAAAAGCAGTTCCTGCAGCTCCTGAATAGGACAATTACACATTTTCTGATACAATTTTGATTTTTCCTTGTCGTCACAGAGATATAGAATCCCCGTCATATAAATATCATTTTTTGCAAGAATTCGTCTGAACTTTTTCCAAAATGAAGCCATCTGCTTCCCAACAAACATACCGGAATTTTGAAATTGCCTGGTTTCTGCAAGCGCAAGACCAAGTGAGCGTAATTGTTCCACCTTGACCTCCGTTTTTTCTTCCAGACGTTCCAAAACCTCTCCCGGATAATGCAGGCCGTACCTCTCTTCCACGCCCTGTTCAGGACAACTGAAAAATAGAGCATGGTCCTGAAATTCTCGATATGCCTGTTCTCTGTTCGTATTTTCTGACAATCTGAAAATCAAATCTACCATTTGACAGTAAAGCTCCACATCAAAAATATTTTCAAAAAATTTTTGTAACATTACATCCCTTCTTTCTTTTGAGGGAACCGCAAAACAGTTCCCCCTATCCATCCATAAACATCCGTAAATTTTATCAGGCTGCTATCACCATCTGCTCTCTACGGAAACACTGCTGTTCTATCATGCTTGTGTTTTCCAGGTTATGTACTTTTTGATATCTCTCTGCTTCTCTATAAGTAGTGAACGTAACTGCACTTTGAAACTGGTCTGAAAAAACAGTCCCCGTCCAATATTCTGCAACCCCCTCTGACTCGTACTTATGCGAAAGCAGTACCCACAAAATTTCACAAATCCATGCTTCCAATCCAACGTAGCATAAATGCTGGCTGATGCACTCTGCCGCCTGCTGTTTGCTACGAAAACGTATTGCCCGTTCCAGCGGGGAACTTCGTATACTTTTTTTGCCATAACCGCTCAGATATTTTCCCGTTTCTAGCTCTATGATATATCCACCGGAAAACAGATGATCCATATCCATAGCTTCATTTTTATCTCTTATTTTTCCTGCCATATTCATTCGTGTCCTCCTTTCCAAAATAAAAACAGCCTGTTTTTGGCTGCCATTCTTTTATCTCCGTATTCGTTTTAATATTTCCCTCGCAAGTATAACCGTAAGCGTGTCTAGATCCGAAATATTCAGATACCCTTCCTGATAAATTCTTTCAATCGTTTCCTTATCATCTCCAATTGCAGCCGCCATCACGATAATACCCTTTGCCTCCAGTTTCTTTTTGATATTTCGAATATCTGCTTCTGCCTCTTCCCCACAATACAATGCACCATTGGGGCGGCCATCACTAATACTAAATAAAAGCTTTGTCCGTTCCGGTCTTCTGGCTAGTTTTTCGCCTGCATAGGTTAATGCAGCCCCGTCTCTATTAGATCCTGCCACATCTATAGATGCGATACGGTAACCGTCATTTCTGTCCGGCTCAAATTCTGCAAGAGAATGGAAGGTCACAAGTTCTTTCCGTAAATTTCGTCCTTCTCCGTTCGTATGATGTCCATAAACCAGAATCGGAATTCCCACGCTGATACAGAACTTATACAGGCACAGACAACAGCATCTTGCCTTTTCCAACCGCCTTCCCCACATGGAAACTGACAAATCCATCAAAACTACAACTGCTGCATTTAATGTCCTTGCAGGCTCTTTTTTCTGATAAAAACGCTGAAATGGATCATAAAGCATCTGCATATTGATGGAGGTCCCAAAAAACAATTGTTTTTCCCGACGCTCCCCATGCTGACAGAACGCCGGCAGCAAAACCGCATTCATTTTCCGTACTGTCTGTTTGATTTGTGGCTCTAATAGTTCATACCGCATGATATCCCGTTGGCTTATTTGGGACTTACGTTCCACTGTCATTTTCACTTTTTGGTGATCCCCACTAAATTCTGTCCCATATAACTCCTGCGAAAGTTCCTTTAAAATTTCTGCATTATAGTTTTTTTCTGCTTTGGACTCTGCAATTTTTTCTATACAACGCAACAGCTGTTCTTTTGTTTCAATTGGTTTGATTTCCCTCTCCTTCTGCTCCCTATTTAGTTCTGCCAGAGTGTTATTCATTTCTGTTTCCTCTTTGGAACAAAGAAAATCCGGAAGTTCACTTTTAATTTTTTCCCATTCTTCCTGAACCTTCTGCTCTGTGTTAGGCGGAACGGCATCTTTTTCAGCACTTTCCTTTTGCCCGTTTCCATTCTTTTCTGAGGGCGGTTCTTCCTGTTTTATATTTTTCTCCATCTCTTCTATCTCTGTTTTCAACAATTCCCAAATCAGCAGAAGAAGTCTGTTGACCGCCTTCAGACGTCCCAATGGTTCTTTACATCTGACTCCGGAATCAATAACCGGTTTTGACTCTTCCAGCAAATCAAGCAAAATTCCCGTTTCCATCTCCCAGTTATTTACTGTTCCTGTCAGGGAATATTGTGCCATCAGATTTAACATCACTGATACCTTTCGGTATCCCTCTTTTAATTGGACTTTCAGACTGGGGACTCTTTCCATGTTCCGCATACGGTTCTGTAAAATCCCACGCCTGATACTTCCCGGATACCTTCTGCACATGATTTCTTCTATATACACATCTTCAATCATATTCTGGATAAATGCGGCAGTCTCTGTCATCATATATTTTGCAGCTGGATGAGCTCCGGTAAGAAATTCTTGAATTTCCAACATCCGTTCCTGTCCAGTCCAGTCTTGCGGAAGCGGCAGCTGTATCATCCATCTCCCTTGCTTCATTTCATCCAGATAGGTTTTTCTGAGTTCAAAATCTGACAAGTTCCAGTGTCCGCACTCATGTCCCAAGATGCCAACGATACTATCACTTCTTAATGCAAGCGTTGGAAAACTCCTAGTTACCTGATTTGCGATATTGAGAAGCACCCGTAAACTGGAACATCTTCCTCCATAAGGTGCATTTGGTTCTTTTACAAGATCCACCGTTTTTAGAGTCCCCGCCGTTATTTCATAGGCAATCGAATGTAACATTGTCCTATAATCCGCCGATTCAAAAACTTCATAATCCTCCAGGTTTTCTTTTTCTTCCTGCACACGTTGTTTCCATTCCTGACGATTTCTCATACTCCTCCTTTATGCCGCCTCTTCAAAAGCCGGCTCAATGAATGCACTTAAAATAGTGTCCCTTTCTTCTGGAAATGGAGAAACTTTACTAATTACAGCATTTACTGCTGCTTCCAAAACATCTTTTGATGTCATATAATTCCACACCCAGTTTTCCAGTTCCCGGTATCCACATACACCACCGCGTATCTGCTTATCCCTCAGATATTTCTTGATTTTACTGATGGCCGCTGCCATCTGGTAGATCAGCTCCTTTTCCTTACAGCCTGTTTTAAAAATGGCACGTTCCGCCATTTCTTCCACACTCAATTCTTTCCGGTGCTGTACCAGATGCATTCTTGACAATACCGATTCATTGAACATCTGGCATCCGATATAATCCATGTTTGTTGTCATGATCACTACCGTATCCGGGTGTCTTTCTATTACTTCGCCATTCAGTAGGTCTGTTTTTGCGTCGTCATCAAACAGGGCATTCAATCGAGTAAGGGTTCCCGGCTTTTCAATCATGGCAACTTCCTGAATTTCTATTACCGCCGGCATCCGGCAGGCCTGAATGATTGTAGATTCTGTTTTCACGAAGTCCTTTTCCATTTTTGCCTGCTTATATCCTTGCTGGACTGCTGCATTCAATATTTCACGAAATGCGGTTGCTTCATCAATTTCCATCTGGTAGTTCCCTGTCAGCGCTGCTAAAGCAGAAGCGGGATCTATCTGAAAATCTTCATATGTCGGTAATTCACTTTCTGAAATCTTAGCAGCCGTATCTACGTTTGGAACAAGAGATACCATAAGGCTCACCTCTTCCGTTCCCGGCCCGCATGTAAATACAAACCGAGGATACCCGAGCAGCTGTGCAATAATCTTTGTGTCTGTTGTTTTCCCCGAACCAGAATCCCCTTCCATCATAAAAAGCCGGGAAGGAGTATTTACAATCATGGAAAGAATTTCTTGTGTAGCCGTATTCACTTTGTAATCATCCGGTAACTTTGGGATCAAAGCCTGATACTTTTCCTCAACTACCTTCCCTTGATGATAAAACGCTTTCAATTCTCCGATTGTTGATTCTGTAAGCTGTCTTTTTTCTGTCAGCAGCTGAAACTCTCCTACCTCTGTCTGGTTTGCACCATATAAACCGGATTTCAACCGATAAGGCTCAATAAACTCACAATTTGTAAACTGTGGTTCCCCAACCGGTATTCCGCCGTCTTCTAATGAAAGACAGGATTCCACCCGCCGGTACAAATTGTCACAGCAAATATACGCACTGGACAGAAACTCCTCTTCATCTATTTCCTCATTTATATCCAGAATTTGCATTATTTTTTCAAAATGCTGTGTGAATTCCACATCATACAATTCTGTTCCATAACACGTGCTGGCAAACGCAAGTAGTGCAATGTACTGTTCTGCTATATTCTGTTCCTCCTGTATGGATGGTAAAATCGACACCGTATCCGCTTTTTGTACACAGCCTTTAAACTTCCCATTTCTCCAGTTATAAATCAGAGCATAACGGCTCTCTCCATTTTTACATTCCATACAATAATAATTTGTTACATTGCCCTCACCGAACTGTCTGCCGAGCGCCCCTTCTGTTTCTGTACCTGCAAATAGCCCTGACAGCCATAAAATTGCACGTAATGTAGGTGCATGCAATGTGGCGGATTTTGCCCGAAGTGAATTATATTGTGAGCAGTCCGAAACTTTTGTACTTGTTTTGGTTCTTCCCATGTCGTAAATCAATTTCTGAAATAAGTCCGGCAATTCCTCCTGAAATGTCCATGTTTCATATAATGCCGCCATAAAAATTCCTCCCTTCGTTCTTTTCTGCATATTCCAAATGAGCATCAACATTCTTGACCATGCGCTTCTTTTATCCTCCTTTTTCGCAAATAAAAAAGGCAAAGCATGATTCTTTCTTTTCATACTTTGCCTGTCATTTTAAATTTGAAATTTATGCAGAATTCTCTGAAATGAAATGCTTCCATCCTAAATGCCGATGGAACTAAAGTTACAAGACACATCATAGATGTGTAAAATAATAATTACAATCTTATCTTAGCATTGTGCATTCTTAGTGTCAAGAAAAAGAGAGACTCTCTTTTTCTAATACCCAACACATTTATGCTGCCGAAAGATAAGTGTCCGATACCAAAGAGTCAATCCCCGTATTCGGTTCTTTTTCACAAATGAGTTTACACTTAACCGCATCTGAGTAAAATGTTTTCAACTGTACTTCTTTCGGTTTCATCATTGGAAATCTAATTTCAATCTGCTCATCATTGTACAATATAAGGTCATTATAGCTGGTACCTTGTACAACCCATCCTACCTGATATTGTTTCATAAGCTGTTCTGCAGCAGTACGAAAACATATTTTTAAAATTTCATTATAAACCGTATAATTGGGATGTACTTCAATATTGTCCAACACCAGACAATTATATGGTTCATTGATCCATATCACAGAATTGGCAATCACTCTGTTCTTATAATAAACATTTACAATTCCAAATCCTTTTTCCAATGATGCATACTGTTTTGCCTTGATACTGCCATAGCTCATACAGCACACCGTTGCATCACCCGCTGTCAGATATTCCGGGGAACCTTTTGCTTCTACTAACACCTTAAAGTTACATAGTTTCCTTAATTCATCCGGAAGATTTCCTACATTATGGAATTTCATAATTTCCAGCACTTCATGATACTGAACCGGCGTCAGCTTCTCTTCCAAAACTGTATGCAATAGGTTTTCCTTTTTCAGCCTGCAATAAATATGTTTTGCCTGTCTTGTTTGCTTTTTCAACAATGTTTTCACAAAGAATGATAATTCCTCATAAGACAGATGGATTTCCTGCGCATGAAACAAACAGGGGTATTTCCCACGTATGAATTTTGACAGGTTAGGACTTCCAAACTCACGAAACAAATCATATAATACAATATCGGGACAATACTTCTGTATGCGCTGTATATAATCTGTCGCCATCTCTTTTTCCATTTCTGAAAAATGCAGTTTTTTACTATACGACTCCATTACATGTTCTTTTAATTCCTTCAAATAATCATTACAATCCTCATTTTTTCTAATAAGACTGCTCAATCTTTTACGGGCTCTTTTTTGACTAGGCTGCAATTGTAATTCCTCTTCTATTCTAAAGTACCGGCATACGCCTTCTATAACTTTTGATGCATTTAAGGCTTGATTATATGATTTTGTTAAGATAGCTTTCATTGCACCAGTTGTAAGAAGCATTTTCCCATCAAATAATGTTTGTACAATCAGATTCCAGTCATGGAAATAATTCCCCTCTTCTTTGTTTCTTCGTTTGACGATATTCTCAATACACCCGGATGCATATTTTTTTGATACTATATGATAAATTGTCTCACACATGGAAATAAACTGTTCTTTTTCATTCTCACACAATTCATCTAATTCTTTTAAATAGTTATCAATAATAAGCATTCTGTCCAAATAGAACAAATATAAATTTTTTGTTATATATGGAACCGGATACATAGGATGATATAAACCAAATTTATTAAAATAACTTACATAATACATGCGTTTATATTTTCGAAAATACTGTTCGCCAAATTCTCTGGAGGTGCGTTCCAGCCAGCGATAACCCGATAACGTATTTCGATAGGAAGTGTTATATATCTTGCCTTTATTGTATATTTTAAGGCATTTTCTATAGTCATCATAATAATATCCTTTTTCATTATCTCTCATATCTTTCTTTTGTTTGTATCCAAATAACTGATAACGATCCAATGCTTTTTGAAAAAACTTATGAATAATTTCATGATCATCCATGTCTTTCGCTTCTTTCGGAAGCCTATTATATAAAAAATAATCAGAGGATATAGGGATCGTTTCTCCGAACATACTATAATAATCTATCCATTTTTCAATCATATTACGCATGATAAATTTCATATAATTCTTTTTGTGAAAATCAACACCATCCTGTATCGGTTTTTTCAAAAATTTCAGTACTGATGATATATAAGCGCTTTCTCCAATAGGCATCTCATCAATCTGTCTCCAAAAACCATATTTCCAATTGCTTTCTTCTAATATTTCTAAATCGACGCTAAAAATCACATGATGGGCATCTTCTCCATTGTCGTAATATTTATGCAAAATATGATCTTCTATAATTTTTATCCCCCTTTTTTTGCACTTATCAATACTATCCAAAAGATGGTAGGATGTACTCCTCATTTCTGCATGAAAAAGCTTCTTATTATAGTTCCATTTTTCGCATTGCCAGAAAAAGAATAACAATAATCTTGGCAAATAGTGAAAATCCGGGCAATTTACATCAGCTATATAAATCTGCCTTGAGTGATACTCGGCATAAATCTGGGGAATATATGCAATAATGTAACACACAAGTTCTCCTTTCGGAAAACCTGCTACTGAATAATAAAAAAACTCCGGCTGCGTTGCTTCCTCTTTCAACCCTTCCATTCCCATGCACATTTCTTCAGGATAGGATTGTTTTTCTAAATCAATAACAGCCGGAAAATACTCTTCGCTCATTTTTGTAAAATACATAAACTTCTCCTTCCATGCTAATAAGAAAAGCGATTCATCGTATTGACAAACCGCTTTTCCCACCTTTACTTCATAACAATTTTATGAACTATGCACTACGCTGTTCATATACATCCAACAATTCTTTTCCTACCTGCTTTAAACGCATTCCGAAAAGTGTATTACGTTTCGCCGTTGTATTATTTCGGATTGCTTGAGCAACTGCCCGTTTACTTCCTACAATAATCACCTTTTTTGTTGCACGTGTGATCCCGGTGTAAAAAATATTTCTCTGTAACATGCGCCAAAAGCACCCCAGCATAGGGATTATAACAACAGGGCACTCATTTCCTTGAGATTTATGCACCGACATTGCATACCCATGAACCAGCGGCCAGTAATCATCATCAGAGAATTCCACAAGCCGGTTATCTCCAAAGTCTACGCGCATTACCGTCTTTCCCTCTTTCTTAAAAATACTCACAACTTCGCCAAGATCACCGTTTGAAATATCATCCCTGTTTTCTGTCTGCATGACCTTATCTCCCTCTCGGTAAAGACGTCCTCCATTCTTTATTTCTTTCCGTCCACGCCGTTTGGGATTAACCACTTCCCGCAACATCTCATTGAGTGCGTTGGAACCTGCCGCAGTATTCTTTTTCAATGGTGAAAGTACCTGTATATCATCAGTCTGTTTCCCATGTGTTTTCCAGTAATCCTCATACAAATCACGTATGATCTCTGACGCGTCCTCCGGCGCATTCGCTGAATAGAATTCAAAGGTATCATCATATATGAGCTTTGTCTGCTTCCGATTGATGCGTACTGCATTTTCCACGATCGTACTTCCTTCCTCTTGACGGAAACAGGAATCGAGAATGGTAGTCGGAATCATCTCTGAAACGATCATCTCATGAAATACATTTCCTGGTCCCACGCTGCCAAGCTGATCCTTATCCCCAATCATAACAAGGGTTGCATCCTTTTTTATGGCTGAGAAAAATCGGTCTGCCAGATACATATCACACATGCCGAACTCGTCTGCTATGATAAAATCATCTTCCAGCTTGCCAACATGCCACGATTCTTCCTCGTCTTCATTCTCTGAAGGAATCCCCACTGCTTTCTGCATGGTCATTGCCGGAAATCCGGTTTTTTCATACATACGCCTTCTGGCACGCCCGGTCGGCGCACAAAGCAAAATTAAAGAATCTTTGTTTAATTTTTCCTGAATCCGGATGATAATGCGAATCAAGGTTGTCTTTCCGGTTCCCGGTCCTCCGGTGATGATAGATACCGGATACTGGAACACTTGGCATACTGCCTGCTCCTGTGTTTTACTTAATGTAATTCCTTCTTCGGCTGTAATCTGCTGCAGAAGAGGTTCTATATCCACTTTCTTCCTCTTTTGCTTTAAAAGCCGCATCAACTGTGCTGCCGTACCCATTTCTGCTTCAAAGTTCCGTTTGGTATAGATTCCTCCCCCATTTCCTATCAGAGTTTGATCTTTTCGTATCATTTCATTTCCGGTATCTTTAATTGCACGTTCTGAAACTTTCTGTCTGTCCTTTGCATGATTTAAAAGCTCAGCAGACCGTTCTACAATTTCTTCACTTTTCAAAAACAGATGTCCTTCCTCATCAGCGGCACGCTGAAGCACATAGGCTATTGCTGCTTTGATGCGTTCCGGATTATCTGCTTTAAAGTTTTTCGCTTTTCTGGCAATGGGATCTACCGTCAGGAAACCAAATCCTTTGATTTCACACAATCGGAACGGATTTTTCTTAATAATTGGATAAGCATTGTTTCCAAAATGTTCCTGTATCCGCATTAACTTATTCGAGGTCACACCAAAAGGCGCCAGATAAACCATCAATTCTCTCAACTGCCGGCTCTTCTGATATCCCTCCATGATTGTTTCCAGTCTGCTCTCGGTAATCCCAGAAACCTCCAGCAGCTTCTCTGGTACATTTTCCAAAATGTACAATGTTTTCTTTCCAAATTTTTCAACAATGCGCTCCGCTGTTACCGGGCCAATCCCCTTGATCATGTCAGATGCAAGATAAGCCTTGATTCCCTCCGTCGTCTCGGGAATACAGATGCGAAACGATGAAACGTCCAGCTGCATGCCATACTTTGTCTCTTTCCATTCCCCATCCAGTTCAACCTCTACACCGTCACCGGTCGGAAGTTCAATCCCAACTGCCTGAAAATAGCCAGTGTTTCCCGGATGAGAACGGACAATTTTTTTAGGTAATTCCTCTTCTGTTTGGTAAGCGGCAACAGTATAACCATTCCCGGCATTATAAAATATTCGTTCAATGGATTTTGCATGTATCATTTACTTACGCTCCTTTCCCCACGATAGCCATAGATATTTCCCTTTTTTTACTGCATAGATATGATCTTTATGTAAGTACTGGATTAATATCTTTGTTTCGTGAGCTGGGAATGCCCGCAACATCCCCACCCTTCGAAAATGTTTTCCTTCCGGCACACAGCAGACACCTTCCGGACTGATGGAAAATTTCCGGATACCTGTTTTTTCTAATTTTATCTTCAGGTTCTGGATTCTTTCCTGCCCCTCCATCTGATACCAGACAACTGCTTTACATTCTTCCTCACTTTTCTTATGCTGCATATAAGATTCCTTTAGCGGCTGCGTTCCTTCTTTTTGGTACCTTTCCGATAAATCTGCCTTCTCATCTTTCTGATACGCTGAATTTCTCCTGTCTGATACATCTTTTGAGGTATCAAAATCTGTGCTTTCGGTCTGTTTACTTCCATTGTTACTCTTCTGTTCATCTTTTTTTTCCTCCCGTACAGTTTTTATAATAAACGCTGCTGCTATGATGGGCACCGCAAGACTTAAAGACTGAAAAATAATCATAAGAAAAAACGGCCATAAAAAAGGGGATAGAAAAATTCCAATCCCCCCTGTAAGAATACAAAGCCATTTATATTTTTCTGACAACCTCTTTAACGTTTCCATAAACTACCTCTTTCTTCCCAGGGGAAATCCCCCGGGATGCTTTAATCAAATTCTTCGTAATCCATATCATCAAACTGCTCATCCACATCATCATTTCTGGATGACCGACCTCTTTGGCTACTACTGCGACTGCTCTTTCCTGAAGAATAATTGGAGTTTCTGCCTGATCTACCCGAACTGCTTTTTGATGAACGCTGGCTTCCCGAACTCTTCTTTCCTCTTGATGAACCCTGTCTGCTCTTATTACTTCTGCTCCTGCTTTTGGAATCATCTTCATCGTCGTCCTGACTGTTCTTACTTTCGGCAAATTCAATCTCATCACAGCAGAGTCTTACACCATAAACTTTATCTCCATCTTTGTTGGTGTAATTATTGTTTTCCATTCTTCCGGTGATTACAATTTTAATGCCCTGATACAGATACTTTTCTACAAATTCTGCCAGCCAGCCAAATGCCGTACATGGGAAAAAATCAGTTTCGTCACTGTATTTTCTATCTACGGCAATACGGAAATTTGCTACAACAAATTCATCCCCATCTTTCTTTGTTGTGTAATTAATCTCCGGATCTCTTACCAGTCTTCCCATCATAATTGATTTGTTCATGTATATCCTCCTTCATTTCCTGCTAAAAAAAGCGCTTAGAAACATCTTTCTAAACGCTTTGTCACCGGTATCGTATTTTATTCGTATTCACTTTATTCGTATCCTCCTTTCTTCCAATTTTTCTTTACACCTCCTTATCCTTTTCTTTCATCTGTATTTGTCTTCATCACATCAGCATAAAAACACAAAAAAGGCACTTAGAATTTCTTCATTCTAAATGCCTCACTTATATTTCTTGTGACAGACAGGAATCTTAAATTCCTCATAATTCACTTCCGGACTTTTCCGAAACCAAAATACACTATCCATCTTTTGATGAATACAAATACAAATTTCATTTTTATATTAACACAACATATAGTGTCAGTCAATATGCATTCATACAATTTACTGTGTATTAAAGTACAAAATGTTATGGTGGATAAACAAAATCAGCCATTTATCCACCATCTTTGAAAGATCGTCTGAGAAACCTATTGAGCAAATTCCCCAAATCGGTATCCGACACCATACACATTCTGTATATATTCCGGGTTTTTTATGTCTCTTTCTATCTTCTGACGAATCCGGTGTATATGTGCCATAATATTTGCATCATCCTGAAGATATTCTCTGTTCCAAACAGCTTCATACAATTCTTCATAAGTAACTACTCGGCCATTTTGCTGTGCCAGAAAATATAGAATATCAAATTCTATTTTCGTTAATAAAATTTCTTCCCCATCATTAAAAATCCGTCTACATTTAGGTATAATCTGTAGTTTTCGATACTCCCATACTGACGCAGCACCTTTAAACCGGCATTGAATTCTAATTAAGGCTTGAATTCTAGCTATAACTTCTTCCTTAAAAATAGGGTTGCCCATATATTCGTCAGCACCATTTTCAATGTAAGCGCAAAATACTTCAACGGATTGTGTTGCCCTAAAAATGAATCCATAATAATCATTAGAAAATGCAAGCATTTCACTTCATCTTCTCTTGCTAGAAATGATAGATGCGAGCATTTTACTCTATCCGATTTATGGAGGTGTGCTCATGAGAAGCAAAAGAATACCTGCCGAAGAACAATACCGTCTCATCATGGAATGCCGTCAAAGTGGATTGACAGATCATCAATGGTGTGTGGAACACGACATCAAACCGGGAACTTTTTACAACTGGGTAAAAAGGCTGCGTCAGAAAGGTTGTGTGGATTTGCCAGCGTCAACCGGACGCAGCTATCGTGCACCGGAAAGCCAGGAAGTTATCAGAGTGGATTTTCATGATACTGACCCGATCCCATATGAACAGCCATTAAATGTGATTCCGGTAGCTACGGAAAGAAATAACCTTTCCGTGGCAGAGCCAATGAAGCTGTCTGTAGGAAGCTTTCATCTAACAATACCAAATGGAACAGATCCTCAGCTTCTGGCTCAAACGCTTCGCATTGTGAAGGAGCTGGAATGTTAGGGGATATCACAGCCGCCGATGAAATCTATATCGTAACAGGCAGAACGGATATGCGGAAATCCATTGACGGGCTGTGTGCTATTGTAGAAGATCAACTCCATATGGATCCAAGGCGAAGTGCCCTGTATCTTTTCTGTGGAAAACGTTGTGACAGGATCAAAGCTTTGCTCTGGGAATCTGACGGATTTGTGCTGTTATTAGAATAGAATTATTATTCGAGATAATCTCTTGGAAAGCCCAGAAATTAAGACTTTCTAAGAAATCTTCTCGAATAATGATATCCTATTAGTGACTCTTCAAAAAATCAGGAACATTTCTTTCTTCCAAGTCTTTTTCATCAATATAAATCGAACGCGGAAAATTCATTTCGTTCCATTCACGGATATGTTTATCAACTGTTGCCTGTGGACTTTCTGTATAAATCTGTGTCGTTTGAACTGATGCATGTCCAAGGAAAGCTTTTATTACCATAATCGGAACTCCCGCTTCTAACATATGTTGTCCGGTCGTGTGTCTCATACTATGAGGTGAATAGTGTTCTTCTTTGAAAAGATTGGGCGTTTTTTCTTTAGCGAGTTTTATATATTTTTTGTATATTTCTTCCACGCATGATATTGTCATATGCTCATGCGTCTGACTCGAAAATATATGTCTGTCAGGTTCTGTTTCTATTCTGCGATGTCTAATATATGTTCTAAGCATAGATGCACAAGGGTCAGGAATACGTATGCGACGTGCTTTTGAACCTTTTCCTACTATATCAATAGTAGTACCAGTTGATCTGAAATTGACAGATTTTACAGTAAGATCACACACTTCCTGTGCACGTGTGCCTGTTGCATACATAAAGCTTAATAAAACCATGTCTCTTAAACCAGTCTCACTTTTTTGGTCAGGCAGTGCCAGAAGGATCTTTACTTCATCGGTGGTAAAACCAACACGCCGCTTTTTAGGTGCTTTTTTTGATGGAATCCTCAATACAGCACTTCTAAAAGTTGATGCTGCATCAAAGTCATAGTTTTGTGCATATTCGGAAAAAGAATACAGTGCGGCAAGTCTTTGATTTCTGGTTGTAACTGAACATTTACGTTCATTTTCAAGCCATGACATAAAATCGGAAAGCGTATTTACATCTAAACAGTCAAAAGTAATCTCATCTGCTTTCGTGTTTTTGACTGAATACATATATTTTATTAAAAGTGTAAATGTTGTTTTATAAGAGTTGATTGTGTTCTTACTTAACCCACGTGCTTCCGGCATATATGTATTTACATAGTATTCAAGATATTTCATAAAAATCGAAGGAGTCTTCTGCTTTCTCATAAATCAACCTCCGGAAACAGAGATTCTGTGAAATCAGCAAACAAGAGCATATCTTCTTCGAAGAGTTCACTGCTGAATTTCATATATTTTTCACTTTCCACAAGGGATTCATGACCACAATATACAGAAAGATATGGAGAAGCCATATCGATATGATATCCTGCAGTTTCCAGCTGTTTAAAAGCATGGAACATAAAACAATGTCTTAAACAGTGCAGGCATGGAGCACGTTTATGAGGATCTTCATTCCCTTTGATAATACCAGCTTTCCTAAGAATCTTTTTAAATTGGCGTTCAGCAGTTATTGGGGATAAATGTTCGCTTTGTCCTGGGAATAAAAATGGATTATCTATACCATAGATTTTTATCACCTTACAATAATCCTTCAGCATGTTTGTTAATGTTTCATGCATTGGAACTAATCGTTGTTTCTTGTTTTTTGAATGTATAATACGGATGACTCCGTTTTCTAGATCCAGATGCTCCATCTTCAAATTTAGAGCTTCGCCTAATCTGAGTCCACAACAATACAAAAGGCGTATGAGAACCGCCATTTCCATATGTATATGCGGAATGCTGCTAAATTTGTTTGTCATTGGATATGCATCAGCAATAGCAAATATATTCGACAATTCCTCATCACTAAATATATAGGGAATATACAAATCTTTCGTTTTCTGGAAGGGCGGAAGATAAACAACTTTTCCCATATCGGCTCTATATTTCATAAAGTTTCGTATAGTCTTTATGTATCCATTAATAGATGCCTCTGGAACACCTACATCATTAAGCCACTGATTTATTATTGTTTGTGGTACAATTTCATCATTATAAGATATTTTTGTAAGATATCTGTCAAAAGAAGACAGGCGATAATTATCCAAACGATAGGTATTCCATGCGAAAGTCGCAACACGATACTCCATGAATGACTGCATGTCGTCTTTAAAACAACTTTTAAAAATCACGGTTCTCATATACGACCTCCTTTCAGGAATTGGTGAAGTGTTCCTGAAGGTGCCGGGCATGCAAGAGCACAATTCCTAAGCATCTGAATATCAAGACGTGCATAGTGCCTGATTGCATTGGGACTATCATGTCCCAGTACTTTTCTTACGGTTTCATAAGATATGCCATCGTTTACCATCGATGACGCAAGAGAAGCTCTCAGACTATGAGGTCCATGTTTTTTACCTGCAATGTTAATACCAGAGCGAATCATATGTTTTTTTACAGCAAATGAGACAACAGAATACGATATTTCTGAATAAGGGGCACATGATTTTAAAAATACATAGTCGCTTGTGGATGCAGGACGATCTGTTGACAGATAATCCATCAGTGCTGTTTTGATTTCTGGCACCATGTAAAGTTCTGAAACACTTCCCGTTTTATTTTGGATAAAGCAGATACGCTGATTTTTGAAATCAAGAGAATCTAATTTAAGCGAGGCAATATCTCCCGCACGCATTCCTAATCGCGAAGCGAGAAGCAATATCGCATAATCTCGTTTTCCGATAGAAGAAGTTCGGTCTACAGCATTTTCGATCTCGATGATTTCAGAGATATCATAAGTTTCAGGAATACGTATACCACGATTGAATTTAGGAACTAATGTTGAAAAATCTTTTTCAATGTATCCTTGTGCAAAAAGATATCTTAAAAAATCTCTTAGTTCAGGATAGAATTCTTTATTCTTAAGATTCACTGAAAACTGAATGATTTCAGAACTATTTATGTATTCAAGACTTTTACAATTGTTTTCATCCAGATAAGTAAGGAATAAATATAACAAGCGTTCTTTAGTCTTTAGAGTAATTGGACGATTTCCTATCTTGCGACAATGTTCAAGATAATCCGCCTTAATAGCGTGATATTGCTCTGGAACAGACAAATCTTTTCGTGGAACGGAATATACGAAACCTGTACCAGAACAGATATTATTTAATCTTCGAATGACTGTCCTGAAAAAACGTTTCGTCGTATAGTTGTAATCTCTTGATTCAACTTCTTTTTTGTAGTATTGATCTGCAACTGATGAAGAATAATCAGTTATGTTATTAGCTAACATGAATTTTTTGATTCGTTTTACATGTTCCTGATACAGTTGTATCGTGCTTTTTGCATACTTTTCTTCTTGAAGTATTAAAGTTAGTTGATCATACAATTCATCAATAGGTATTTGGGTATTATTCATTGGACACCTCCGTCTTATATTAGTAAGTCCAATGATACATCATTATTCGAGAAGATTTCTCTGAAAGTCTTAATTTCTGGACTTTCCAAGAGATTATCTCGAATAATAATTCTCTTCTAATAAAAGGCATTATCTAAGAACTCGAATAATTGCTTCTGTATAAACGTATGGAAGTCCAGGGAAGATTCCGCTGGCCCAGAAATCAGTTGGAAGTAAAACAATTGACCTGGCAGCAATTCGACTGGCTCATGTCCGGGCTTGAAATCGAACAACCAAAGGCATTCAAACCTACGGAATGATCGCGTAAAACATCTATGCCAACCAACAGAAACGGAGGGGGTTCGCACCCTATATCATGTCTGAAATCCCTTGTAAATGCTGGGTTTTCTGCTTCTTTTTCATTGCTTTTTATGGTATAATAAGAGCAGTGAAAAAGGAGCAGAAAACATATGGCTGGTAATTCAAAAGATTCAAAAATCCTCGCGTACAAGGACATGATCAACCAACTGAATAAGACGATTTCCACACAGACAGAACTGATTCAGTCTTTACAAAAAACATTGGAAGCAGACCGTCTGGAAAAAGAAAACCTTCGTCAGCAGATTGAATATCTCACGAAGAAGCTTTTTGGTACTTCCAGTGAAAAACGGAAAGATGTCGATGGTCAGCTGAATCTTTTTGATGAAGCCGAGCAGGAAGCAGATCCGACATGGAAACAGGAACTTCCTGATGACATCACTGTTCCGGAACATAAGCGAAAAGCACGACGGACACATGCAGATCTCTTTAAAAATGTTCCTTCCTGCGACGAGATCATTTCTCTTCCGGAGGAGGAGCGAAACTGTCCAACCTGCGGAACGCAGATGGAATGTATTGGGAAAGAATTCGTCCGCCATGAATTTCGCTTTACCCCTGCCAAAGGAAAAGTAGTAAATATCTATCGTGAAACCTATAAATGCCCGGAATGTGCCATATCAGAGGAACACCCAGATGATCAGACATTTGTCAAAGCGCCTGTCCAGGAACCATTGATCCCAGAAAGTTATGCATCGGAATCCGTTGTAGGATGGGCAATGCACCAGAAGTACCAGAATGGTCTGCCATTAAACCGGCAGGAATCGGAATGGAAGCAGCTGGGTGTCCCATTAAGCCGGGCTACGCTTGCTAACTGGATCATTTACTGTGCCGAGAATTACCTCTGTCATGTTTATGATTATTTTCACCGTCAGTTACGGATGCGTAAATATCTGATGGCAGATGAAACCCGGGTTCAGGTACTGAATGAGCCGGAGCGCAATCCTGAAACAGATTCCTGGATGTGGCTCTTCCGCAGTGGAGAAGATGGGCTTCCGCCGATCCTGCTCTATCATTACACAGAGACAAGGGCAAAGTTCCATGCGGCATCTTTCCTACAGGGGTTCAGCGGATATCTGGAGACTGATGGATACAAGGGTTATAACAATCTGCCGGATATCAAACGATGCTCTTGCTGGGCACATGTGAGACGTTACTTTACAGATGCCATACCGAAAGGGAAAGAGTATGATTACAGCCTTCCGGCAGTGCAGGGAGTACAGTTCTGCTCCAAGCTGTTTGATTGTGAGCAGTACTCAAAAGCAAAAAATCATACTGCGGAGCAGAGAAAACAGTTCCGTCTTGAAAAGGAGAAGCCGATACTGGAGGCATTCTGGAATTGGCTGGATCAACAGCGTCCAAACAAGGGAACCCGTTTGGCGAAAGCGGTGAACTATGCCCAAAATCGGAAAGACACCCTGATGACCTATCTGGAAGACGGTCATTGCAGTTTATCCAATAATCTTAGCGAGAATGCAATCAGACCATTCACTGTTGGCCGGAAAAACTGGCTGTTCAGTGCCAGCCCGAAGGGAGCTGCCTCTAGCGCTATTGTGTATACAATGGTTGAGATGGCAAAAGCGAATGACCTGAATACCTACAAATATCTGACATATCTCTTATCACAGCGGCCAGACGCTAAAATGTCAGATGAACAGTTGGAACAGCTTGCCCCATGGAGCGAGACTGCGAAAGCGAACTGTCAAAACTAAACATAGAGTAAAACGCTTGCATCTATCATTTTGGTGCAAGCGTGATTCATGGGCAGCGTAGCAATATTTTGCGCTTACTTTTCAATAGCATACTTTATCTCTTTTCTTTGTAATATTGTATGTGTTGTTCCAGACACAAAAAATATCGGCACACATATTTGTCGACGTACCTCTTGAATCACCTTTTTACTCTCATCCGTAAACTTCTGCATCTCTATGATACACAAATCATACTCTACACTTAATATATTTATATTATTTTTAAACATTTCTTGAAAATCTATCTTATATCGAGAAGCCAAAAGGTAATATAGGCTCTTATCAGGATTATATTTATAAGATAAATATAATATTTTTTTCAATGCACCAAAAGTCTCCCATTTATTTATTTTCACATCATTCTAGCTAATAAGCTGCTAAAAACTATTTCTCTATAGTTTTCTTTTCCCAATCATAATACAACTTTCATTTATACATTTCTTTCAATTTCTGTGCCTATAATTCATCTGTCATAGTACGTTCAAGATAGTCCAATACTCCTATCGTTAATACCTCAAACTGGTCAGAAATGCTACTTTGTTCTAAAAGTGCAAAAATAGGAATCCTGCTCTTACATTTCGCCCCTAAAATTAATTTAAATTCTTTTTCTGCTATCATGGCATAATTAAAATGTCATACTACATACTCTCTTTGCTCCTAAAATCTTCAAAAGCAATCCTTAATAATTTATGTAGTGCTCTCTTCATTTCTTTAGTTTGCTGACATATTTCTAAATTATCACTAATCAAGTGGATCTTCACTCTCGCATACCACTATCATTTTCTTTCCTTTTTACTTTGCCTAAAAGCATAGATATGATAATTACTCCAAGTGTATATGTAATTACCACTAAATAATCATTATAGCCAGCCGTAAACAAAACACATGTAACCCCTAATATAATAACCAAAATCCGCTTAATTGTATGTGCAAATATTCTTTTTTCACATCCATCTACCGGACGATTTTCATTTTCTACTGGATTCAAGAATAAAATAATTAATATTTCGCAACATATGATTCCTAATGCCCACTTATTCGATAGGCTGATATTCTTTATAGCAAGAAGAGTTAAAAAAACCACCATGCAAGAACATACAAAACATTTTTTATAACTACTCATATGCACTCCGCCAACAAAAGATCTTAATGAAAAAAAAATCAAAAAAAACACTGTACATTCTTTAGCCATCCCCATCGGTATCGCTATGCCATAGCAAGTTGCAATACAGATAAACATTTCTATACCAATCAAAAAACCATACCTATAGATTTCTGAATCCTCTGCTTTAATGGCTTCGTTTTTCACTATATAATGTGTTAACAAATCTGCTATTTTCTCTATACTACTCATTTTTAAGTTTCTTTATTTCATTTGGCATTTTAGGCTGATGATAAATGCATACACATCTGCTATTTGCCGCAATTATACTAAAGAACATTGCAAAACTTGCTATTACATTTGTATGCTTTTGAATAAAATCCTTGATTTTTCTCATTACTATTACCTCCATTATTTTTATAAATAATAACATAAAAAAAGAAAGAGCGATACTATCATGTAATTTTTACGAGGTTTCTTGTAATTTTTTCTGCAAATCACATAAAATTATTTTTATAACAAATTTTTCTGTCTTTGATTCAATAACAACCGAGCCATGATATTTATCTGCTATTTTTTTTACTGACTCTAAACCTATTCCATGATATCTTGAATCCCCTTTATTAGAGATTATTTTACCACTCGAATTTCTTAAGATCTTTCCACAGTATGAATTAATAACAGTAATTATCAAAATATTATTTTCATACTTCATAAAGAATTTTATATACCGTTTTTGCTTTTCTAATTGAGAAGATGCTTCAATTGCATTATCAAGAATATTTCCTAGCAAGATACATAAATCTGCACTTTTAAATGGAAGCTGCATAGGAATGTGAATATCCGCTTCAAATCGCACATGCTCTTTTATTGCCACAGCATATTTAGCATTAACTAAAGAATCTACAACAATATTATCTGTTCTTGAAATTCTAAATTGACTCAACGGCTCTGCGTTTATAAGATTGCGCAAATATTCTGTAGCTTTTTGATTATCATTTTTATCTAACAACTCTATCAAGATAATAAAATGTTGTTTCATATCATGCCTAGCATTACGTAATTCCATCATTACAGTTTCCTTTTCTCGCATATGTTGATTGCATAGTTCTAACTGTTGCTCATAAACGGTATTATACTTTTGTAATTCCTTCTCCTTCGACAAACTTAAATATAATTTAAAAATAGCAATATTAAGCAATAAAATTATAATCACACTTGTCCATGACGCTCTAATATATCTGTTTTGATTTAGCTCTACACTTAGCATAAAAACATTATATACAACAAACATACTTCCTATCGGTATTAATAATAAAATTAAGTTATATCGATTCGAAAGATTCCTTATATTTTCATTGTGAAAAAACTTCTTTAAACATAAAATCATGAGTAGCGTCATAAACTTTGATAATAACGAGCCCCAAAACTGTGGAACCATATAATGTATGCCGCATAAAACAAACCCATATCCCACCAAAAATTCTGCCAACATCCAAATAGCGTTAATTAAAACAGAAAATACAACTTTCTGTAAAGTATTTCCCTCAAACCCTCCTATACATACAACACTAACCAAAACAATACTAATTATAGTATTCATATATGCCGGAAACATATTACAGATTCCAATCATTATTTGCCAACTTCCATACAGTATCCAGCAAAAATATTTTATAGTATTATTTTCTTTTTCTGTAAAAAATATTTCAAAATATATCTTTAAAATCAGTACAGAAAACATTGCTAGGGCAATATCTAAAACTACAGCACTACAATAGTTAAACAATAATATCCTCTCCTTTAAGTGTACAAAAAAGTGCACTTACCTTCTTTCTCCTATTTTCACTAATCGACAATATTGTTCCATCTAATAACTCTATTGAATCATAAAAATAAGCAATTACATATTGTGGATTAACCAAAAATGATTGGTGTATCCTAAAGAAAACTATATTAGAGTCAAGAAGTCTACGTTCTATATCATTTAATTTTCCGTAACATTTTTTACTCCCTTTTTCTGTAATAATATAAGTTACTCGGCGATCGCTCTGAAAATACATAATTTCATCTAATGATACTCTATACACCACTTTATTATACTGATATCTAAAATAATGCGGTTGAACAGTCAATTCATCTTTTACCGCCTCAAAGCATTTTCTGAAAAACTTCCAATCAATGGGCTTTGTTATAAATCTATAAGCATTTACTTCAAACACATCTTTTGCAAAACTTTCATAACTAGTAATATAAATCAAAAAAACTTTTTTATCTATTTCTCTAATCTCATTCGCAGCACTTATTCCATTTTGTTCCGTCATCTCTATATCCATATAAATCAGATCATACTTTTTCCCACTTTTAATATAATTTACTAATGTTTTCCCATCATAAAAAACATCAATCTCAACTTTAATCCCCATCTCTTCAGACAATTGTACTAAGGTATTTTCTATCTTAGATGTTATTATAATTTCATCGTCACAAATAGCAATCTCTATCATTTTTCCTCCACCTCACCCTGACTAATTTTCAATTTCTTTTACAAGATTAGCGGCATATTTTATTAATTGTTCTAAATCATATCTCTTCTCTTTTGGGCATTCATTTATAACTTTGTCTAAAGAAAAATCGCTTCTCTTAATACCGGTTAATAGAAAGTTTATATCCACATCCAACTTTTTATTTACAAGCACTAGCTTTTCCAAAGATAACCCGTATACACCACGTTCAACTTTTCCATAATATGGTGTACTAATTCCTAAAATCTCTGCCAATTGTTCTTGTGTATAATTTAACTGAATTCGTATAATTCTAAGTCTTTTCCCTATTTCAACGTATAATGGCTTAGTCGTACCATGATTTTTAATATTCTTTTCCATAAATTCACCTCTGCGTATAGTATATCCTTATCATACATACCCATAAGCGTCTTATTAACACATGAATGCGACTCATTTTAGTAATATATACCACTCATTTATTCTATTTTTATAAAATTCTTATGTATACTCAACGATATATTATAAATTATTTATGATAATATTCTAATAACATGTTATTTTCACTTATCTCACATGTAACTTTTTCCCTAAAACAAAAAGAGATAAACATCCATTTGAATATCTACCTCTTATCGAAATTTATCTTTTGTATAGAATTATCATTTTACATCTCATGCAAAACATTATTATAATTATCTTTTACATTTCTAAAAAATCCATTAAGAGTTTTTCCTCCTCCAATCTGCATAACCTCATTAACCCCATGCCTAATCATATATAAATTCACATCGATCCATCGCACCGGTAAAAACAAATGATTACATAAATTATCAACAATATTGTTTTTATTATATGGAGTACCTGTAACATTAGAAATAACAACTTTTTTAGGTTCACAAAAGTTCATATTTTCAAGATACTTACGAAAAGATGGTTCAACCTGTTTCATATATGGTGTATGAAATGCTCCACTTACATTTAGTTTAATATTAATAATATTATGGTTATTTAAATATTTTTGCAAACGCTCAATTTCTTTTTCCAAACCACCTATCACAGTTTGAGAAAAAGAATTGTAGTTTGCAACAGATACCCCCTCATATTCTTGAATAATCATTTGTATTTTCTCGTGAGTTTCATTAATGATTGCTAACATAGCTCCATCTTTAATTAAGGCCATTAACTCTCCCCTTAACTTTGTCAAGCGAATCCCTTCTTGAAAGTCAAAGACTTTAGCTGCACATAGTGCATTATACTCTCCCAAACTATGCCCTCCTAAATATTGAGGTTCAGTATGAAACATACAATATTCTCTATACATCAACTCATGAATAGTAAACAAGACTGGTTGTGCATATCTTGTATCATTCAATTTACTCTCGTCATAACAAATTTCTTGTATTGACTCTCCTAAAATATCACTAGCGATTTCAAGTTCCTTATTATATTTTCCTTTCAATAATTCTATCATATCTTTCTTTTGACTTCCTTGTCCTGGAAAAACACATGCTATCATAGGCACCTCCTAAAAGCAATTTAATTTACAATGGAATGTTTCCATGTTTTTTCGGTATTTTTTTCAAATCCTTTTTATTTTTTAACATATTTAATGCATCAAAAATTTCTTTTCTCATATTATTGGGTTCTATCTCTTTATCTATATACCCTTCTTTAAGAGCCATTTTATTATTTATAAATTCATATGTATATTCTTCAACTTTCTTTTGTCTAATTTTATTATCGACCTCTTTATGATATAAAATATCTACAGCAGCTTCTGCCCCCATTACTGCAATTTCCGCTGTTGGCCATGCCAATACAATATCTGCCCCCAACTCTTTACTTCCCATAGCGATATATGCACCTCCATAAGCCTTTCTAATTACTACTGTAATTTTAGTTACTGTAGCCTCTGCATATGCAAATAAAATCTTTGCTCCGTGACGTATAATTCCTTTTTCTTCTTCATCTACGCTAGGCATAAATCCAGGAACATCCACCAATGTTACAATTGGAATATTAAACGCATCACAAAATCTAATAAAACGTGCAATTTTATCGCTTGCATCACAATCCAAAACGCCTGCACAGTGTAAGGGCTGATTTGCAACTATTCCAATAGTAATCCCGGAAAGTACTCCAAATCCTATAACAGCATTTGGAGCAAACTCCTTTTGTATTTCATAAAAACTTGACTGATCTAGCAATGTTTCTATCACTAAATGTATATCGTATGTTTTCCTTGAATTCGTTGGAACATGTTTCTGAAAATCTTGATAAAACTTTTTGCAATACTTATTAATTATCTTTCTATTCCTATTTTCTAATAAGCAAATTAATTTCCTGGTTTCTAAAAAACATTGATTTTCATCGTCAAAATTTGCATGTACAACTCCTGAACTTTGACTATGTACAATCGCACCTCCAAGTGACTGTGCATCACATTTTTTTCCAGTAGCCTGTTCCACAACTCTAGGACCAGTTACATACATGGAAGATTTCTCTTTTATCATAAAAATAAAATCCGTTATTCCCGGAGAATAAACTGCTCCCCCAGCACAAGGTCCTGCTATAATTGATATCTGTGGTATATAGCCGGAAGCCCTAGTATTTAAATAAAATATCTCCCCATATCCTGATAAAGCATTTACCCCTTCTTGTATTCTTGCCCCTCCCGAATCATTTATCCCTATAACAGGAGCACGATTTTCAATCGCTAAGTTTAATACTCTTGCAATTTTCCGCGCATGTTTTTTCCCGACTGTTCCACCTTTTACTGTAAAATCTTGTGCGTATACAAAGACTAATATTCCTTCAATATATCCATAACCAGTTATAACACCATCATATGGAATATTCTCTTGCCCCATTGAATGATTAATCTCATAGAAACTGTTCTTATCTAATAATTTTTCAATTCTCTCTATTGCATGTAACTTCCCTTTTTGATGCTGTAATTCAATATTATATTCCATGGCGCCTCCTTTCTTTTTATTATCATAGCACGGTACCCTTAACTTCCTTCTGCCTTGTCCTTTTTACACCTTTTCCTTGTAAAAAGTTCCCAATTTTATAAATATTATTTATTAAGTGAAGAAATAGTCTATATTCTTTTACTCTTACTCACTCTAGTAATATTTTATACTCACTCTAGTAATATTTTCAGCTTTGAAAGGTAAAAATAATTCGCAATGATTTTGCTTGTTTTAAGGCAGATTCCTTTGCGATAAGGTACAATAAAAGAAAAACTTTATCGCAAAGGAAGAAAAAATGAGCAGAGAACAGGAACGAGCCAGAAAAAAATTAGAACAGAACCCTATTGTTGAATGTAACAAAATCCAACAGAAGTATTATCCGGCATTGTTTTCTATGTTTGCAGAGGTGAAAGACCCTCGGAACCAGAGTTATATTGATTATTCGATAAAGACTATGTTGGGAACCTTGTATTATAAATGTATTGGCGGAATTTCAAGTATGCAGGAAATGACCCGGAAATTTAATGATGATAGAGTTGTGGAAAATCTCTATTCTTTTCTGGGAGATACAAAGAAAGAGTATCTTCCGCATGGTGTCACTGTAAATGAACTTTTGGAAAGACTAGATTACGAAGAACTGGAAAAAATACAGAAAGATATTGCGTACTCTATGATCCGCCGAAAAACCTTTGATAATGCAAAAGTAATGAAAAAATGGCAGATTCTCATTGACGGTACGGAGTTAGATGAAGGATATCAGAAGAAGAATGATTACTATCTGAGCCGCTGTTATAACCGGGGGGAAGCGAATGAATTTATGAAGTATCATAGGAGTGTATTGGAAGCGAAACTTTATTTAGGAAATAATCTTGTGTGCAGTATAGCATCTGAGCCGATCCAAAACTCAGAGGAGTATATCAATCAGAGAGAGGAAGAGGTAAAACAGGATTGTGAAAGCAAAGCGTTTGTCAGACTTGCAGAAAAGATCAAGAAACGTTTTCCAAGACTTCCAATTATCATAACAGTAGATGGGTTGTATGTCTGCCAGAAGGTGATACAGACTTGTATTGATTATGGATGGGATTATATTATCCGCTATAAAGAAGGCAGTGCGCCATCCATAGCAAAAGAATATGAGGCGTTGCCGGAAAAAGAAAAAATAGGTTCAGAAATAGAATATCAAAATCAGATCATGTTTGAAAAATATGATGTAAATCTGATCTATTATACAGAAAAGAAAATCAATGCAAAAGGAGAAGAAAAAATAACAGAGTTTGCATGGATTACAAGTATCAAGATTACCAAAAACAATGCCAGAAAAATCGTACAGGCAGGAAGAAACCAATGGAAAATAGAAAATCAGGGCTTTAACCGTCAGAAACACTGGCAGGGGAATATAGAGCATGCATGCAGCTGGAATGAACAGGCGCAAAAGAATCATTACCTGATGGAGCAGATCGCAGATTTTATAAAACAACTGTATGAGTATTTTTATCTGAAAAAGAATGAAATAAAAAAACTGCAAAAAAATATATCTTCTGAGTTGTTAGCCAGCTTTGGACGGCAACTAACGAAACCAGAAGATATAAAAGTAAAGCTGCACACAGCAGAACTAAACTGACTTTATTTTAGCAAAGGATGTGATGCCTGCCAAGAGGAAAATGCAAATTTATACACAATTTTTTCAAAAAGGAATAAATGCCCCCATTCAATGTGGATAACTTCTGGGAATTTGAAATAAATGTGTAAACAGGCAAATCTATTAGAATGGCAGGTTATAAAATTAATTTACCTTTTAAAACTGTAATATTTTATACATAATTGAAACATACTAAAAAACATGATATAATTATTAAAAATATAGTTGAAAGGAGTTCTTTAATCATGAAGTACACTTCACAAAATATACATAGCATTCCTTCCATAGTTTGGGGTGAAAGTACAGATAAAGTAATTCTTGCTATTCATGGAAATCAATCTAATAAAGCTGATATTCCTATTGAAATTTTAGCGAATCAAGCTATTCAAAAGGGCTATCAGGTTTTAAGTTTTGATTTACCAGAACACGGAGATCGAAAAAACGAACCGCTTCCATGTAAAGTACAATATTGTGTTTCTAATTTGCATGACATAATATCTTATGCTAAAGAAAAATGGAGTACCATTAGTCTTTTTGCTAATAGTCTCGGTGCATATTTTAGTTTACTGGCTTTTCACAATGAACCTCTGGAAAAAGCATTGTTTCTTTCCCCTGTTGTTAATATGGAACGCATGCTTTCTAATATGATGTTTTGGTTCAACATTACTGAAGAACAATTAAAATCTGAACAATGTATTTCCACCCCTATTGGTCAGATGCTCTATTGGGATTACTATTGTTATGTCAAGGAACATCCTATAAAAAAATGGAATATTCCAACGTACATACTGTACGGAAAAAAAGATGATGTTTGTGAATATGACACTATAAAATCTTTTCAAAATCAATTTGAGTGCCACTTACAAGTTCTACAAAACTGTGAACATTATTTCCATACCCCTGAACAACTTTCTTTATATGAAACATGGTTAAAGGAAAACATCTAAAAACAACTATTAGCTTTATTTAACAATTGTTTTGGATTGAAAAAAATTGGTGTCGGGAATAACCCCAACACCAACTTTTTAAATTCATATGTAATAAGCAAGCACCACTGGCAATATTTTATATTTTCCGTGTATCCTTCCATACATATATACATAATTAACTTGATGTATCTTTCGTTTTGTATAACATTCATTTTATCATAAACCAAAACCGCAGTAGGATCACGATTCTTAAGTTCGCTTATGCCCCTACTGAGTTGAATTTGTATACATTTTGTCTGAAATGAATACATTAACAACATTTTAAACACACTACGCTTATATTTCCTTTTATTCCTTTCATGACTAACAAAAAAATATCACCTTTTTCTATATTCACCTCATGATTGTCGTTTTTGCTCTTTTGAATCAAAAGATATGAGTTTTTTTTATCCATTAACCATCTAATCATACACAAAAATATAATAGGTAAAGATGAGAAAATCTCTCCTAGCAAATATTCGAAATTAATAACCGGAATACTTGTATAACCCAATGATATTGTTTTCCTTTCAATATTTGCACCTATAAATTTAACTTGATTCAAACTAATATGACTATCTTTTACAGCTTTTAATATTGCATCTTCTATTGCTGTATCTATATTTTCATCTGTGGAAAATCCAAAACCATAAATTTGAAAAATAGGTGTTATGCCTTCCCCAACCTTTTCAATTTTAATTCCTGCTGCGGTTTCTCTAATGTCACTTATTCTAACATTTTCCGCTTTATACTCCATAGCAATTTTTTCATCTAACGAATTAAACGCCACAACATCTACTGCTTTTACCAAATCATTTTTTACAATATAGGTTCCTTGCCATATGGCATTTACAGTAGCATCACAATCTCCTACATAATGATTAGAAAATGTTTTTATACCAAATTCAATTGTTGCTATAGAATTTGGTATATTGCATATTGATTGTATAAAGTCTTTCGGACTTGCGAATTGTTTATTCTCAAATTGATTAAGTTGATCCAGATATCCTCTCTTAGATCTTATGCATCCATATCTTGAAACAGTTATCAACCCGCTACCATCCAATTCATTTCTATCTGTTTGATTTTCCAATTCAGATACGACATTCATACAAAGCTGAGCACTCCTATCAACACGAGTTTTTATCTTTTTTTTACAATTATACAAATCAATGTTTTTTATTGCATAATAGTTTTCTTTTTTCTCGTAGTTTTCTAATAAATCCTTTTCTATACATAGTGTTGTAGATATATCTGTAATGTAAATATCTTTATTCACTCTCCCATCACCTTTCTAACAATATACATGTATTCACTCCACCAAAGCCAATAGAGTTTGATAACGCATATTTTATACTGGTATTGACTGCCGATCCAAAGCAGTAATTTAAATCACATAGCTCATCCACACCTTTAAAATTTGCTGTCGGGTGAATAATTCCTTTATTCATTTCTATGACAGTAATTATGACTTCGATTATTCCAGCTGCACCCAACGTATGACCAATCAATGACTTAGATGAATTTATGTATATATTGTATGCATATTCTTTAAATATTTCTTTAATAATATTTGTTTCAAGTGTATCATTCAATTTCGTACCAGAACCATGTGCATTAATATAATTAATTCTATCTAAGCTAATCTCTGCCATATTAAGCGCCTGAATCATTGATTCTCGTAGTGCCTTTCCTGATGGATCAGGAGAGGTAACATTATACGCATCATTAGCAATTCCATACCCAACAATTTGTGCATAAACTGTTGCTTTTCTTTTCTCACTGAATGATGCACTTTCCAAAATCAAACAACCTACTCCATCTGCTAGGTTAGTCCCTGTTCTTTCAAGCGAAAAGGGCCTAATCCCTTCTTTTGAAATTGCTCCTATCCTTCTCATTCCATTTTCAGCAATCTCAGAAATAAAATCATAGCCCACTACAATTACACTCTCCGAAATACCATCCTCTATCAATTGACTAGCAAGAATTATAGCACTTCCTCCAGAAGCACACGCTGTTGAAACACAGACTATAGCTCCATTAATAAAAAACTCAGTCTTTATGTCCTCTACCAAAATCTCATTTACTTGATTACTGCTTATCTCACCTTTTTCCCAAAAAATATCACCAAAAAAATTCGATGATATTATTAAACTAACAGTATGCTTTTCCTCTTTATCTAAACCTGCTTTTTTAATGGCACGTTGAATTGTAGAAATTACAATCTTTTTCTTTTCAGAAAAATCATCATCTTGATTTTCTTTCTTCAATTGCTTTTTTCTAAACATTGATAAACTGTTTATACAGTTTAAACTTATCTCATCCTCCTTACCCGCAATAGAATCAAAAGCATACCCTGTAATATTAATTTTACACACCATTTTACTCCAATCCTTCTAACTTATAACCAACATTAGTATACTATTATTGTAATTGTGCAACAATAAATCTTTCTATATCAATATGATCTTTTACCCTTTCAACAATTCTAAAATTGTACTGCACAAGTATTTTTGCAGCTCCTCGGATTGGTTTTCACCATTCTCAAATATGATATAGTCTCCAACACGCAAAAACTCACGAACACGACTCAATATTTTGCGAAAAAAGTATAATCCATCTTGTACACCATCTAATGAAAAAGCAGGTGCATTATCTTTTAATTGCTTTATTAAGTTTCTTATTTCACTCATTTTTACATACGATGGATTCGACAATCTTATGTCAAATTCATAAAGATTCTTCTCTATAAATGGCTCATATAAATCTCCTTTTAGTAATGTAACATTATCCAATTCATAATTTCTTACATTACTTTCTGCAACTGCAAGTGCTTCTTCCGAAATATCCGCTGCATATATTTCCATATTGCTATTTTTAATTCCCAAAACAGTTGATACAACACCACTTCCGGTACATAATTCCATTAAGTGTTTACAATTTTTTGAATCTTTTTGAACCGTATTAATAAAAATATCCATTTCCAGTCCTGGTATCATAACAGACCTATTTATTTCCATTCTATATCCTAAAGTGTATATCCAACGTAATACTGTATAGGTTTTCGCTCACAAAGCCATTTTACTACATCGTACATTTCACTTTGTGTACTAATTCTCTCAAATGTCTCCTCGATTATTACTTACCATTGCTTTTCATACTCCTTCACTATATGATATGCTGTCTTTTCTTCCAATTCAATAATCTTTTGCAACGCACTTTCTAATTGTATATAATCAAATCCTTTCTCACTCCCTATCATATACATTAAAATATAGTTGCTAATACTCATCCATATTTTTGCAGATTCACTAATATTTTCTAAAATCATCGAATTTATTATCTTCGCCGTTGAGCTTCTCAAAAATAAACTGTAGTTTTTTCTACTCCATGAAACACTCGCAAAACTTCTTATAATTGGTATTGCCTTTGGTTCATTCTTATCATTAACTTCTCTATTAATATCAAAAGATTCTACAATATCTCTTTTTAATAAACGCATATAGTCAAAGTCACTTTTTCCTTGATATCCTGATAATGTTTTTAAGGCACCCAAATATAAAACATTATCCATTTCCATTTTCTCGACTTTATTCTCAAACTGAAACGTAATAAAACACTTGCTATTCTCCTGATATTGTTTGTAACTTATATGTATCATCGAATCTTTCGGTATCAAAAAACTCATATCATTTTTATTTTCTAGTGTATCGTCAATACAAATAAATCCTTCCTCATCTATTCCAATAATCAAACAAAAATGTAGGAAATGATATTTATGATAAAACCTATGCCAATAACACGAATATATATCAATTCCCATAGCAACTGGTCGTCCTTCTTTAATTTCTTTCTTTACTATCTTTAGAAATTCCTTACTCTTTGAGTTAACATGCCAAATAGTTCTTATTCCGCAAAGCGTTTCCAACGCATACTCTTCTTCACGGTTCATCATTTGTCTATCTCTACTTATTTTAATTCTATCTGCTAGTAATTCTGGTGCCTGATCATAACCAAAATTCCATGAATAAGCATACATATTTCTAAAATCCCTATTAAGCATTTTACATATGGAGATCTGTAAATTTTCAACACATGAATTTGTTGACGAATAATATGGTTCAATATTTTTAATCATTTTTCCTATAATGTTCAATAAGATCAAATCCTTTCTAAATTTAGTCTTCTGTAGATGTAATATCCACAACACCATCAACATATTTCTCTAAATTCCGATTACTAGATGAGATAATAATCGTACTTCTTAGTTTCTTTAAATTATTCATTATTTTTTGTTCTGTTTTCAAATCCAATCCTGTTGTCATATCATCTAAAACCAATACTTTTGGATTTCTATACAGCACCCTAGCCAGGGCAATTCTTTTCCTTTGTCCTCCTGATATTTGTTCTCCACTATTACCCACTGGAGTATTCAGATTTAATATGTTTTCTGAAAATTCCTCTGTTAGACAAACCATTTCTAATATTTCATTCATTTTATTTTCATCGTAATCTAACCCCAAACATATATTTTCTTTAATAGTTCCAAAAATCAAATATGCTGCTTGTGATAAATAACATATTTGCGGTGGCTTCATTGATGCTGATGCAAATATTGTTTTTAAAATTTTACTTTTTCCACTTCCATTATTTCCTATAACCAAATATTTATTTCCTTCTTTAAAACAGCACTCTTGATATTCAGTTTCAGGAATATCTACATCCATAGGTACAATTTTTCTCATTCTATCCCTTATAATGCTCATTTGTTTTCCTTTTGTGTATATACCACTAAATACTCCCGGTAATTCTGTCATAAACCAGAAATAATATTCAAACAAAATAAAATTACCAATTGTAAAATATCCCTTATTTATTAAAGAATTAATAAAAAATAAAATTGTTCCCAATGCTAAAAACATCAAATTTGAGGAAAAAATTGATAATATCTTTTTTAATACATTATCCTTAATTGCATATTTTCCTCTTAGTTCACACAATTTTCTATAGTGTGCTAAATAATATGTTTCTTTATTTGATAGTTTTACTGCGTCAATAGCTTGAAAAATCTCTCCCAGATATTGCACTGTATTGTCTGTCGATATTCTCGCATTATATTTATTTTTCACTAATTTTTCTTGTGTAAAATGTATAATAAATATAACTACCATCAAAGGAACCACTACTACTCCAGACAAAAATTTACTAACATTAACCATAACATATAGATTAATAACAGCCATAAATAACTTGGGAATTTGATTATATATTTCAGAAAAAAAGTCCACGACATCTTGAACATCATCTCTAAAACGTACAGTTATTTCTTTCGAATAATCTATATGTTTCTGATTAATTGGGTTTTCTAATATTTGGCAGTATATATACTTTTTCATATTGTTACTTATATTCTGCTGCACGGAAGCCCAAAATGCTCCTCCGATTTGTTTTGTAACATTAACAGTTAACGGTAGCAATGTTGTAATTAATACTAATATCCAAATAGGAGCTTTAATAATAGTATCTAGTCCCTGAATTTTATTAAAAATATCACTTCTAGCGATTCCTGTAAATGTAAAACATATCGAATAGGTAACTGCATCAAAAAGTAATGCACAAATAAAAAGTAACGCAGTATCTCTCAACGCAATCTTAATTATTCTTTTCATACTTCTAAATTCCTTTCAATAATACGATTGTAAACTTGAGATTGTTCGCCATACATACTTATTTTGCCATTTTCCATCATTAATATCTTATCTACGTGTTCCAATATTTGAAGCTTGTGTGCTATAACTATTACAGTTTTATTTTTCATTAATTCATCTAATGCTGTAAAAACTTTCGCCTCTGCTTCCATATCAAGTTTGGAATTAATTTCATCCAAGATGTATATTTCTACATTTCTCAAAAAAGCCCTACATATATACAATAATTGTTCTTGACCTGCTGATAACAGATTTTTATCGATTGGAGTGTCTAGCCCTAATGGAAGTTCCTCTAACCAGCTCCTTAATCCCACCTTATGCAATGCGTTCGCAACATCATCCCTAGAAATGGTCGAATCAAAGCAAGTCACATTTTCATAAACGGTCCCATTAAATATTCTTACATTCTGTGTAACAACAAATAAATGTTCATATAATTCTTTGCTGCTTATTTGTTTTAAGTTAACACCGTTAAAAAGTATTTCTCCTTTTTGTGGTTCATACATTTTTGCAATTAATTTAATGAGTGTTGACTTTCCACTCCCAGTTCGTCCTACAACACCAATTTTTTCCCCTGCTTTTATTTTTAAAGAAAGATCTTGCAAAACAGGGGATTGCATACCTTCATATGTAAATCCTAGATTCTTAATTTCAATATCAAATTTCGCTCCCCTTAGTGTATGCTTATCTTCAACAGTCTCATTTTTTATCGAAAAAAGTTCTGTAATTCGACTTAAAGAAGCTCCAACTCTTTGTAAACTATCAAATTCATATCTTAATGCTATAAATGGTCTATTGAGTAATCCAACATAATTACTGATCAGATATACACTTCCTAGAGAAAGCTTGCTTTGATAAAAAAGATATATTCCTACTCCTATAGCCACAAAATCCCCTATGTTCAATAGTCCAAAAAATCCAGAAGTTGGTATGTTATTTGCTACCACAGCCTTCCTAAAATCACTTTTTATTTTCATCAAGAAACTACTTAATTTCATTTTTAAATAGTTTTCTTCACCTACTCCAACAATATCTTCACGTGCTAAGAGACTGTCTTGAATATATCCATATAGTTGCGCTTCATCCTCTCTATATCTGCCCCATAATTTAATGATTAAATCTTGTAACATTAAAATAGAGCAATACGCCAATATTACAATAATGCTATATCCTATGCCTATTACACCACTTTGAAAATAGAAAATTGAAATAATTGCAACCACGAAAAATGTATTCCCTACTATATTTACTAAAAATTCCGAAAAGAAATTGGATAGAAATGTAATATCTCCATCAACACGTTCAATCATTTCACCGGCCTTATGCTTCTGGTGAAATGAAAAACTCAAACTAACACAATGTTCAATTAGATTCCCACGCAAATTATTACTTATTGTCCACCCCAGCTTTTCGCTTATATATGCATTAAGAATTTCTGAACCCATTTTGATTACAACAAGTGAAAAGTACATACTTGCTAATAGGTAGAAAAATCGCCCACTATGTTCTTTTTCCAATGTATTTATCATTATGCTAACAATATATGGCAACAATATACTTATACACAAACTTATAGCCAATAATGTTAAAATAAGTAATAATTTTTTTTTATACTCTTTCATGTATTCTGAAAAATATAATCTTATATTCTTAAATATCTTTTTCATTGCTCATTTCTCCTGCAGATGGCTTTTCCAGATCGGATAAGATATTGGAAACCCTCAATGCTAAATTTTCAAAGTTGCTATTTCTTAAATATTCCTCCTTCCATTTACTTTTACATTCGCATTGAAGATTATTAAAAATTTCTACATTACCGTTTTTATTATACTCTGAAAATAGGGCATAAATATCTGAGCTACATTTATTACAATTTCCCGCTTTATCTACAGCTGCTACAGAATATATCATAGGGCTAATATATAATGGTGTTATAAGTTTTTTGCTATCTCTTTCTTTCAAAATTTCTATCACTGACCAAAAAGTTATAGGTCTATATTTGTGATTTTTCCATAACTCATAATTCAATGTATCTCTCATAACAGTAGGCAATTCCATATCAATTCTTTTAAGCTTATATTTTTCTAAATATACTAAGCTATGTACAAAATCCTCCACCGCTTCTCTTTCTGTCAAAAAAGCTGGTTTTACCATTAGCAATGGAACTAAATCAATATTGTATTTTTTTGCTAATTCCACCTTGTTCTCAAACGCTTTATTAGAAAAAGGTCTATTAACACATAGCTGCCTAACATTTTCATTTGAAGATTCATATCCTACTGTAATCTCAAATTCCTTTTTTATAGTAGCTCTAATCGCTTTTAATTTTTCTTCAGTTATATCGTTTACTTTTGCCTCAATAACAATTTTCTCGATATTATCTACATCATTTAATCGACTAAGCATATACAACAGCACATTAAAACTAAATTCCTCTTCATTTAACAAGCTCCCATCGTTATATAAGCAAACTATTTTATAATCACTCAGCCTAACAACTGTACCATCTATAATTTCATCAATCTTTTTAACGTAATATTCATCTTCAATTTTGCACCCTAAATTTGAAATTGAATAAAATCCACAACATGTGCATCCTCCATTTCTTTTTATCTGGCTACATCCAGTTCCTTTCAAGAAAAAGACAATTCTATCTACTTCCTCCCCATTAATCATCCCCTTTCTTTTATCAACGTCTACGACTTGATTATCAAAACGTTTTTTATTTTCTTTTTGTTCTTCATACACACGCTTTCTTAATAATCTCATATGATTTTCCAATTTCATTTTTGCCTCTTTATAGATCTCGTTTTTAGTATTGTATTGACTCATTTTCTTTCTCCTTAGTGTGATTTTAAATATTCTCTTATTTCTTTCACTGATAATTTTTGGATTTTTTTACAGATTTCTTTATCCCTTGAATGAAGAGATACAAAATAGTAATCCTCCCACTTACTAGAATACTTCTTATATTCCCAATCATCCTCTACTAAATACTGGGTATTTGATTTTGACACAACGCCAAAAGATTTCAATGGTATATTCAAGCCTCTTCCATCTGCTTTTATATAACTTTCTTTTAAAGTCCATATTTGATAAAATCTTTCTATTTGCACATCCTCATTTTGGTCTGACAATATATACTGTCTTTCAATATCTGTATAAAATCTATAAATAATTTCTTTATAATTTCTTTCTCTTTTGATATATTCTATATCTATTCCAAGTGGTGCATCTGCTATCGCTCCAATCGCCCAATTCCCGGAATGTGATATATTAAAAAATATTTTTGTAGGATATATGAGATATGGTTTCCCTTTGTTAGAAATAATGATTTCGTTATTATTACATCCACTCTTTTGACATACTGCATATCCATTAATGTCTCACCGTTAATTTCACTGCTCCTTTCCATATGCATAAGAGGTGCGATTTCGGACGCAAAATAAATTTCCCCCTCTATAATTCTATAATACAAAGGTTTTTGTCCAAATCTATCTCTAGCTAATATTAATTCTGATTGTCTTTTATCCCATATAGCTATAGCAAACTGTCCATTTATCTTCTCAAACATATCAACACTAAATTTCTCATATAAAAAGGGAATACAATCTGTATCACATAACATTTTTTCTTTCACATTTAAACAGTTAACAAGTTCATCATTGTTATATATTTCGCCATTTGTTACACAAATAATATCTCTCTTTTTATTAAAAGTTGGTTGTTTTCCTTCTCTTATTCCTCTAATGGCTAATCTAGTATGTGCTAATACAGCAGTACGATCTATATATATCCCCTTATCATCAGGGCCTCTATATATAAGTTCTTCAATCATCTTTGACACTTTGCTCTGCATGCTCAAAGCATTCGCACCTATTCCACCAGCAATCCCACACATTTTCTTCTCCTCTTATATGTTTCCATCATCTGCAACTATCACCTGTCCATTTATGCATTTTGACTCCTTACTAGCCAAAAATTTTACAACATACGCAATATCTTTGGGCGACGTTATTTTGCCATTTATATTTTTTACTTCTTTTATCATATCTGTATCTACATATCCCGGTGCTACTGCATTTACTCTAATATTTTTTCTTCCTAACTCTTTTGCTAATGTTTTAGTTAATCCAACAACTCCAAATTTAGATGCACAATAATTAGCTTGACCTAAAACGCCTATAAGTCCTGAGATAGATGCAACATTAATAATATTTCCTTCCCGCTGCTTAATCATATTATACAAAACACTTTTTATTGTATAAAATGTTCCATATAAATTTGTTCTAAGAACCTGATCCCACTCCATCTCATTCATGGAATACACTAACGAATCTTTTATAATTCCGGCATTATTGATTAATATATCAATGCCGCCCAATTTTTCTTGTATTTCGGCCATAACTTTATAAACTACTTCAGCTTTTGAAACATCCATTTGATAAATACACAATCTCCCTTGGTACCGAACACAATTTTCTTTCATAGCTTCCGCCGCTTTTTCCGAGTTGCAATATGTAACAACCACGTTAGCACCTTCTTCTAAAAACAATTCAGCAATGCTTTTTCCTATTCCTTTACACCCTCCTGTAATTACTACCCTTTTTCCATTAAATTCTCTATTCATAATTAAACCTCCCTTTTCTTCAAAACTACTAACATGTAATTCCCAGAAAGATCATATCCAGAAACTAAAATTGTCTTAATTTTAGTTTCATTTCTATCCAGCCTTAAAGGTAGATATCCTTTTTTCAAACAAATCGCTGCCACCATAATATTTACATTGAAAGAAGCTCCAAGTGTTTCTCCTAAAATAGATTTCACAGACTTAACATATTTCACATCTTTTGAAAAATTTTTGTTTACAACTGTCTCTTCTATATCATCAAAAAAATTCTTACCCGTGGATCCTAGCACTGCATCAATCACAGTATTTTCTGATATTTTTTGATACATATATTCTAATTTTTCGATTACATCTTGAGCATATAGATTGTTAGTTACTGGATAAGCTCCTATATTACATTCTTCGATTTTGTCAATAACACAATACGCTTGCTCAACAATTCCTCTTGTAGTCATAAAAGCCGTTGCAGCCTCATTGAGATATGAAATTGGCATATTTTTTTTACGGCAAATAGCATCAAATAATGGGGAACAGTGTTCTTCAATTGCACCAGTAATGATATGATCTGCTTTCTTTTGTTCAAAAAGCATTTGAGTATACAGTATATTATTACTGCCCATAAACATGGTACTTACTCCTCTAATTCCCAAATTCATACAAATGTGGCCAAGACATGTGTTGTTTACACTATTAGCAAATATCGTTGGACTACAAGATTCCCAATCTTTTTCTGATATACTTTTTGCGAACGCCATTGAAGAATTTGCTGGTCCATATCCTGTTGTGAAAATCGTCCCTATTTTATCCTTATCTAATTTCTCAATATTAATTCTTGCATCATTAATTGCTGCACTCGCCACATAGACTCCCATTTCAGAATATCGGTTTGCTCTTCGTCTTTTCGCTAAAGGCATATTTGACTCAAAGAAACACAAAGGATTCTCTGCAAAAACATTGTCTTCTTTTTCCAAATTACGCCATATTTCATCTACTGTGTTACCCAATCTACAAATAACACCTATACCTAATATCGAAATTTCACCCATCAAATCACCTCTTATATTTTTTAAACTGCATTTAAGAAAAATAATGTTATTTCTGCAGTTGCTACCTTTTCATTATTCACATATGCACTACAATGCATTTTTGTTAGATTATTTACTTTTGTGAGTAAATGTGCTTTAATATACATCCTACAATCCGGAGTGACAACTTTTAAAAACTTGGCTTTATCTACTCTGCCTAAATAAGATTCCAATGTTTTAGTATCCTTTCCTTTATAAAACATAAACGCACTTATCTGAGCCATTGTCTCAATAATTAATGTTCCTGGAAAAATTGCTTGATTTACGAAATGGCAATTTCCCCAATATTCGTCCTTATTTATATTTCTATAACCCTCCACATAATTTCCATAATCAATTTCGCAAATCTCATCAACACAAAGCATAGGTTTACGTATTGGAACTATCTCTAATATATCTTTTTGATTTAACCTCATCTCTTCACCTCAACTATGAATTATATTCTTCTATTCTTTTTATCAACCATTCTGGTAACTCTAAACAAAATTTATTATCTTCATCAATATACACATGAACGGTTTTTCCATATGCATATACCTTTTTACACAACTCGTCCATAAGCGTATATTCAAATTCTAACTTGGAATTCATAATATTTTTGCATCGAATTTCCACAATATAACTTGCTAGAGAAAATTTAATTGGATTTCTGTACTTGCAATACGACTCTATCAATGGAAATTTTATATCCGTATCACCTTCAAATCCAAATATATCTCTTGAAAATAAAAATCTTGCTTCTTCAAAATACTGATAATAATTTCTATGATGGACAATTCCGTATGCATCGGTATCACCAAACCTAATTTTAATCTTGTATTTCATCACTTACTTTGTTAACCCCTTTTTCACTGTAATATCGACTAATCAAAATACTCGCCGTGTTGCCTGCAAATGCAAAATTATTCGACAAAGCTTTCTCCACCCTTAATGCAACATTATTTTTTAATAAGCAAATATTTTCGGATGTTTCTTTTGTCATCGCACATATCATATTTGAGTTTCCAATGCAAACTTCTCGTTCGATTGATAAAATAGTCAAGATTAATTCTATAATTCCAGCAGCAGCCAAACAATGTCCAACCAATCCCTTGATTGAAGAAACAAATACTTTTGCTTTCTCTACTTGAAATAGTTGTTGAATTGCATTTAATTCCATACTATCATTTAGTTTCGTTCCTGTACCATGAGCATTTATATAATCAATAGAATCAATAATTTCTTGATTATATCCACAAGCCATCATCATAGATAACTTAGCCCCTACGCCTTTAGGATCAGGACTAGTTATATGATAAGCCTCATTATTAATTCCATATCCTGAAATCTCAGCATATATTTTAGCCTTTCTTTGTAATGCATTTTCCAAAGACTCTAGAATTATAAATCCGCATCCTTCTCCTATATTTATTCCATCTCGATTAATATCAAATGGTTTACACACATTATGACTTAATGCCCTTAATGAATTGAACCCATAATAACTAAACTCATTTAACGGATCTGCTCCTCCAGTTACAACTAGATTTGCTTTTCCAGATTGAATTAAGTCATAGCCAATTCCTACTGCTGTGGTAGACGCAGCACAAGCGGTTGTTGTTGTAAAGCTACCACCTTCAATCCCTAACTTTTTTTTGATGTCTGGCAATAAATTAGATATTGACAATAGCCACTCAGCATTTCCTTCTCCATATTTATTGATTTCCTTTTCATATTGAAGAAGTTTATAATTTGTCCCCAAAGATGTCGCAAATGATAAATATGCTCTATCCCCCAAAGAAGTAATATCTTTTGGTGTAAGATTACCATCAACTAACAGATCCTGAATACATTCATCTATCATATAGTCAATCCGACTTTTTTCATTAGGACTTTTTTCGTCATAAGGATAACGATCATCTGATATTTCTCCAGCTATAGGCGTACTAAAATTTGCTGTATCAAATAATGTACAACACTTTAGTCCACTGATCCCTGTATAACAATTCGCCCAAAATTCCTCTTTATTTTTTCCATTACTTACGACTATCCCTATACCTGTTACTACTACTCTTTTTTCCATGTTTTCTTCTCCTTGAAAATATAGGTATCTGCGATATTTCATATCACAGATACCTATATTTGAAGCCTCTAATCGCCTAACTTCTTACCAACAAACTCCGCAATTGATGAAATATTTTTCAAAATTTTCATATCTGCGTCACCAATTTTCACATTAAAATCTTCCTTTATAGCAATAATAATTTCAATAGCATCAATGGAATCTAATCCTAGTCCCACTCCCTCATCATCATCATTTAAGAAAATAGGTAGATCGTAATATTCCTCCTCCACTACCTCCATATGCTCAAGTCCTAATCTCGCTTCAATACTACATAATATTTTTTCTTTCAACTCTCTATTATTCATTATTTTTCTTCCTTTCTGTGTATGACTCATTATTTAACACCCACTTAGAAATAGACATATTCCCCCTTACCATCTAACGCACTTTCAAAACCATATCTGTAATCAGATTAATATTTCTAAAATTCTCAATCATTAACTCAAACAATGTGAATTTTATATTAAACTTCTCTTCCAATAAACTGACCAGCTGGACAAAAGTAATCGAATCTAAAATATGTTCTTCTATAAGATCTGTATCATAGTCTACCTCTACTTTCTTTTTTGAAGAATCACTCAGCAATTGAACAATCGTCTCGGATATTGTTTCTTTTTTCATTTACTTGTAAACCTTTCTAACTATTTTTCCAGTCTTCGTTTTCTCTATTTTACTTACAATTCTGAAGATTTCTGGCACTTTATAATCTGCTAAATGATCCATGCAACATTCTTTAATTTCGTCAATATTATTTTTATTTTCATCAATTAAAATGATATCTGCAGCAATTCTCTCATCTAGCAATTCATCTTTAATGCTATACACATGTGCTTCTTTTACATTATTGGTAGATTGCAAAATATTTTCTACTTCCTCTGGAAATACCGTATATCCACCTGTTTTTATAATATTTTTGATTCTACCCACAATATATAAATATCCCTCTTCATCAAAATATCCTATATCTCCAGTGTGTAATACTCCATCTTCCAAAACATTTTTTGTTTTAATTTCATCATTATAATATCCCTGCATAATTGCAGGACCACTGACTAGAATTTCACCTCCCTTAGTATTACAGTTTAATTGGGGGCCTATTTTTACTGTTACATTCCTAAGTGGAATACCCGCAGATTCTATTTTTTCTAGGAATTTCTCCTCATTTGTTCGTGATAATTTAGGAGTTATTGCTGTTACAATACATGTTGCCTCCGTTATCCCATATCCCGGACTAATTGCTGCATTTTCAAAAAACATCATCATTGTTTTAATAGTTTGCGGAACAGCCTTATTTCCTCCTATTCCTATAAACTTCAAACTATTATATTCATTCTTTGGCACTATTCCCTCAATATCTTTTGCCAGTATATTCAACATGCTTCCTATACATATTAAATGTGTAATTCCTTCCGTTTGAATAGTCTTTAATAATGTGGCACTATTAAAAAATGTAGGAAAAAACACCATAGTCCAGCCTAACATTGTACATGTCACTATTACAACAGTACCAAAAGATGTACACGTTGGCATAGCAACCAACATTTTTTCCCCTCCATTAGCCTCTAATGCTATATCTATCCAGTCCTTACAATTACATAATATTCCTCTTTCTGTTAACATAACGATTTTATGAATATCTGTCGAACCTGATGTATTTAACAATACAGAAACTGGATTCTCATTTTGTATTTTTCGTTTCCTTCTATCTATGTTATATTTATTTTCGACATTTCTTATATCTTCCACACATAACACTTGTACCGCTAAATCTGCAGTTGCCTCTTTCGCTCTTGCATATGTTTCTTTACAACATAAAACTACAGTTGCGTCTGTTCGCAAAATCGCACTTCTTATTTCATTATCTTTACTTTTATTCGAAATCGGATAAACAACTTTATCTACATACATTATTGCGAAAAAGGCAGCTACATAATCAATTCCATTTGGCATAAAAACAATAATATTTTCTGAGCTTTCATTAAAAATTGCATGTCCTACTTCAACACTATATTTATATAATTCAGAATATGTAATACTCTCTATGCCACATACAATTGCTTTTTCCTGAGAATTCTTTTTCAATTCTAATAAATTAAAAATCTCTTTCATATATCTCTTCTTCCTTTGCATTCCAAAATAATTGTTGCAAATCCTTTCTTTTTATTTTTCCATTTACCGTTTTCGGTATTTCTTTGACAACAAATATATACTTGGGAAGTTTGTATCTCGCTAATTTTTCTTTGAGATCATGATATAGTATTCTTACATCAAAATTACAACTATTATTTTCTAAAACAACCGCTGCAATTATTTCACTCTCTCCGTCCCGTATAATTTCTGTAACTGCAGACTCTAATATTTGTTTATTCAAATTAATACTATTTTCTATTTCTAAAGGGCTAATTCTATATCCTAGATGTTTTATTATTTCTCTCTTTCTTCCAGTAATATATATATATCCCTCAGAATCCTTATGTCCTACATCCCCGGTAAATAGCCAATTTTTTTTAATTACTTCCGCCGTTGCTTCTGGATTGTTTAAATAACCCTTCATAACATTTTCACCTTTTACAATAATTTCACCTTCACAGTTACATGGAAGTATGTTCCCAAAATCATCAACTATTTCTATTTCTACATTTTTTATTGGCTTACCTACAGAACCTATTTTTTCTTTCAGTCTTTCCGGTTCCAAATATGTAAGACGGGCACTAGCCTCAGTTTGACCATACATTACAAAGATTTTCATTTTCTTATATAGTTTGTGTAATTTTTCCAAATTTTCTTTTGATGTCTGCTCCCCAGCTAGCGTGATATATCGCATATGCTCAAAAGCTCCCTCAATAATCTCTTTTTGTTTAAGTAAAATATTTAGGTATGAACCAACCGTCGAAAATCCTGTAATCTTTTTCTCCTTTATCATTTCTAATACCTTAATAGGATATACGGCTTTGTATATATATAGCATTCCTCCAACCCTAGTATGTGTTAACAAAACCGAATTTCCGTATGAATATGCAAAAGATAATACTGCCAAAATACTATCACTTTCATCTAAATTCAAATATGCCAAAATGGATTCTGTATTTGAAATTAAATTTCTATGTGTTAGCATTACACCCTTAGGCTTATTTGTTGTACCTGATGTATAAATAACTAATGCAACATCTCCAGTTCGCATTTGAGGAAGTTCACTAACAGAATACTCTTCAAAAATATCCTGCTCTATACTCTCAACAGGGCATAAAGCATTCAATTCATATTTGCAAATTTTATTTAATGATTCTCTAACAGTAAATATTTGTTTAGGTTGACTATCCTCAATAACATTTATTAAATATTCGTGTGTACATGTAGTTGAAATGGGAATCACTGTCACTCCTCTATATAAGAGTGCAAAATACATAACAACATATTCAATGCAATTATCCATAAATAAAACCACTTTTTCATTACACCCAATTTCTTTTTCGCAAAGCATTTTTATTGCATTTTGAATCGCTTGATATGTTCGTTGATAAGTCCACATTTCTTTATCCATTACATATGGTCGTGTGGGATTTTTCTTATAACTTTCCTCAAACATTTGATATACATTTTTCACATTTTACCCTCCCTCTTTATTCTGTATATTCATTTTCCAATATCTTCTCTACCCAACATACAATTTCCGGATCTTCATCTTGCATTATTCTTTTCATAGCTTCTTCACGTTTCATTAGACCATTTCTCACCATAGTTGCTAATTCTAATGCATATGGATGAAACCCATATTTTTCTTTATGTTTAAAAATAGCATATGTATTTAATAAACAATTAGTGCTATTACTGTCCGTCTCAGTTGGTCTTTTCCAACCTATTTTTGAGATTATATTTATTATTTTTTCCTCACTATATTTCTCATCAACAAATGGGTAAAAAAGCGAAGGAATGGATTCTAAATTATTATCTACCACATCATCTGCCAAAACGATGGATTTATAATCATCTCCAAACTTCTCAATGATATTTTTACGAATCATTGAGAAGTTTGCTTTTATAATTGAAGGTCCTAATTTTACAATTTGTTTCCCTAAATTGATTTGTCCTGGTGTCCACCCAAAAGCAATATAGGGTATTTTTTTTAAAATTGCCTCTCTATATACCGCCATTTTTACTAATGATATACAATATGTACATATAGAACTTGCCCTTTCTAATGATTTTAGGGGCAAAGTGTCATCATGCAAAGCATACTTAAAAATCGAATTCAATTTTTTCTTAGAAGGAGAAATAATCTCATAATCGACATCTAAATTTGCACAAACATTTTTTATATTACTATACGTTTCTTCGGATAAAAATCCGTTATCAAAAACAATTGCTAAAACATTAACTTTGTATTTTTTTCTTAACAAATAAAGTGTATAAGTGCTATCTTTACCACCACTATATGCCAAGACAACATCGTATTCCCGCCCGCTGGGTTTTATTCCCATATCTAAAACTTTCGTGCTATTTGCACTATTTCCATTACAATAATTGCATAATCCGTTTTCTTCGATTTTCACTGAAAAAAAATTATCTGACAATATACATTTCTTACAATATTTCATTTTTTACACCTCGTATTCCTTTTTGACCAACTGTTTTCGAACTACCAAATTGACAATCGAATTAATTGAATCTAAATTCTCAGGAATGATTTCTTGATCTTCTACTTTAATTTTAAACTCTCGTTCTATAAATGTTACTAGTTCCATAATTCCTGTAGAATCTAAAATCCCTAATTCTAAAAAAGAAAGATTATCCGTAATTTCATTTTCTGAGTATCCAAACAAAAAGTTATTTTCAATATATTTTTTTACTTTAGCTTTTACTTTCTCCATAACCTATCCTCCAAAAAGACTTTATTTTTACATAGCCTATCAAAAAAATATAATATTTTTGTTAGCACGTAATAATAAAGTCTCTACATGTCATTTTTAATATCAATATTTGAATTACTGTTCTACACTTCCTCCGATTAGTCACAAAGCACATTGTATTCCAGAGCATATACTTCAGCTCTCATGGATACTCTTTCACATGCCACAATCCCCAGCTGCAGGGTTTTCTCCGGCAGATACAGATATGCAATCCCGGATTCTTTCCGAAATGCGTTGTCCTGATACTTTTTCAGATTACTGAACATACTTCCGTCTTTCATATTGTGTCCATATATGATCACACGTTGCTCTGTAAAATTTGCACGATTCCGATAATCTAGGAAGATACTTCCTGCCTTATTTGCTTCTTTTTGGAACGTATGATGCAGATAATACTCGTTATCTTCTCCCTGTACTACCGGATAATCCACATCAATCCCCTGAATCTGTATCCAGACAACAATATCCTCATTGATTTTGCGAAGCTCCGCAAAATCAATCGTCTTCTCTTCTGCTTCACTTTCTGTCGGATCATCCTGCTGCCCGTTCGCTTTTTCTTCTGTGTATTCTTTGAGTTCCTCATACTCTTTCTGTCCGTCATAATATTCCTTTCCTATCTCCACAAGGTTCATGTCTGCAATTCCAAAAACCACAATGCAGAGCATCAAAATAATTTTTTCTCCAATATGTCGCATATTCTTTCCTCCAATAAAAAAGAGATTACCACCCTGATTTCTCCACAAGTGACAATCTCCATCATTACATTTTGCCTATATTATACTTTATAGTGACATCATACTTTTTGAAATATTTCGCAATATTCACAAAATTGTTCTGCATACCCAAACTCTTCTATAAGGAAAAAGAAAGGCTCAAAGAAGTTAATGGCATAATACTCCTTTTTTTTGACATAGAAAAAAGTATTCTGCCATTATTTCTGTCAAAGAGCAGTCGCTTTATCTTTATACCATTAAGTGACTGCTCCATTAATGTTTTGTCTACTAATAAATATTTCCGTTATTTTGCCCAAATATCTATTTCCTCAACAAGCTGTTTTTTCTTTTCAAAATGCAAATAATGCCCTCCCTTAAACAACACCACTTCCGAAATATCCAAATTCCCAATCACGTCCTGATGCAACTTCTCCCAATCCGGAAATATCTCACAATTTTCTTCAGCTACAAAATTTAACACTGGCACACTTTCTGGAAACTTCATATCCCGTACTGTAGCCAAATTTTTCTCTACCCAATTCAACTCATCCATAACTGTCCTATTATATGATGTATCCAATGTTAAAATCCTAAATGTTTCTACTTCCTCCTCTGTATAATCATACTTCGGATCTGCATATATTGCCCTTTCAGGATTTCCTAAAGATAATAAGCGGCTAATCCCTAATGTATTTCTTGCTTTGCCCAAGTATGCCATTACCTTATTCAACATTGCTGTATTTATTGGTTCATTCTCATTCTGTTTTGGTACAGATGAATCAATTCCAATGAATCCCTGTATTTCATCAGGATATGTATTTGCATAATAAACGGAATACAAACCACCGATTGAATGTGCCATTAAATAATATTTTTCCACTCCAAGCTCCTGCAGACAGCAATGCAGTTCTTCCGTTATATTTTTAACACTACGTTTTGTGTCTGCCTGATCTGACAAACCATATCCCAGCGGTTCTACTGTTATCATGCGATATTCTTTTGCCAATTCTTCTGCTAAAGGTTTAAATTCTAATACCGGGGATGGTGATCCTAATCCTGGCAATAGTACGATAGTAGACGCATTCTCTTCCAGTGGTCCGATAATATCCACCACCATCTTTTTCCCATCCACTTCAACTTCATGCCCATATGCATTTTCTATTCTAGGCAGTTTTATCCTCATGCAAATGCAATTCCAGATTGCCCCTGCTGCACCTATCACAATTAACCCTAAAAACAGCCATTTCATAATTTTAAAAATTTTCTTTCGCACAATAATGCTCCTTAGAAATAAATCTCTCCACCAGTCACTTTTATCGTTTTCGAACTATTATTCGTCACATAGAATCTATAGTATCCCGTTGTTGGTATGGTAAATGAAGTATTGTGGGAACTGCCGCTTCCTGTGTATTTCTGCGTCCAAGTCCCGTTTTGATTGATATATCCCATCTTCACAGATGCAGAAGTATTCAAGTTCACACGAAACGTAACCTTAGTTCCACCTACCACATAAAACATCGTTGCCGTAGAATCATAAAACGATACCGTTTTCCCAGCTTCAATACTTGTTTGCTGCAATCCCATTCTCCCATTCACATTTTGTCCAATTGATTTTTCTCCTACAATCTCATTCATTTCTTTCTCATAGGTAACTTCTGAGCAATCCGCTGCTGAAACAGGTACTTGCATTGTGAATAATGCTGCCACCATAAACAAACCAATCATTCTACTCTTCCTCATATTTTTCTTCCTCCATTGTTATTTTTCCTTGTGTGATAACTGCTCGATCACTTGAAAGATTTCTCAAATACATCACATACTTACCAGACTCAGGAATTGTCATTTCTATTTTATTATTTTTTTTATTTACAGTTTCTTTCTGACAAATATCTCCTTCATATAAATAGCCGACTTCCAATAGTGCTTTCCTATCCATTTGCTCATTCTGCATAAATTCAAAGGAAATTCTAGTGTTCTGATTTATCTCCCAGGCATCACTGCCATTTATAAAAATGATCATGGCTCCATTATCTAAATAACATTCCGGCACAGTTCCATCTTTTTGTATTGGTAATTCTATAATATATTTTGCAATCGACACTCCATCCCTGTATAAATTTTCGGCAGCTATCCACTCTGTTACCATATCCGGTTCAAAAGTTTCTCCCTGTTCTTCCATATTTTCTAATATAGAAACTCCTTCTTGGCTTTCCAATACTTCATTTTTATTTCCGTTAATTTCTCCGGCGGATTTAAGAATACTGTGTGCCCATGCGGTCATTCCTCCAATCCCTAATGTGGCAACAAATATAGCTACATACTTTTTTTTACTCCTTCTGCCATTTTTTACCCTAGAACAGCCAATTTTATAAAATACAATTTGCTTTATACGATCTTCATCCACCATAAAGTCACAAGCCATATCATGTTCCAAAATTTCGTTGGAATAATCCATCATTTCACTAATTCTCAATTTCACTGCTCCTATACCCCTCTTTCAGAAGAATTTGTTTCAAAGTTTCGCGCCCCCGCCGTAGTCTGGTTTTAATTGTTTGTGGATTCATCTGTAGATCTTCCGCTATTTCTTCGATTTTCATACATTCATAATAATACTTGGTAAAAATGCTTCTATCCTCTTGCTTCAACTCCTTCAAGGTGTTTTGGACTATTTTTTGCTGTTCCTTTTGCAAAACCAATAATTCTAAATTCTGATCAGCACTTATAATATCCTCATCTAAAACTAAATCTACTCCACGATGAGTTCTCAACCAATCCTTGGCTTTATTTCGCGCAATTGTACCTATGTATGCCCGAATACTACTATACTGCTTATAATCAACACGTTCTGCTGTCATCCATAGTGAAATAAAAGTATCTGCTACCACCTCCTCAACGTCTTCCCGTGTTCCCTTTTTACGCAATAACCCCCAGACAATGTATGTAATATAGGCACTGTACATATCAATAATCTTTTCTAATGCCTGCTCATCTTTTCTCTGTAGTTTCTTTATTAAAATCTTTTCATCCATTGTCCAAATCCAATCCACCTATTTTCTATCAATACGAAGAGACTTGGATTTGGGGTTCATTATTTATACTATTTCATATCATGTATTTCTAATCTATTTCTAAAATAAAAAGCAGCAAACCTAATAGATTCACCGCTTTCTAAATCTTAAAACTTATACTATTTCATCTCTTCCTTTTCTATCTATGTGTTACTTCTATCTTAATTCAAAAACTACATCTGAAGCCAAAATATTTTTTTAGTTTCCTTGAATTTGTAATAAATTTATCATCTAACATTACAATCGGCATCTTATTCACATATCCCACCCCTTTCTGTTTTATTATATAAAGTAGTCGTTTTCCATTCTCTTCCCCGAACCCAAATCAGCGAAATACTCTGTAGCAAAACACCTGACACAGCTGCTACAATAAATCTATTTATACAAAAAAATGTTCCAATCAGTAAGGGAAGGCTTTCTAACAATATCACCGCATAACTCATTTTTAAAATTGTCTTTCGTACATTTTGGGGAAATCCTCTTTGCCGAATTGATACTGGCAAAAAAATAAATACAATCGCTAAGCTTCCCAAAATAAATGTTAAAAGCAAAATCTTTCCATATTCAGCTGCTATTATATATGGTATACTTTTAAGTACCACTACCGCAGAACTCCAAAAAAATAGAGTATTTTTCACATTTATTTTATAATAATTTCCGCCATTACTCGTCCTAAGAACCGTATAAAATATACTAAAAATAATCATTTCTATTTCTATTTCAAACGTATGACCAATTCCAGAAGCCACCATCGTATTCAAAATTAATGGTAAGAAATATTCCACATATTTTTCCCATAATCTGTTATTTCTCATATTAGTTTTTCTAAAAAACCTTTCTAAAAATTTAATTGTCATTATGTGATACATATGCTCTCCTCCGTCTATGCCTCCATTGTCTGCACATTGTACAAATTAAAAAAGTATCCTTGTTTTTGCATTAACTGATTGAAACTTCCTTTTTCGATCACAATCCCTTTTTTCAAAACAATAATCTCGTCATACTGCTGCAGAACTTGTTTAATTAATTTATGTGTAATAGAAACCAATGTTAGGTTTTTATTTTCTAAAACTAGTCTCTCAATCTTTACTGCCATTTCATTATCTAAATTCGCTGTAGCCTCATCCAAAAGCAGTATTGGCGTCTTTTTTAATAAAAGTCTTGCAAAAGCAACACGTTGGCATTCTCCTCCCGAAAGATTTGAACCTCCTTCACCTAACATTGTTTGAAGACCGTCTGGAAGCCGTTCTACTACAGATGTTAAACCAGCCTGTAATACCGCCTTTTTTACCTCTTGTTCTGTATAATCTGAATACAGACAAATATTGTCCCACAAAGTTTCATCAAAAATAAAAGTATCTTGTTCCATTGAAGAAATAAGACTACAATAATCGTTAATGTCAATAGTACGAATATCTGTTTCATCAATCAAAATTTTTCCACTATACTTGTTATAATACTTTAAAAGTAATTTAATCAGCGTAGTTTTTCCTGAACCACTTTCCCCAACAATCGCATATTTTTTCCCTTTACAAAATTCTAAATCGACACCATTTAAAACTAGATTATCCTCCGGATTATACCCAAATTCCAGACCATGAATATTAATTGATTTATTAAATACATCTTTATGTATGGTTCCGGTTTCATCACCACTTTCCATATATATTTTCTGTATTTTCTCTCCAATTCCTTTTACAGAATTCATTGCACTTCCAATGGAAATAATTTCATTTATCGGTTCGGTCAAATTACTACTTAACTGCAGAATAATCAAAGCTGTCCCAGCAGATAATGTGGCATTCATCACTGAAGTGGCACAAAATACAACGATTGTCAAATAAATTAACATACTAAAACAAACCATCAATATATTTATTACCCCTATCATAATAGAATACTTTTTTCTATTATCTTCTACTGCTTGATCATTACTATAATACATTTCCTCTATTTTACTAGTTAAATTATAATTTTTTATAACCAGTATTCCTGAAAAAATATCTGCAGCTAATTTTGTCACATTTTCAAGACTTTCAGATAATTTAACTTGCTGTCTCATCAGCTTATCTGAAATCTTTGATACAACATACATGCTTAACATTGATATTCCCAAAATAATGCCTGTCACTACTATATTAATTCGTAGCATTATTACTAAAGAAATTGCAAATGACAAAATCTGAAAAATTAAATCAAAAAAATTAGTGATAAATTCTTCATTTATGGTAGAAATGTCATTATTTAAAATAGATAGATATTTTCCACTATGCATGCTTCTATACTTCTCGATACTTCCAGAAATTATTTTAGAAAAAATATCATGTTTTATATAATTTAATATTTTCTTTGTTTGTAAAGTTGTTACCCATATATCCAGCCCTGATACTATAACAAAGAAGAATAGCAATACTACGCATCTGAGGACAGCAGCAGTCAACATCGATACATCTGAATTTGCCAAGCCATCTAATACATTGCCTAAAATAATAGACAAATATACTGTACAAGCCGCCTTACAAACATTTGTTAAAATTCTTGCTCCACTTAATGTTTTGAATTTAAATAGATATTGATATAGTATCCTCACAGGCTCTTTCCTCCTTACAGTATAAACATCCAGGAATTATACCAAATATGCATCATAATGCTACTATATACATTTCCAGTATAGCAACGCACCAGTGCAAGTGTTAATCCAAGAGGAAATCTAATTGCCAAATTGGCTAAGTCTGTATCTCCTGAATGAAATAAGAACGCAAAAATCATAGAACTAAGAATTACTGCAAACCATTTATTTCCAAATCCGCTCTCAATTTCATGATATATAATACCTCTACAAAGAATTTCTTCAGAAATACCTATCGTACATAATTGAAATACTATAGGAAGTGCATCCAATAGAGAATTAAAATTCAGTACCAGTTTTCCAAGGAGTATTATTACAATAAAACAGTTAATTCCCAAAATTACTATATTCTTTTTATCATGGCTGAACTTTATCCCTAATTCTCTTACTGAAACCCTTCTCAATTGAAAAAGAACCGGTATCGCTACAAAAAATAAAAGCATTGGAGCTGAAAAAACAAGTAATGTTTGTCCCAATCCTTGAGCATCATCAACACTGGTTATCATCCCACCATAGAATAGTATTGGTACACACAGAACCCAAGTCATAAATCCTATCATAGGCAAAATGCAATATATGGCAATATGAATTCCTGTCATTAAATATTGTTCAACTCTATTTTCTTTCTTCACTATTCTTTTTCTCCTTTAAGAATCTTTTGTAAAAGTCCATGTTTAGACTACAATATGGATCAGGTTTTTCCCAACTGCCATTAATCAATAATGCTCTTGCCTTGCATCCCCCTCCACATAGATATTTCATCTCACAGTTTTGACACTTTTCAATATCTTCTACGTTTGGAAGCGGTTTTGCATTATATAGAATTTCTTCTAACGGTCTTTCTAAAATATTCCCCATAACTGTATTTGTATCATGCATCATATGACATGGATATATGTCTCCTTCTGACGTTACACTAATAATGCTACTTCCTGCACCGCAGCTCTTTCGAGCCTCAAGTTCTGAATAATCCTGTAAAGGAACAACACCATTTTTCATATATGCACACAAATATTCAGCAAGAAAGCTCAAATCATGATCTGTAGGTATAAAATCTTCCAATTCCCCTGAGCATGTAAGCAAACTAAAGCTAATTGGCACTTGAAGTTCATGACTTAATTTCATGTATTCTCCAATAGCCTTAATATTCTTCTTATGTAATGTAGGCAATATCGAAACTGGCACTCCTAATTCCTTTACCCTCCGTACAAATTCAACTGCTTTCTGAAAACTCCCGGCATCTCGCAAAAATTGAGAGTTTTCCGTACTATATCCGTCAATAGATACTGCTAAAGCATCTACATACCTTTTAAGCTGTTTTATCTGCTCTTCATTATACAAAGTTCCATTAGTTATCAGATTTAACACAGAAATTTTTGCTTTATCTTTCGCATATCTACATATCTCAATAATATCCTTGCGAATTAATGGTTCCCCACCAGAAATGGTTATTGTTTCTACACCATTTTTCGCCAATTCAGATAAAATATAGGAGTAATTTTCTAATGTCAATTTATCTGTACAATTTCTGGTTCTATCATAAGAATAGCAGCCGATACAATTTAAATTACAAATATTTGTTACATGTACATAAGCCGTAGACAATGGTTGAATAACTTCTTGAAAATACCCACCATCTTCTAACTCAGTAAATAACAGAGGATCCTCGGAAAAGTCTCCTTTTTCATAATATTTCCCCTGAATATTCTCTCCTAAAATTTTTTCTCTTTTATCACTCATTTTAATAAGTGCACCACTTTCAAAATCTGCCAAATATCTTTCTGAATCTAATTCAATGAATTCTACTTTCTTACACATTTTATACATATTGTTATTCTCCTTTTTAAAAGTCTTTTCTGCTCCACATTTTTAATGCGATGCAAAAAGTTGCCATGATTATAATTGTATAAATAATGCATGATATTATGTTAGTATTCATTAATACGCCATCTGGTATCATACTATAGTAATTAAAATCTGAAATATAGAATGGTAAAAAACGCCTTACGCCTTCAATATTTACTACTATTTTCTGAAGAATAATAACTCCTATTCCCAATACTAATACGGCATTTCCCTTTATCGCACAGCATAAAAGATATGAAATAATAGCTACAAATAAAAGTTCTAACCACTGAAACAAATACAGAAAAAAATTTTTTGTTAAAGTATTGCCCGAACCTGCAAGAGCAAATTCTGTATTGTGTATCAAACCTGAAAACGTCAACATACTTACTATATGAAAAAGCACAAAAAAGATTGTAATTGTTATCAAATATGTCGTCATCTTCGCCGCGAAAACTTTTTTTCTATCGTAATTTGATAACATTATGTTTATACTTCTACTCTCAATCTCCTTACCAACAAAACAACATACTAAATATATTGGCATCAAATACAACACAAACAAATACTTTAGAAAACTCCAAATCATAATACCATAGGCATCTACCGTAATTTGACCGTTAAAATTCAAACCTGCAATCCGATTTACCATACAAATCCCGAACACTAACGGGGATAAAATCAAAATTGAACTAATAATCATGATATCCTTTTTAGAAAATATTTTCTTTAATTCTAACTTTACCAAACCAATCATAAACACCAATTCCCTCCCTCTTTATTCGTAAAACTTTTTCAAAAAATGATTTTCCCGTTCAACATTTAAGATAGGATTATCCGTATTAATCAAATAGTTTAGTACAACATTCATATCCTTATAGTTTTCCGTACTAATCTGTTTTTCTCTCACGACACAATTACATTTTCTTTCAAGCCTTTCTTTTTCTTTGATTGCTTTTTGAGCTGTAATTACATATGAATTCTCTTTTTCTAATAATTTTTCTGTATCTACCGTCTGAATTATTTCTCCGTTTTTCAAAAAAGAAATTCGATCACTCATATCCTGGACTTCTTTCAAGTTATTACTAGAAAAGATGATCGCAGTATTCTCCTTCTTAGCCAAATCTCGCAAAATATCAAACATTGCCACCAATCCTTTCGGATCTACACCTATTGTAGGCTCATCTAAAACCAACACATCTGGCTTTTTTGCCAAAGCCATAGCCACACCTAATTTTTGTTTCATGCCAAAAGAAAATTCTCTTACATTTTTGTTTATTGAATCTCCTAACCCCATAATATCCAGTAAAGCCTTCATTTCGTTTTCGATATTTTTATAAGAAACTCCACTTAGTGAAGCATAAGATTTCAGATTTTCTATTGCACTCATATATTCATAGTAGCTTGGTTCTAATAAAACTCCGACATTTCTTAGATATTTCTCTGAGTTCTGTCGATAATTAATTCCATTTACTTTTATTTCTCCCTGAAATCTATATAACTGATTGATACACTTAATTAAGGTTGATTTTCCCGCCCCATTTTTCCCGAGTAAGCCCACAATAGTCCCATTCTCTACTGTAAGATTAATATCTTTCAAAATTATTTTATCACCAAATTCCTTACATACACCTCTAATTTCTAGCATGGTAGCCCCCTTAATTTTTAATTTTATCCAATAAAGCTATAGCTTTGTTTCCGATCCCACTTCCTACACACGAACAAACTAAGAAAATTAATGCCTGCTGCACTATTGTCCCTATGGTAATAGATTCATTAATATTTAAAACAATATTTCCATTTGTTGCCGTATTGTTTAACATTTGGAAAATGTACTCTGTATGATACATATAAAACATACTAGTACATGAAATTATAAAAACTACGAAGGAAACCCCGATAAGTTGCGGAAACACATGAACAAGTTTTTTCCCTTTTCCGACCAAAATTCCATAAACAATAAGTATTACCGCAGGTCCCGCTATTGTTGTTGTCATAAAATGCATAATAGTTTTTTGTCCGAGATCTACTCCTATTGTATTATATACAACATAAATTGCTGTTAATAAGCAAGCTGCTACCGCAAACATAATTGTCTTTTTTTTACTTTGATTCATATCAATCCCTTTCCATGTTCTCTGCCATCGCATCCAGATGGCAGAGAACATTTTGAAACCTCATTTTTTGAAACCTCTTACTTTTCTTTGATGCATTATTTCTTAAACCCTGCATTTACTATAGAAATATTAATACATCCTGAATGTTTTTTTAACATCGCTCTCTTTTTATTCAATATTTCTTTCATGGTTTAATCTCCATTAAATCGTCCATTTTTTTCCATCATAACCTGCCTGCACAATTAAGATATTGATGCAGCCAGCCTTTTTCTTACCATTCTTTTTTACATCTTTTCTCTGTTCTGACATTTCTTTTTTCTCCTTAAATTGTCCATTTTTTTCCATCATAGCCTGCTTGCACAATTAAGATATTGATGCAGCCGCCCTTTTTCTTACCATTCTTTTTTACATCTTTTCTCTGTTCTGACATTTCTTTTTT